>OQVH01000980.1_pt1 | contig 20135 bp, 24 predicted proteins | sample 1691641 | NCBI WGS metagenome assembly OQVH01 (sample SAMN03418286, study PRJEB22391) | human gut metagenome | biome: human-gut; feature: organic feature; material: feces | host: Homo sapiens | place: Italy | collected 2013-04
TTCCGGCGCAAAGCTGGAACTGGTATGCAAAGATACCATGGAAGTGATCAGCCAATGGATATCAGACCAGGAAAATGGTCAGGTATTTAACGGTCTGGAATCGGGAACTTATATCATCAGGGAAATAGAAGCACCGGCCGGATATGAGAAGGGCAAAGAAATGGAGATCCGGATCTTAGACCAGGCAGAAACAGTGCAGGAGTTTGTTTTCTATAACAGCCGGATCCGTTCATCTGGCGGAGGCGGAAGTCATACAGTGCCAAAGAAACTGTATATTTCCTTTAAAAAGACAGATGAAAAGGGAGAACCTCTTGCAGGAGCTGTGTTTGCATTTTATGACCAGACAGGACGATTGGCAAAGATAGCAGAAAGTGGCCCAGATGGAATGTTCAAGATCATTTGCCCGCCAAATGGAACTTATATTTTCAAAGAGATAAAAGCACCGGATGGTTATGAACTGAGTCAGGAACTGTATCATTTTACAGTAGAAAAGGATCAGACTGTAAAAGGTGTATTTGAGATCAAAAATGAAAAGATACAGAAAAAGACAAAAGGAAGGATCCAGGCTTTTTACCAGGTAAAAGGAAGAAATGGGAACTTTAAGGGCTTAAATGGAAAATATTCCGGCAGCAGTGTTAAGACAGGAGACAACAGTCAGATTGGATGGATCCTGTTGGTGACATGTGTGTGTCTGGCAGGGGCTGGCTGGTGTTTTTCTGATAGCAGCCGAAAAAGAAAAAAGATGGTTTTGTTTCTGGGACTTGTGATGGGTGCAGTGAGCCTGTTTGCATTCAGTGCAATGGCCCAGGAACAGGATGCAAATCTCTATGATGAAAGCTTTTATGCATCCCAGGAGATCATTTACAAAAAGATGGAAGGAGTGGATACAGTACCGGAGACTGCCTGGGTCCAGGTAAAGGACCGGACAACGGGAAGAAAAACAAAGCGGATCCTGCCTTTAGAACAGTTCAGCCGTTTTAATGAGCACTGGGAAGATGGGCTGGAGATCACGATAGAACAGGAAAAGGAATTTCAGAATGAGATAACAGAAGCAGAAATATTAGACGAAGCGGGTTTACCCGCTTCGGACTATGAGATCACACAGATCGAGAAAGGAGAAGATGGAAAACTGGTTGCCAGGGGCAGAAAAAAGGTATTTGACTGCAGGGCAGTATACAGTGGGCTGATCGCAGAGAAAGATTGGGACAGGGAAGAAATGCCGGATACGGATCTGAAAAGAGAATGGGAACAGGATGTAGAATTAAAACCAGCTGTCACAGGATCAAAGTTTGTAGGAAAAATGGTTCTGGCAGTGGTAACCGGCAGCTGTGTCGGTATTGGCGCCTACTGGATCCTGAAAAAGGGAAAGTTAAATAAAGCAAGTTTAAAGATCAGGGAAAAGCGCCGGATCTTAGGGATAATTCTTTTGACAGGAGCTGCAGCCGGAATAGTCTATACCGGAAATACAGTAAGAAAGTATCGTCTGGCTGCCGAAAAATACGAAAGTATCCGCAGGGAGGTACAGAAAACAGAAACTTCTTATGCCCAGGACCATTCTGGTACGTCTATAGATGAAATAACAATAGAGGAAGCAAAGTTAAAAGAGATCAATCCGGATTATAATTGCTGGATCCGTATTCCGGGAACGTCCATTGATTATCCAGCTGTCTGGGGAAAAGATGACAAATATTATTTAGATCATGGGTTTAACGGGGAAAAGCAGTCAGGAGGAACAATCTTTGCGGACAGCCAGAACATTCCTTTTGTATCAGCCAATACCATTTTTTATGGACATAACATGAAGGATGGTTCTATGTTTGGTGATCTGAAAAAATACAGGGATCCCGGATTTTTAAAGGAACATCCCAATGTAGAGATCTTTTATCAGGGGCAATGGATCACCTGCCCCATTATCCTGGCAAAAGTAACAGATGAGACAGATGGAACACCTTATCAAAAAGGAGAAAGAAAGATACTGACCTTATCCACCTGTTATGGAACCAGTAAACGGATGATCCTTCAGGCACTTATTCCGGTTGCGGGGGGAATGAATTGACAAGAAATTTGCTGGACAGTATAATTAAATCAGTTAGATATACGTAGCTGAAAATGGAAAAGAAAGCATGGGTGAGAAATGAAGATAAGTGGGGCACATAAGGCGATGAAGCGGGTGCTGATCTTTCTTGTTACTTTGGGAATTATTGTTCCGATCCTTTTTACAGCCGGGCAGATGGGGCTTTTTTCACCAGAGCCTACAGTAGAAATAGAGGCTGGTATTACAAGTGAATCAGCGCCGGTTTTGCGGATCGCAACAGATTATGATTTCTGTCCAAATTCCTATTACAATAAGGATGGGGAATTATCAGGTCTTTATGTTGAGATCATGATAGAGGTGGCAAACCGCTTGGGAATGCGTCCGGAGTTTAAAACGGCTGACTGGATGGGCTGCCGGAAAATGCTTACTGAGGACGAAGTAGATGTTTTGACGGGACTGGAAATATTTTCCAATATGGAAGGGACTTTAAGGACGATCCCTTTCTGTTCGGATGAACTGCGTGTATATGGCAGAAGCAGGATCGACAGTGCGGCTGCCCTTGCAGGTAAGAAGGTTGCGTTAATGGCGCGTTCTGTGATCGCAACCACCTATGATCTGCAGTGTGATTATCTGGAATACAGCACCAATACGGAAATATTGGAGGCAGTAGAGCAGGGAGAAGCAGATTTCGGGATCTGTCACGGTGCAGTTGCCACAAAGATCATTGAAAAAAATCATCTGCATCTGGTGCCAAGCCTTGTGATCACAAAGAGTTATCCGGCTTTAGCAGTTCATGATACACAGCCAAAACTGCAGCGCATGATCAATGAAGTGGTCCGGGATATGTCTGAAGACGGAACTATTGGAAGGCTGCAAAATAAATGGATCACGGAATTTGCCAGAAACAGGTCCTTAGAATATGTATTCCACCAAAATGAAGTATTTTATATTACATTTATACTGGGGATCATCATTGTACTGTGTATTACAGCCGGTTACTGGGAAGTAGATAGACGTCAGGAAAAATATATCCGCACCCTATTGGAATATCAGGAAAAACTGCAGCAGTCCAATGAAGAGACGAAACGGGCCAATCAGGCCAAAAGTGAGTTTCTCTCCCATATGTCCCACGATATCCGCACACCGATCAACGGGATCATGGGTATGGTGGAGATCATCAAGAAAAATCTGGATGATCCGGAGCGGATCAAAGACTGTCTGGAAAAGATCGATAAAGCATCGCATCATCTGCTGTCCCTGATCAATGATGTTTTGGATATGAGCAAGATCGGAAGCGGGAAGGTCCATCTGGAAGAAATACCGGTGGATCTGGATGAGGAGATGGAAAAGATCCATGCGATTGCAGATGTACAGGCGAAGAAGCAGGAAATAAGGTTTTCTATTGAGGATGAAGTTGTCCACAGACAGTTTCTTGGCAGTCCGGCCCATTTGAGAAGGATCCTTTTAAATTTGATCAGCAATGCCCTGCGTTATAATAAAAAAGGGGGAAAGATCTGTCTGGCCATCCGGGAAGTGGAATATGACGGATCCCATATCGGTCTGGAGTTTAAGGTTCAGGATACGGGAATTGGTATGAGCCGGGAATTTGTGGAAAAAAGCCTGTTTAAGCCATTTACACAGGAAGATGACCGTGTAAGGACCGAATATCGGGGAACCGGTCTTGGGATGTCCATTGTTTATGAACTGGTAAAGCAGATGAACGGTACGATCGATGTAAACAGCAAACCGGGGGAAGGTACAACATTTACAGTAAAGTTGGCATTTAAGACAGTGGACCCTGCATGGAAAAAGAAGGAAATACAGGAAGAAAACAGGAATATTACCGGGATGAACATACTGGCTGTAGAAGATAACCAGTTAAATATGGAGATCCTTCAGTTCCTGTTAGAAGAAGCCGGAGCGAAAGTAACGGCAGTATCAGACGGAAAACAGGCAGTAGAATATTTTGCGGATGCAGCATCAGGCACCTATGATGTGATCCTGATGGATATTATGATGCCAGTCATGGACGGTCTTGAAGCGTCAAAAAAGATCCGTGAACTGCCGGAGGGCAAGGGAAAAGACATTCCGATCATAGCGATGACGGCCAATGCATTTGTAGAAGATAAGGAAAAGACAAAAGAGGCGGGAATGAATGCCCATCTGACAAAGCCTGTAAACAGGGAAGAGATCATCCGGGTTCTGGCAGCATATTGGAAAAATAAAGGTTAACGAGTACATGAGAGAGTTTTGGAAGAAGACCATCCAGGTCCTGCTGTATGGAGGTCTGGAAAAAGAACAGTATAAGAGAATCTCTGCTGAGATCAACGAGGCGAACAGAAAAAGCATTGTGGTGCTGTCAACACACCAATAAGATCATATTTATGGGAGCCATCCTTTTATTTGGAATGTTGGCATTTGTAAATTTCAGGATCAGAAACAATCCGTTTCTGATCCATGTTTGCGCCTGTATGTTTATGGCATTTTATCTGGGGGTGGGTATCCTTGCAGCCATCGGAGAAGGAAGCATTCAGGAACGGACGGGCTCAGGAAATACAAAAATTAAATGAAGAACTGGCTGCCAGCCAGGAAAAACTTCAGGCTGCTTTAGTGGCTGCTGAAAAGGCCAGCCGGGCGAAAACCACATTTTTAAGTAATATGAGCCACGACATCCGGACTCCTATGAATGCCATTGTCGGACTTACCACTCTTCTGGAACATGAGATCCATGAGCCGGAAAAACTGCAGCTCCACATCCAGAAGATCCAAAATTCCAGTCAGCATCTGCTGGGACTTATCAATGACATTCTGGATATGAGCAAGATCGAATCCAGTGAGGTGAAATTAAATGAAGATCCCGTTGATCTGATGGAGCAGGTGGCACAGATAGACAGTATCATCTGTCCACAGGCAGAAGAACGGGGACAGGAGTTTAAGATCCATGTTCACGGGATCGATCATGGACATCTTCTGGGAGACTCTGTGCGCCTGCGCCAGATCTTTATCAATCTGCTGTCCAATGCTGTTAAATATACACCTGTTGGGGGAAGCGTTATCCTGGATCTGACAGAAGAGCCAAGCAGTATACCGGAACATGCCAATATATCCATTACAGTTACAGATACCGGATATGGAATGACGCCGGAGTTTATAAAAACGATCTTTGAACCTTTTACCAGAGCAGAAAATTCCACGACCAACAAAATACAGGGAACAGGACTGGGTATGGCCATCACGAAAAGTATCGTTGACCTGATGGGCGGCAGGATACAGGTGAAAAGCGAGTTAAATAAAGGAAGCTGTTTTGAAGTGGTACTTCCTTTTGCAATAGATCCCAATGGTTCACAGGAAAAAAATGGAAAATATCTGCATCAGGAAGGTGAAAAAGTTTCCGTATTAAAAGGAATGAAATTTCTTTGCGCAGAAGATAATGAACTGAATGCGGAGATCTTAGAAGCGATTTTGGAAATGTACCAGGCATCCTGCAAGATCTGCCCAGACGGTGAAAAACTGGTTGAAGCCTTTGAAACTTCTGCTTTCGGAGATTATGATGCTATTTTAATGGACGTACAGATGCCAAATATGAATGGCCTGGAAGCAACGAAAAGGATCCGTAATGGCAAAAATCCTCTGGGCAGGACCATTCCCATTATTGCTATGACAGCCAATGCATTCAATTCAGATGTACAGGAATGTTTAGATGCCGGTATGGATGCACATGTGTCCAAGCCGTTGGATATAGGAAAAATAATAAATAGTTTTAAATTCCCTATAAATTTATCTTTAAAAACTAGATATGAAATAGGTAAAAATGTGATAGAAGAGAAAATAATTGATCCTTCTGTAGAATATAAAATTCAAAAGGTGCAAGATGATGATAATGTATAAAATGTAAAATTTAAAAGTATTTCCATTATATTTGGAAAAATATGTTTAATTACATATTTAGAAAAACTAGTAGGAGTATTTGCCATTTCTGTAGATTTCAAAAATACAGAAAATATTTCTGATCGGTCCTTTTAGGCTGTTCCAGCATATGATAAATTATGAGGACAATGGAAGATATCCCCATAAATATTGCTGGAAAGAGAGGAAGAGGATATGGATTTTGGGATTGCAGGTGTGGCGGCGATCACGGTGATCTGCTATTTAGGCGGAATGGCGTGTAAGACGACGGAAAAAGTAAAGGATGAGGTGATACCGGTAGTCTGTGGCGTAACCGGCGGAATTCTGGGGGTTGCAGGCATGTATCTGATACCGGAGTTTCCGGCTGGTGATGTGATCAACGCAGCAGCTATTGGTATCGTTTCCGGGCTTGCTTCAACGGGAGTACACCAGGTGATCAAGCAGGTGGGGAAAAAATAAGGGAGGTACCGTGTATATGAGAGATATTGCATTGTGCCACCCGCGGATGCAGAAGATAGCAGCTCAGTGGATCACCGCCTGCAAGGCAGAAGGAATTAATGTTGCTATTTCTGAAACACTGCGTACTGCAGCAGAACAGGATGCTCTCTATGCCAAAGGCCGTACAAAACCGGGAAATATCGTAACCAATGCAAAAGGCAGTTCCTACCGGTCACAGCACCAGTGGGGGATTGCCTTTGATTTTTATCTGAAAATGGATGTGGATGGAGATGGGAAGATAGCAGATGACGCTTATAATGACAGCAAAGGTCATTTCAGGAAGGCTGCTGAAATTGGCAAGAAACTTGGTCTTGCCTGGGGCGGAGACTGGTCCAGCATTGTAGATAAGCCCCATTTGTATCTGCCTGACTGGGGAAGTACGCCCACTCCATTAATCAAACAGTACAAAACACCGGAAAAGTTTATGAAAACATGGATAATGGAACCAGTGAAAATGGGATGGCAGAAGGAGAATGGCGGCTGGAGATTTTATCTGAAAGATGGTTCGGAAAATTATGTTGTTAATGATTGGTATAAAGATGGCGATCTCTGGTACTGGTTTGATGGCAATGGAATAATGGTCCATAACGTGTGGTATCAGTATAAGGGACATTGGTATTATCTGGGAAGGGATGGCGCTATGGTGAAAGGACTGCAGACCATCAGCGGGAAATGGTATTATTTGGATGAAGACGGCCGGATGGCAACGGAACCGGTGGTGCTTACGCCGCAGAAGGATGGGGCGCTGCAGTATCCAAAGCTGACAGAATAGAACCATATGCAAGATGAAATGTAATACAAGTTAAATTGGAAAAAGAAAAAACCGCGTGTTTGCGCGGTTTTTTTAGTGGAGCTGAGGGGAATCGAACCCCTAAAAAACCCTAGTATTTATCAGCATTTCCGGGCCGCGTGTGATATTTCGTGTGATACTTACATAATTTTGAACTGTTTAAAATGGTCGTTGATCTTCCTGTTTTGCCGGGCTGTCTCCAGATCAATTACATTCCTGTAGACAGTTTTCATTACATTGTCAGAAGCCCAGCCGCCCCGCTGGAGTATGTACTGATCCGGTACGCCGATAACGTGCATGATCGAGGCGGCATAGTGCCTGAGGTCATGAAAGCGGAAGTGAGGTACATCAAGCTGTTTAAGCCTGCGCCCAAACTGCTGCGTGATCTGGTTCGGGGTAAGGTTTACCACCCGGCCTTTTTTCTGTTTCAGGCGTTCAATGACAAAGGGCGGCATTTCAATGGTGCGGTATCCTCCGGAGGTTTTAGGCTGCTTGATAACCCAGCTTTTGTTTTCGTCCAGAACCATAGAAAACTCTACTGTCACGGTATTCCCCCGGATGTGATCTGAATCGAGAGCAGAGATCTCACCCCGTCTAAGCGGCCCAAAGGCTGCCAGCAGTACAGCAAGCTCCAGATCGGTCCCTTGGATACTGGCAAGAAGCTTTTTTATATCCGTATCATTTGGACAGTACAGGGCCGGCTTTTTAGCGGCTGGCAGTTTGATGTGCAGCTGGGTACCTGGGGAAAACATATCCAGAACAGCAGAAAGAAGGCCGTAGGCGTTCCTCACGCTCTTGGGGCTTAAACAGGCAGATAATTCACTTATCCATATTTGCACGGTTGCGCTGTCTATCTCCGGAAGCCGTGTCATGCCTATCTGGCCTTTTAAATAGTTCCGGCGTATCTTTTCATACCCGACTATGGTTGAAGGGGAAAGCGCGCCTTTTTTGGCTGCGATATAGCGCCCTGCGGCATCGTATACCGTTAGATTGTCCGGTGTGATGCGGTTTTGCTCCTTGGCTGCCTTCCATTCAGCAGCAGCCATTTTCGCCAGCTTCTTAGTGGGAGCTGTAAAACTCTTGTAATGTTTCTTCCCGTCCAGGTCTGTATAATCGTATACCTGTATCCGGCAGTTTCCAGATGGAAGAGTGTTCTTTTTCTTTGCGTTTGTCATGTGCGTTGCTCCTTTCTGATCGGGAGAGCCGCACAGGACGGCAAAGACAGCGTGATAGTTCTACAAAAGGGCAGAGGCCCCCTGTATACGTTGTAATGGTGTTTCAATGCGGTTCCTCCTGATCCTCTGCCGGGCTGGGGCGCATGGATGGAAGGAAGAACAAAATTGACAAATAAGTATGATTAGCATATAATATACTTAACAAGAGAGCCAGTAAGGGAGGTCAAGGCTCCCCGCCCTGGTGATTAAGCTTTAAACTATTGAAAAATAGCTCGTCGACTTTTGCAGGGTCAGGACGGGCTATTTTTTATGTGTATAATTCAGAATTGCAACAATGAGTAAGGCAACGCTTACAATCAGGTTTAATTCCTCATATGTACTCATTGGCACCACCTCCGACAGGCTCGGAACGGGTGCAGCACGTCCCCCGGCTCCCTGGTTAAGTATATTATATTGTCAAGGTGCCGGCTGTCCTTATCTCGGACAGCTCAGCTGTCAACACTAATGACACCCGAATGTTTAAGGTCGGGAATACCGACTTTAGAGGCTGCGGTGAAATGCCGTACCCTTTGGGAGGTTGCTTGAACCGACTTCCGGCCCTGCTGTTGGTTTTACTCATTTTTGAGTATTGGGCCCTGTCGTTTCTGAATCTGCAATATGAAGTCCTGTTTTAGGATTCCACAGATAGGAAGCCCTGTCCGTTTCTGGATCCGGCAGAGGTTTACCACACGTGTGAGGAAAACGCATTTTTGAGTTGTCCGGAGGTTTTCGCCAATATTGACGAAAAGCCAGTTTTGGCCCGTCCGTGATTTAATGGCTGTATGTTAAGTTTTGTTAAGGTTTCGCACCTGGGCGCAAAATTGCGTTTGGCTCAAAAATGAGCTGTGGGGTGGTGATTTACAACCTCATAGGTGGGCTCAAAAGTGAGCTGTCCGATTTAAGCCTCTGCCCCTACTATTGAAGGAGACAGGGCTATAACGTTTCATTCTGGTAGCCTCAAGTACCAAAACGGTAGGGGCACATGACAACATCAGTAAAAAAGGGTGTCGCGTTTCACGACAACTCAATAACATTTTGTTATTCAGTGGGGTAACGTTTTGTTACTCCTTGGTGTTGCGACGTCGCAACGATCACAGCAGCCGACTGATATTGATAGACAGGTCAGAGAAGATTCCAACCTTGATACTGCTTTCAAACGGGAAGATAATGGGGGCAAACTCTGCCGGATCCTGCTCATTCAGGTACACAGTGGTATATTTTTTTAAAGGGTCTATAATCCAGTATTCCCGAACGCCTGAGTTGAGATAAAGCCCGGTTTTGTTTAAATAATCCATCCGGCGGCTGCTGGGAGATACCACCTCAACAATAAAATCAGGAGCGCCAGAACATCCCCGGTCTGTCAGCTTATCAGGATCACAGATAACAGAAATATCCGGTTCCACCCAATTTTTATCATCAGTATCCAGATTAACTGCAAATGGAGCAGGATATACTTTGCAGTTACCTTTTTTTGAATCAATATAATCCGCCAGCTTACGGGCTATCTGAAATGTGATTTCCTGATGGATCCGGCTGGGCGGGGCCATGTTGTAAAGCTGTCCATCAATCAGCTCAGCCCGTGAACCTTCCGGCAAGGCCCAGTAATCTTTTGATGTGTACTGTTCTTTGGGTAATGGCATGAAGTACCGTCCTTTCTTTGTTGGGGGGCAAATAATAGCTTCCAGAGGGCAGAGGCAGGCTTACAACCCTAACTCTTTTATTAGATCTTCTTGAGAAATAGCAGCCTGATAATCAGGGGCGCCGGATTTATAAGCATGCATTATTTCTTCCTCGTCTGGATCGGGTTCGACTTCATCAGCATTCGCCAAAGCGAATGTTGCCATGATTAAATTCCATACTTTTTCAGCATCTTTTTCACTCATTACAGTAACAGCGCCTAAAATTCGTTCTTTGATATTTGACATATGGGTCACACTCCTTTATAAATCTGTCCTCGATTACCAATATCAATAATGTCAATTATTATACCATTCACATCAAATAATACCCGGAAGGTTCCAACTCGTAGGCGATAACCGCCTGCGCCCTGAAGCTTTTTTATATCCCCTTCCAGAGGAAGCTTGGATATTGCAGAAACAAGGCGCTTTTGGGTGGGCTTATCCTGCTTTAAAAGAAATTTTTGAGCTTTTTTTGAATATATAATTTTAAACATTGCTATTCCTCATCCGTCTTTACTTTCCCAATTACTTTTCCCATACAGACTACGTTATCCCCGTCATGGATGGGGATATTTTTATAATCTTTATTTCTGGAAATAAGTTCATTTTCTCCCAATTCTTTGATAAAAGCGTTGCTATTCACTACAAAAACCCCGATATCTCCGGGAAACAGCTCTGCATCCTGCTGCACCAGTGCAATATCATCATGAGAAAAATCAGGTTCCATGCTGTCACCATTCACATCAATGGCAAAGTCAGCGGCCTCATACTCTGGCAGATCAGGCAGCTCTATTTCGTCCTCTGCCTCATTGCCAAGGATGAAAATACCCGATCCGGCAGACACTCCGGCACGGAAGTAGGGGAGTACAATGATTTTGCTTTCAGGGGCAGAGGCAGGAGCTTTTTGGTATTCGGGGATTCTGGACAATAGGTCTATTTGTTCTAAAGCTTTCCTTTTGCCGTTTTCGTTTAATAGCTCCATGAGAAATATTGCACTCATAGATGATTTGTCCAAAGCTGTTGAAACCAAGGCTTCTCCGCTCTCTGTATATTCGATTTTATCTATATGTTTTGCCATATTCTTATCTATTCCAAGCAACTCCCACATATTAACATCTAGTGCCGTGGCTATATGGTTCAAGGTTGTTTCGTCAGGGGTTCTGTTGTTGTTTTCATAGTTAGAATAAGTTGAGTAAGGAATATGCAATAAATTAGCCATTGCTTTTTGGGTTAAGCCCTTTTCTTTACGAAGTTGCTTAATAATATTCCCGATTTTCATAATATCATTTAATCCCATTATATTCACCTCTTATATTGTAGTATATCATATAATATTCAAAAATGAAAATATTTTATTTAAAATGTATTGACATATTCGATATAGAATAGTAACATATAAGCGTCGAAAAAATATTCAATATTGAATAGAAAAGGAGGTGAGAACGTGAGGCTTAATGCAACCAAGGTTCGTCTGATTATGGCGAAACAGGTAATCAATCAGGCATCTCTTGCCGCAAAGGCCGGGATCAGCCGACAAACGCTTTCTGCTGTAATGAATGGCAGAAACTGCCGTCCGGAGCTGCTGGGGAAGATCAGCAGGGCTCTGGGAGTAGAACCAGAAGAAATTATTGAATAAGCTCCGGGCTGGGGCGCATGGACGAGGGGAAGAACCATCCCTTCATTGTACCGGTGCAACTCTGTATCGGCTCCCGATCGGGTAAGGTCTGGCCGTTCTGGTCGGTCTGATGATAGATAGAGAATTTAAAATAAATCAGAAAAGGAAGTGATTACATGAAAATGCCAGCGTGGGCGATAGAGTTTAAAGTGGATCTGTACGCTTTGAAAGAGTACAAAGGTTGGACAGATGAAGAGCTAGGGAAGCGTTTGGGCGTTACGGCCCGTACGGTCGGCAATATGCGCCGGAATCCCAGCAGCGTAAACGGCGCTTTGATTCTTAAAGTGCAGTCAATGCTCAAAGAAGCAAAGGGGAAATACTGATGGCAAGCCGTGAAGAACTGTTGCAGAGCATTGGGCCAGATATGCGGCTTGATAAATGGTTTTTTCTGCGAATTTATGGCTATGAAATTACATGGCCGGGATTTGCAGAGGTAGCATTGCAACGTTTGGAGATTATGGGATGCAGTAAAGCCAGGAACTACTACAGCTGTATAGTTGCTGAGTATGAACACAGCCGGGAAGAAGAATTAAAAGAGGCTGCGCACTGGTATGCAGAAGAATGCCGGAAACAATGGGATAGAAAGGTAGGTGAGCAGCAACGAGCGGAGAAATTGGACAACATGAGCACGGAAGAACTGCTGATATTATTGCAGCGCTCAGTAGAAAAGGCGTAGAGGTTACTTTTTCGGATTCTGCGGGTTTTCAGGATTTTCAGGATTTTGAGAAACCAGATTTAAATAAAATTTCACGTTTCCCAATAGAGGCCCTTCCACCAGTGCTGGGAGATTATGCCCGTGCTATATCGGAAAGCTTACAGGTATCGGAAGATATGGCCGCTGTGGCAGTTCTGGGAGTGATATCTTTATCCGCTATGGGGAATTTCTACATAGAACCTAAAACAGATTGGGTGGAGCCATTAAACCTCTATATATTGATTACAGCCAGACCATCAGAGAGAAAGACCCCAGTTCTGAAAGAGGTATCTGCTCCGGTTTATGAATATGTCAAAGAGGAGAACCAGAGAAGGCGCCCCTTATACGATAGATACCTGACACAGAAAAAGATTCTTGAAAATAAAGTCAGTAACCTTATTTCAACAGCCTCTAAGGTATCAAAGGAGAAAAAGCCTGCTGCTTCTATGTTTGACGTCTTTGATGCACAGCAGGAGCTTTCAAATCTGGAAGAAGTTACACTCTTGAAACTGATAGTAGACGATATTACGCCGGAAGCTATGGTAAAGGTTATGAAAGAGAATGATGAGAAAATAGCCATGGTTACGGCTGAGGGAGGTGTTTTTGGTATGTTGGCAGGAAGATACAGCACCCAGCCCAATATGGATATATTTCTAAAGGCCTATGCGGGAGAGCCTTACTGCTCTGATAGAATGGGAAGAACTGGGGAAGCGTTGGATCATCCTCTTTTATCACTGCTTTTAATGGTTCAACCCAAAGTATTGCAGGATGCTTTAGAAAACCGTGATTTTAGAGAACGGGGACTTATGGCAAGGTTTTTATATTCCCTTCCTCCGTCAAGAGTGGGGAACAGGGTATACGATTCAAAGCCTATCCCCAAGGAGTTAAGAACCGCTTACAATCAGCTGATAAAGGACTTGCTTTCCATTGGTGAAAATAGGGAATGGCAGCAGGAAAACACACTGATCCACCTCAGTGATGAAGCCTATCAGATCAGCAAAGAGTTTTTCAATGAGATTGAGCAGAAAATGGCAGAGGATTACGAGGAGATAGAGGACTGGGCCGGAAAATATCATGGGCAGACTATGAGAATAGCTGGCCTGCTCCATGTGGTAAAGTACAGGCTTGGAGCTGCCAACGTGGTACTTGAAGGCCAGACCATGGAAGAAGCAATACAGATCGGGCGGTATTTCTTAGAGTGTGCTATGGCAGCGTTCCGGTTGTCAGGTATTGCAGAGCCGCAAGAGGAGAAAGACGCAAAGTATTTGATAAAGAAAATTGATTCTTTCTATGATTCTAAAAATCCTGAAAATCCTGAAAACCTAACAGTTAGTTTTTTGCAACAGGCTTGTAAGGGACGTTTTAGCAAAAAAGAACTTATGCAGCCGGGGCTGGATATGCTGGTTGAAAGAGGTTTTATCCGGATCGTAAAGGAACAGAACAGAAAAGCCGGGAGGCCGTCAGAGATCATAGAGGTAAACCCGGAATATTGGAAGAGTAAAGAGATGATAGATTTTTCATAGAGTGTAAAGGAGAAAAGAGGACAAGTTTCCATTCCGTTCAGTGTGGGTACTTCCTGGACATATAGAGGACGAACCGGAAGCAGAACAGCAGGAGCTTGATTTATAGCATGGTTAAACCCTATAGGCAAACTTCTAAACTTGGCCCAACGGGAGAAAATCCCTTAAAATCAATGTTTTTATCGTTGGTTCAATTTGGCCTTACGAGGTCAGCGGCGCGCGTTAGTCCGTTGGTTCAATTTGGCCTTACGGGAAAAACTCAGTAAAATTAAGAGTTTTACGCCGTTGTGTCATATAAGTATGGTTACCTATAGAGCGCAGAGGGAAAGGAGGGAAAAAGGACTATGAATAAAGATTCATACATGGTAAAGCGGCATAAACACCGCTGCGGAAGGCTGGGACTGATTGCAAATACTCTGTTTGCCTCTGCCGGGGCCGGAACAGTGGCTTTCATGGTAACGGCAATGGTATTTCAGGCTGATGGCCTGGTAGCGTTCCTGATGGCTTATATTGCCGCCTGTATGGCTGCGGTTATCAATCCGCTGTGGCTGTCGGGCAGAGGATAAAACAGGGCTTGAAGCCCGAACGAACCCTGAGAAAACAAAAGGAGGACAAGCACAATGAAATTGAAAGATGCAGTATTTTGTGGATTTACCAAGAAGGAATTGGAGAAGGTTCGCAAGGCCAAGGGATTAGGAGAGAGGGAAATTTCCCTCACCGATTCCCAGGACATAGCGGACATTGTGGAAGCTGATGTAATGACAATGATTACACCAGGCGGACAGATTACATTTATAAAGGCAGGTGAATAATTATGGCATATGGATACATGAGGCCGGATCCGGTAGAACAGTTTAGAGGCGCAGTAGGACATTATGGCGATCTGATTCTTGCGGCGGTACAGATGGGATACACAGAGTCAGAGGCAATCGAGCTGATTAAGGTGTATGCACTCTTTGACATTGCTAATAAGCTGGACGGAATCAGCTTTTAAGAACAAAGAAAAAGCCCTCAGGGAGCGCCAACTCCCTGGGGGCAGACATAGCCGGAGCCATGCACACATAAAAACGCATATACAGTGTAGCATGGCCCGGCGGAAAGGGAAAGAGAAAAATGAGTGAAGATGTATTAAAAAAATATTATGAGATATTTTTGGAAGAGGTACAAACAACCGCCTCTCCAGAGGTTCCAGCTGCATATAAGAGGCATTTGAGAGCGTTCGAGGACTATTTGGAAGCAGTGCAAGAAGATATGTTCAAACAGGCGTTTCAGTACGGGTACAGGCAGGGATTAAAAGCGGCGAACATAGCACTATTATTGCAGTAGCGGGAAGGGTGAGAAAATTATGGATATTCAAAAGGAAATCAGAATAAGCGAGGAAACTACGCCAGTATTCTTTCCAGGTACAGAAATGGGAGAGCTTTATCTTGCTATGGTGAAGCGTTGGAAGACGCAGGGAATGAACGCGTTTGACGCCTCTTTGTTTTACAGCTTGGGCTGGGCTCATGGGATCCGGCAAGAGCGCGCCAGAAGAAAAGCAACTCAGCGCCAAATGGCGTTCAGTAAGAAATAAACGGCTTTTACATAGATTTTCAAAGACAATATGGCTTGAACCGCGGGCCACTGCGAGAGTGCGGCAGAACTTAACATCATTCAGGAGGTAAATCGGCTATGCATTATAGAACTTTGAGTGCTAAACCTAAAATTTTTTCGGTTAGCCCGGATCAATTACCGGAATCGTGCAGAATGGGGTTGTTGTTTTACTATGAGCCCACACGCAGGGCGATTGTGATTTTAGAGGGATATCCCTTATTTGATTCGCTTTGTGATTGTATACAGAAGTATTTGCTTTTATCAGATGAGCAGAGAATAAAAATTACAGACGAGTGTGACGATGATTTTATTTTACGGTTTGTCCTTTACCTAAACCATATTATTTATATAAATCGCAAACAAGAGCCACATTGTGGGGAAAGGGTGGCTTTTTACATAGGTTGTTGAATTTAGTAACACGATAACGCGCGCCAAAGAGTGCGGCAGAACTTAAAGGGGGCGCTGGATCGGCTCCCCCTTTTGGGGTGAAAGGTGTTTCTGATCTGGTAATACCTCATTGACTGGATCAGGGAAAGGAAAAGAACCATGATAAAACTGAAAGTATCGTATGAGCACCCGGAGGAACTGCGGCGGTTCCTAAAGAAGCTGGGGCCGGACGTGAAAAGCTGGAAGGCCTCACAGAACCGGGAAGGGAAGTTCCTGAAAGCTTATGTTGTGATGAAAGATACCAGGGAAAACTAGAGGGGTGATAGAATGAGGAACAGCGCAGCCATTAGGGGAATGAGAACCAGGGAGCAGTACAAAGTGATGGAGTTTATCAACCGGAACTTTGAGCCGGGAGCATTGGAGATTGAATTGGTGGACGGTGAAACCATCAGGGGGACCGATCGGAACGGGAGAAGCATGATATTTCGCTGGGATCAGAGCACCAGGGAAGTAGAGGCATTGGATGATTTAGTAACACGATAATGCGCGGGAGGCAGCCAAGAATTTAATGACACGATAACGCACGGGAGCAGCAGCCTGATCTGTGCGACGTCGCAACATTATTGCGAGCGTTTCCAAAAACGACGAAAACGAAACAAATACAAACACGAATACCCCTAAAAAAGTGCTTAAAACCTAGAAAAAACAATGGTTTCAGGTTTGCAATGTTCCGAACGTTCATTGGTAACGTTGCAATGATATAATTCCCCCGGTCTTAAAAAATCCAATTTTAATTGGCTGTTTGGAGACCGGTGGGAGGCCTCGACAAAAGATATTTTTTACGCGCATGATAAAAAATAAAAATAGTGCCGGCCTCTGCCGCGTTGTTTGTGGTGAGCGCCCTTGTACTTTCGGTAAAAATTATGTATAATATAGCTTAGTACCCCGGTAGAGGTGCCGGAAGTCTGAAATACAGGCGCGGGAATAGGATAGGCCAGAAATGGTTTCTCCTGTTCCTGCGCCTTTTTGCATTTAAAGGGCATAGGAAAAATCAAAACGTAAAGGAGTAAAAACAATGAGCATTAAAGCAGAATTAAAAAGGGTTGTAGATCAGCACCGGAAGGCATTGCAGGAAGCTATTTTACAGGTACAGAACGATAAGGACAGCGGGCAGTATACACCGCTGGGGATTCAGAAGCAGATAGAAGAAATCAACGGATCCTTTGGAGCGACTGCCATTAAGAACAGGGAAACGGCGTTGGGCCTGATCGAGCAGGCGGAAAAGAACTTTACAGATACAAACCGCAGCCATTCAATTAAAAATCTGCATGATTCCGGCTATCAGGAGGGGCTTTCCAATGTGGTGCGTATGCTGGAAAAGGGGATTTTATCAGAGAATGATTTTCAGACAGTAATTGAAGCTTACAAAGACGATTCTATCTCCATGAGGGCAATCAAAGAGGCAGTGGTGGGAAATCATGAAAACAGGGATTTAGTGTCATTGCTCCCAGTAACCCAGGACGATCAGCAGCATTTTTTTGAGCAGTTAAGGAAGAACGCTGTTAAGTCAATCGCGCCCGTGTCTGTGGAAAGCAACACAGGTGCACTTATGGGGCTTTCCTGGATCCTGATGGTTCTGGATCGGGTAGATGAAAACCTGCTTTTATTACAGTAAGGCTCCCGATATATCCGGGATTAAGAAAATAAGGCAGGGAGGTGTATCAGATGGGAATCATTACAGAGTTCATAGCCATTGTTTCGGGTGTGCTGGTTGGTGAATGGATCGCGCGGCGCATAGACAGAAAATAACAGGAGTGATTTATACTATGACGAACGAACAGCTTGCCGCCCGGATCAGGGCCGGGGAAGATGTGGGCGAGAATATGGCCCAGCTTTACGATCAGGTAAAGGACTTCATTCACTCTGTGGCCTGGAAGTATAAAGGCCTGGGAGAGCTGGAGGATCTGGAGCAGGAGGGATTTCTTGCACTTTATGATGCCATAGACCATTATGAGGCAGATCAGGGAGTGAAATTCTTAAGCTATGCAGAATACTGGCTCCGGCAGAGGATGCAGAGATACCTGCAGGTGAATGGTAGCTGCCTGCGCCTTCCTGTGAACCGCCAGGAGGCTATAAGCAGATATAAGCGGTTCTGTTCGTCCTTCCAGTTGGAACACGGCAGAGAGCCGTCTGAGGCTGAAATAGCCCGTGAATTGTGGCTTTCTGTCGATCAGGTAAGGAAATTACAGCTTGATGCCTGTATGGGCCATGTGTGCAGCCTGGATGCTCCTGTACGGGGCAGGGAAGGGGAAGAAGACACCACACTGGGAGATTTGGCCGCCTCTGCCTGTGACCTGGAAGAAGAAACCGCAGAGAGAATAGACCATGAAAGCCTCTGCTCCCTCCTGTGGGAGTGTGTGGACAGCCTGCCGGGGAAACAGCCGGATGTGATCCGCAGCCGTTACCAGGGAGGGCTTACCATGGGCCGCGTGGGGGAAGCATGCGGGATTACAGAGGCAGAGGCCAGGAAACAGCATATGAAGGCCCTGAGGGCGCTCAGAAACCCGGAGAACTCCAACAGGTTGCGTCGGTTCGTACCTGAGGATGAGCGGGTATACTCCTCTGCCCTCTGGGGCAACGGTGCGGAGCATTTCAACCGGACATGGACAAGCAGCACAGAGCGGGTGGCGCTGGGGCTGTAATGGTACAGGGGAATTTATTGACACGATATCGCAACAGGGCAGAAAAATTGGTTTACCCTTGAATGGATCGGAAAGATGTGGTATAGTGTAGGTACAAAAAGGGAAAGCCAGAAGCACACGGCCTACCCATAATCAACAGCTTAATTTAACTTAGGCCGTCACTATTGGCAGTAGTGGCGGCTATTTTCTTCCCCTGAAGATTGTGTAACACAGTCCTATAAGGGATACAATGAAGATACCTATCTGGATCAGATCCGAATATGTAACATACATTGGCAAGCCCTCCTTTCTTTCGTCTGGAGGGTTAGCCCCTCCGAAAAATGGGAGGGTAGGCCGCCTTTATGTGCTCTGACTTTCCGTGTGGACAGTATAGCACACAAAATAGGCTAACACAATAAAATGTCATGTAAAGCCACAGAAGGGCAGGAAAGAGCCTTTCCGTGAGCCAGAGAGGCATTGCAGAGATGAGCGGGGAATCTTCCCCAGTCAAACCAGAGCACAGGAGAAATCACTTCATAAAACTTCATTTTGCAAAAGAGGACAGATAGGGAGGTATGGACAGCGTGAATATCATCAGGCAAATTTACAACGGAGATTACAGGCCAGCCGATCAGGAGCCGGAAGAAACCCCAGAGCATCAGGCAGCCAGGGAAAGAGCGTACAGGGAATACCAGGCGTTGAGAGATAAGCTCCCCATGGAGCAGAGGCCGGAGCTGGATCAACTGATAGATGCACACCTGGAGGCGTCACTATATGGGTATGAAGCGGCATATACCCAAGGGGCCAGAGCCGGGGCGCAGATACTGCTTGACCTTCTGGACGGCTGCCGGTAAAGCCGTTTATTTTTGAGAATGATAAAAAGAGGCCAGGGAGGCTCATGCTTTCCCGGCCTTTATATTACTATCCGCTGTCTTTTGGCTGTCCGTGTGATATTTTGCCCTCTGCAATGGCCCTGAAACCCTTGCAGAATCAGGCTTTTCCGGCTCTTTTTTCGTGTGATATTTCGTGTGATACTTGCCCGGAAAACAGGGGTTTTTTATTACTTTCTGGCTTCCTGTCCTTACCCCCTCAAACCACGAAAAAACCGCATAAACACTGGCTTTTCCAGCATTTACGCGGTTTTTAAAAAGTGGAGCTGAGGGGAATCGAACCCCTGTCCGAAAATCAATTCCCTGTTCTTCTACTATCATAGTTCCTTATTTGACATTCCCTCTACCGTCCGGGAAGAAACACTCTGACGGTTTTAGTAGCTTCATAATACGCCCGCATGCGCAAAGCTTTGCATGTGTCGTTTCCTACATAGTCGATGCCAGGGTCTTAAAGTGTAGGTGCCTTAAGTCTGACAGCTGCCATTAGGCAGCGTATGCTAATTCGTCGTTAGCGTTTATTTTTAATTTTGCCATTTAACCCATCGCATGGGGATAGCTTCACCAGCTGCATGA
>OQVH01001003.1_pt1 | contig 19790 bp, 10 predicted proteins | sample 1691641 | NCBI WGS metagenome assembly OQVH01 (sample SAMN03418286, study PRJEB22391) | human gut metagenome | biome: human-gut; feature: organic feature; material: feces | host: Homo sapiens | place: Italy | collected 2013-04
TCAAGGTTCCTTCCCCCGCCATGATCAATAGCGCGAAGAATCTTACGATTCGTGCGAATCTAGAACCTATAGCCGGCTTGAAGATTGATTTGAACGCAAACCGGGTAGATACCCGTAGTACCGATATCTATTATATGCAAGACGGTATGCCCGAGCAGATGGGAGGTAGCTTCACGATGACTACGATTGCCTTGGGGAGCGCTTTCGGCGGCAGCGGAAACGCTAATAACGGTTATTCCTCGAAAGCGTTCGATAAATTTATCGCTCATCGTAGCGTGATCGCCCAGCGTTTGATGGATACCTATTCTGGTACGGTTTATCCGAGCTCCGGTTTTATGGCGGGGCATGCTTTAGCGGGAAAACCTTATGATCCAGCCGTAGGGGGAGGCGTAAGCCTGAATTCCATGGAGGTATTGGTACCTGCTTTCTTGGCGGCTTATACGGGTAAGGACCCGAATAAGGTAGGCTTGTCAGCCTTCCCGTCTGTTAAGAGCCTGCTACCGAACTGGCGTGTTACGTATGATGGCTTGATCCGTATACCGGTTATCCGCAAATACTTTAAGAGTATGATGTTAAGTCATCAATATCGTTGTTCCTATAGCGTAGGTGCGTTTTCCTCCTTCTTGGATTGGGTAGATGCCGGGCAGGATGGTTTGGGATATATCCGCGATATCCAGACAGGTAATCCTACGCCGTCGTCTCCTTATGATATAGCGGCCGTGAGTATCACGGAAGGATTCAGCCCGTTGTTTGGTGTGGACGCTACTTTATTGAATAATATAACAGGTAAATTTGAGTTGCGCAAGACTCGTAACTTAAGCTTGAATATTTCCTCTTACCAATTGGTGGAAGCGCTTTCCAACGAATTCGTGATAGGAGTAGGATATAAGTTGACTGAGTTTAACAAGGTGTTGAAAATGAAAAAGACACGCGACTTCAGTAATGATCTTACGATCCGCTTAGATTTCTCTTACCGTAAAATGCAATCGTTGATCCGTAAGATTGAGGATCAGTTTACGCAGGCTACCAGCGGGAATATCGCCAAGACCATCCAGTTCTCTGCGGATTACGGGTTAAGTCGTGCCTTGACATTGAGAGCGTTCTATGATTTACAGATCAATGAGCCGATCGTGTCCACATCTTCTTACCCGACATCGAACTCGAACTATGGTATTAGTTTACGGTTCTCCTTAGCGCAATAAAAAGAGTATAGTCTATTTACAGGACTTCTTGGTCTGTTTTTAAATACCTGTCTAGCGGTATGGAATAAACCTTTATATTTGTGCGAAATATAATTTGGATATGAAGAATACTTACAAATTGATATTATTTCTTCTCTTGATAACCCATGCCTCTTTCGGCCAAGACGTGAAAGGGTATATTAAGGATGCGGAGAGCAAGGAAGCTTTAGCCGGGGTAAACGTTTTTTATAAGGACAAAGGGGGTACGAGAGGAACTGTGTCTGATATAAACGGTTATTATGAGCTGAAAGTGACGGATGGCGACGCTGTATTGACTTTTAGCTATCTGGGATATGAAACGTTGAGCGTTCCCGTGAAAGTAGATCCGGGAGAGTTCTTGACGCATGACGTATCCTTGCGAACAAACTCAAACATGATGGACGAGGTCGTCGTGAGCGTCGGGCGTTATGAGCAAAAGCTAAGCGATATTACCGTCTCTATGGAATTACTGAAAGCGAAAGATATCACTCGTCAGTCTCCGAAAGATTTAACGGACGTATTGAAGAATATCTCCGGTGTGGACGTGACGGACCGGCAACCTTCCGTACGCGGTGGTACGGGATGGACCTATGGCGTGGGTAGCCGTTGCTTGATTCTGGTCCGGCGAGATAAACTGGAATATGATCCCGATGGAGAACGTCGATCAAGTAGAGGTACTGAAAGGGGCCTCTTCCGTATTATATGGCTCTTCTGCCTTGAATGGTTTGATTCACGTGAAAACGAAACGCCCCGGATTGGATCCGGTAACACAGGTGAACGTACAAGGAGGATTGTATGGGAAGCCGCGCCAAGACGGGACGCCTTTATATGGAGGCTTGGATCTCTCTCATTCCCGTAGGATCAAGAATTTTGATTTGACAGTGGGGGCTAATACATTCTTGGACGACGGGTATCGGCAGGATAATTACAATCGCCGTGTCCGGGTCGGTGGGAATCTTACGTATCACGATCCCCGGGTACAAGGGTTGAACTATGGCGTGAACGTGAATTATTTGTATAACGATTATACCGGTTTCTTTATCTGGCGTTCTCCGGAGGAGCCCTATATTCAATCTCCGCTGGCGAATATGGGACGCCGTGAGAATACATTTTATATAGATCCCTTCTTGAATTATACGAATTCGGAAAAAGGGACGACTCATCGTTTCAAGGGGCGTTTCTTCCATCGGGGAAGCCGTATCATCACGCATACTACGGATAAGTCTCTTTTTGACATAACGAATAATATGGGTTTTGATATCTCATCCGTCCCGGAGATTATCAATATGGCGCAAAACTGGCAAACCGAGTTATTGCCGACCTTCTTACCGTATTTGCCGGAGGTGATGAACGGGAAGGTGAGCGGATTGATGGGTGAATTGGGCAAGCTGGGAAATCATTTTTTCCCGACAGCTACCTCGGCGGATTATATGGACTTGATTTCTTGGGTGATGGGACGTACTCCGCTACCCGATAAGAATAACGTAGGGGCTTGGTTGGTAGATGCCATGAAACCGATGGAGAAAAAAGCGCCGGAGGCTACGGATCATACCTATTCCTATAATCTGGATTACCAATTCAGCAAGAAGTTCGAACATTCACAACTCACGGTTGGAGGTACTTATGAGCGTATTCATGCGGATTCGAAAGTGACCGGGCAGCATAGTAGCGATAATGTGGCTACCTTCCTGCAATATGATCATAAGTTTATCGATCGTTTGAACGTCTCGGTCGGTGTTCGTCTGGAGTATTACCGGGTCGATGATTTCTACCGGGAAGCGGAGACGAAGATTTTCGGGGCGAAGGTTCCGGTAAAACCTGTTTTCCGTGGAGGCTTGAATTATGAATTGGGTGAGTATAGTTTTATCCGGGCATCTTTCGGACAGGGATACCGTTATCCATCCGTTACGGAGAAGTTTATCCTGAAGGATATCGGAGGTGTGGGAGCTTTCCCGAACGCTGAATTGAAAGCGGAGCAAGGTTATAATGCCGAACTTGGTTTCAAGCAAGGCTATAAGTTCGGCAATTTGAAGGGCTTTATCGATGTGGCCGGCTTTTATACCCGTTACAAGGATATGATCGAGTTCCGTTTCGGCCTGTTTAATAATAAGACCTTCGATTATATCGATGGGCTTTCCAAGTTGTTCAATGCGTTCTCTAGCGGCGACGGCTTAGGAATCGGCGCTCAGTTCACGAACGTAGGCCGGGCGGAGATTTATGGGGTAGACTTGTCTACCTCGGGTGTGTATGAGTTTAACCGTGATACTCGTCTGGCATATACTTTGGGGTATGTTTATACGAATCCGATCGATATGGACGTGGATTCACGGAACGCGGAGGAGGAAGCGAATGATGACTTAATGGCGATGCGTTCGAAATCGAATGACAGCAAGTATTTAAAATATCGCCAGAAACATTCCGTAAAGGGGGTATTTGATCTGGAATGGAAACAGTTTAATATCGGAACGAATATGTCATGGAAAAGCAAGACATTGGCGGTCGATTATTTTATGGTCGATGAGCGTACGAAAGCGGAGCCTAACCTGATGGATTATATGCGCTCGATGCTATTCGGAAACTTACATGATTATTGGGCAGAGAACAATAAAGGATATTTCGTCATGGATATGCGTGTCGGGATGAAAGTGACGAAGAATATCCATGTACAAGGACTGGTGAACAACCTCTTAAACAAGCGCTATAGCGCCCGCCCGATGGATGTCGGCGCACCCCGGACTTTCATTCTGCAAGTAGGAGCCAATTTCTAACAAATTACCTAGTTGTAGAGACGGAGCGTGCTCTGTCTCTACAACATGTGATAGTTTTTCAATTCGCTTCGTAAACGAATCGCTTGATTGTCCGTCACCTTATCCATCAGTTTCCAGAATCTTTCGCTATGGTTCATCTCTATCGTATGGCAAAGCTCATGCAATAATACATAATCCACCAAATGCCAAGGAAGAAGCATTAATGATTGCGAGAGGTTAATGCTCTTCTTCATTGTACAACTTCCCCAATGCGTTTTGCTATTATTGATTTTCACCCCGGTCAACATAAATCCATGTTGTCTAGCCAATAGCGTGATACGTTCCGGCAACAACCGTTTCGCCTCGTGGCGGAGCGCCTTCTCCAGCATGGATTTCAATAAGGATTGCACCTCTTCCTCCTCGAAACGAGTCTCATTCGGACAAGCGATATGCAGTACTCCATCCTCCAATCTCATGTAGAAATTACTTCGCTCGGTGCGGAAGATATGCAAGCGGAATGTCGTAGCCTGTAACTCCGATCTTTCGTCGAGCAGGGGCCGGGCCGGATGCTTCTGGAGCGCTTTTACCAGCCGGGCCTTGTTCTCCATGATAAAAGCGATCATACGTTTCTCGTCTCCCCCGGGTGGCATCGTGGCGGTTATCTTTCCTTTTGATATCTTGAGCGTGTATCGAGTGGCCCGGGGAGTGGTACGGAGCGTTATGACTCCCAAATCCTTGTCTTGTATATTCTTTTCCATTCCTGCCACAAAAGTAATACATTGAGAAAAACAATAATACGATGGAATTGATTATCTTCGCGATCGTAAAGGTTAAAAACATAATCAATATAATAAATTAGCAATCATGAGCAAAAAAGCACTTTTAATTATCTGTGATGGTTGGGGAATTGGTGACAAAGGTAAAGACGACGTGATCTTTAACACGCCGACTCCATATTGGGACGAGTTATTGAAAACTTATCCAGCCTCACAGTTACAGGCTTCTGGCGAGAACGTTGGTTTGCCTGACGGACAAATGGGTAACTCTGAGGTGGGCCACTTGAACATCGGTGCTGGCCGTATCGTTTACCAAGATTTGGTGAAGATCAACATCGCTTGCCGCGAGAATACGATCATGGAGAACCCGGAGATCAAACGTGCTTATAGCTACGCGAAAGAGAATAATAAGCAGATCCACTTCATGGGCTTGGTTTCCGATGGTGGTGTACATAGCTCTTTGGAGCATCTTTTGAAGTTGACGGATATCGCCAAGGAATACGGAATCAGCAAGGCTTATGTACATTGCTTCATGGATGGCCGTGATACTGACCCGAAGAGTGGTAAAGGTTTTATCGAGACGTTGGAGAATCATCTGAAGACTACCGGCGGTAAGATCGCTTCTATCATCGGACGTTATTACGCTATGGACCGTGACAAACGTTGGGAACGTGTGAAAGAGGCTTACGACTTATTGGTCGAAGGCAAGGGCAAGCAAGCCGAGTGCATGGTAAAAGCGATGGAAGAGTCGTACGCCGAGGGTGTGACGGACGAGTTCATCAAGCCGATCGTTCACGTTGAGAACGGAAAGCCGGTTGCTGTTATCGAGGAAGGCGATGTCGTGATCTTCTTCAACTATCGTAACGACCGTGCGAAAGAGCTGACTATCGTTCTGACTCAGCAGGATATGCCGGAACAGGGCATGCATACAATTCCGGGCTTGCAGTACTATTGCATGACTCCGTATGATGCTTCTTTCAAGGGCGTACATATCTTGTTCGACAAGGAAAACGTTCAGAATACTCTGGGAGAATATCTGGCAAATAACGGCAAGACTCAGCTGCATATTGCAGAAACTGAAAAATACGCACACGTAACCTTCTTCTTCAATGGTGGACGTGAAACTCCGTATGATCAGGAAGACCGTATCCTGGTTCCTTCTCCGAAAGTAGCTACTTATGACCTGAAACCGGAAATGAGCGCTTACGAAGTGAAGGATAAACTGGTTGAAGCTATCGGAACCCAGAAATATGACTTCATCGTTGTGAACTATGCAAATGGTGACATGGTGGGTCATACCGGTATCTATGAAGCTATCGAAAAGGCTGTGGTTGCAATCGACAACTGTGTGAAAGATACAGTAGAAGCAGCAAAAGCTAACGGTTACGAAGTGATCATCATCGCTGACCACGGTAACGCTGATCATGCACTGAATGCAGACGGAACTCCGAACACTGCTCACTCTCTGAATCCTGTACCTTTTGTTTATGTAACAGACAACAAGGATGCAAAAGTTGAGAATGGTGTACTGGCTGACGTTGCACCGTCTATCCTGCACATCCTCGGTATGCCTCAGCCTGCTGAAATGACAGGTAAGGATCTGATTAAGTAAACCGCCTCTGACGGTTCTACATAATTTATCGCAAGCCCTCCGGCCCGGAATTTACTTTCTGCCGGAGGGCTTGTTGTCTCTTGGATTTTTTGTACTTTTGCAAGGTGTTTCAATCTAACCGATAACGAACAGAATATGATACAGATAGATGATGTAGTGGTGAGTCTTGACGTCCTGCGTGAGAAATTTCTCTGCGATCTGGATGCCTGTAAGGGAGAATGTTGCATAGAAGGAGATGCCGGAGCACCGGTAGAACTGGAAGAAGTGGAAAAGCTTGAGGAAGTCCTTCCCGTAATCTGGGAGGAACTGAGTCCCGAAGCGCGGGAAGTTATTGACCGTCAGGGAGTGGTTTATACGGATAGCGAAGGTGATCTGGTTACGTCGATTGTCGGCGGTAAGGATTGTGTCTTTACCTGTTACGATGAACGTGGTTACTGTTATTGCGCCATAGAGAAAGCTTTCCGGGCCGGAAAGACGGATTTCTACAAACCTGTTTCCTGTCATCTTTATCCGGTTCGTGTGGGAGATTATGGTCCCTATAAGGCTGTGAACTATCATCGCTGGGATGTCTGTAAGGCTGCTGTCCTGTTGGGCGAAAAGGAAAATGTTCCTGTCTATAAATTCCTTCGCGAACCTCTGATCCGTAAATTTGGTGAAGACTGGTATCGTGAACTGGAGATTGCAGTAGATGAGCTGAAAAAACAAGGTATGCTTTGAGAAACCGGGAAAAAGGCTTCGGCCTTTTAAAAAAACGTTTCGGCGTTTGAAACAAAAGAATTCGTTCTTTTACTTCAAACGCCGAAACGTTTTTTATGTATCCCTAACCTGTTGATTTAATGCGCTGCAAGGAGCCTTTTATTTCAGCTTGATGCAAACGGTTTTTACAGGGCGGAGATAGTAGTTTGTTTTTTCTCCGGCAGCCCATATTAGATCATTGCTAAAGCTAAATGTTTTTGTTCCATCGGCACAAAGGTAACGTTCTCCTTTGTCGTGTTGCATTTCATACATTCCGTTTTTGTTCAGAAGATTATTCAGGGTTTCTAGGTTTGCATTCTTAAATTCCTGTGTGAATGCTTTTGCTTCTGTCTCCGTAAACACACGCCAGTCGGTCAGTCCGTTGATTTCATACGTTTCGAGTCGTTCCATTCCGTCAATAGCCAATTCATACCATTGCTCGGGTGCTATCAGAATGGCATTGACCGCATTGTTTCCTGCCGGCTCTGTTTTCCATACATAGTAGTCCTCCCAGATCGAGTTGGCTTCCGGCAGTGAAGAAGCATAAAGTACTCCGTCACCAGACAGAGGAGGATTTTCTCCTTCTTCCGGTTCCTCCGGCTGTTCCGTATCACTGTCGTCCCCTGTGCTGAAATCAAATTCTATATCGACTGCCGGTTTCCATCCTTCTATCTCGAAGTTTCCTTCCAGACTGACTCCTTCGGAATAACTGCCACTGAAGTTGTAAGGTTGGCCGGGGCTGAGCGATTCAGCATAGGTATAGCTGTAGGTTTCGTTCTTGCCGGGACGGGTTACGGTGATGGACAGGTGGGCTTTTGACCGGGTGGAAGGAAGTACGTAGACAGGACCTGCTGTCCATACATTTTCTTCCAATGAGCAACTTACGGAACAGGCATCTGTCTCTTCTTTGTAATTGCCATCGAAGGAATATCCTGTACTTACGGGAGAGACCTGAAGACTGACTTCCGTAGCATCGGCCGGAATACCTGTGAAAGAGAATTGCAGGGCTGACACGACATAACTTAGAGTGAGTGTGACTTCCGTAGGCTGTTTCAGCTGGATCCGGCTTTGTCCGCTCATCAGTGGGAGCCGGCTGTTCATGGGTTCCTTAATGGATAGATAGCTGGTGGATAACGGTTCCAGCGGCAGCGTGAAGTCATCTTCGCTCAGGCCGGAAAAGGCTGAGAGGATATATTCGCCTTTATTGAGACTGTGAGTGAAAGGAGTTTCTGCATCAGATACTTCGGTCTGAAGCACCAGTTCGCCCGTGTCATCAAACAGGAATACGGAAAGCGGATAGTTGATTTTTACTTCGTCAGTACTTCTGACGGCCAGTTGCAGGTGACATTCCGAGGTTTCGGTTGCAGATGTTTCCTCATCTTCGTCCGGCATATAGCCGCTGCACGCAGCAGACAACAGGATGAGGAAGACAGAGAATAAGCAGGGTAACGCTAGTCTTTTCATGTGTATCTGTAATGATAAAGGTTTTATCACATAAACGCACTGCTGCCGGAATGTGTACCTGCTTCTTGGGGGAATGTACCATGAGAGAGAAAGAAATCTCCCCGGCTGTCTTTGTTTTTTCAAAGCCGGGGAGATTTGTCCTGAATAGGAAATATACCTGAGAAAAATTCTAATACCCTTCGTTCTGGGTCAAATTGGGATTATTGTTGAGGTCGGTATCCGGAATCGGGAAGCGGTTATAGATTTCACTGACGGCCTTGCCTTCTCGAGTACCTCCTTTCCAGTCCCAGAGATAAGTGCCGGAGGTGAATCGCCCGAATCGTACAAGATCACTGCGACGGCGGCCTTCCAGATAAAATTCACGTGCCCATTCGTCAATGAGATAGTCTTCCGTAATCTCTCCGGGAGCTGGCATGACGCTACATTGGCGGCTGTTTCTCAGTGTGCAGATGTCTTGCCAGGCACTGATCGATAAATTTTTCCCGGAAGGAAACTTGCCAGGCACTTTCGGTGTCATTCAGCCGATAAGATGCTTCGGCTCTGGTCAGATAGGCTTCGGCCAGACGGAGAAGTGGAATGTCGGTATCCGGATATTCTGTATGACTGGTAGCAGCCCCGTCAGAGCGAATGTTTTGCCATTTCACAATGGAAAGTCCGCTTTGAAATCCTGTGATGGCTTCCGGATACAGGGTTCTTCTTCCACCTCCGGCTCCCGAATAGAACATGGCTCTGTCATCGCCGGCTGCGGCAATAAGGTCAATGGTACGTACGCCGTACTGTTCATCCCATGCATCGATTGCTTCGTCATCTGCAAATTCTTCCTGTCCGGGAATCTGGACATTCTCTGGAATCATGGGCACGTTTCCTTCCGGGAAAAATTTATCGATCAGAGCTTTGCGGGCCACCAGACAAGACCATCCGTTGGTCGTTCCCATGTGGGGCATGCCTCCTGTACGTGTTCCGCATATCAGATAGGTTGCTCCACCATAATTGCGGGTTTTCATACCATCCTGGCGAATCGGGAAGATGATTTCTTTCATGGCATCCGGATTCTGGTCGTTGTCGGCCATAAACATCAGCCGGTAGTCGTTACAAAGTTCGTAGGCTCCTGACTGAATGACCTTATTGGCATAAGCTCTGGCATTCTCCCAGTCAGGAGTTCCTGTATAGACTTCTGCATTCAGACACAGACGGGCATGAAGAAGCCAGTTGGCTGCTTTGTCGGCACGTCCGAAGGGAGCCTGTCCCGGTTCATAAAGATCATCTTCAGAAGCTTCGAGCTCTTGAGCAATATAATTGTAAAGTTCCTGTCCGTTTTTCTCCGTCGGGAGTTCGTTGTCAAAGTGTTCCTTAAACGGTGCTTTTCCGAAAAGATCCAGGAAATACCAGTAGTGAAGAGCACGCAGGAATCTTACTTCGGCCCGTTGGCGGAGGCTTTCTTCATCTGTCTTGTCGGCTATCTGATCAAGAAAGAAGTTCATCTGGGTTATGTTGTAGCCCAGGCGGACATAAGCCCATTCAGTTCGCTGGCTGGATGAGTTCCATGCGATGCTGGTAAACTGAGGGATATCTACATTGTCTTGCCATACCCATACGCATTCGTCAGTAGGAAGTTCGTTACAGTTGAAGACCGTTCGGTAGAAACCGGATTCTCCTTCATCCTGTCCGTCCAGGTCCGGAGTCCCGGCCAGTCCTTTCTGTCCGGTCAGGCCGAGAAGGGCATATTGTTTTACGAAAGTTCCCTGTTGGTCAAAGCTTGAAGAGCTTTGCGGATCAATGGAGCTGATGTCTAAGTCATTGATACAGGAGGGAGCTGTAATTGCCGTTGCCGTAAGCAGAACAGCGGACAAGATGGGTGTCAGATATGTCTTTTTCATATTGAAATGCTGTTTTTGAGGTTTGTTTGAATCAGAATTGCAGGGAGACTCCCAGCAGGAAGGTTACGGCACGTGGGTAAGGATTACTGTCAATACCGCTTTTCACTTCAGGATCCAGTCCCTCATAGCCGGATATGATGAACGGGTTCTGGCAGGTCGCGTAGATACGTCCGTTGAATCCGTTGTAGGTCTGACCCTTCAATACATTCTTGAAAGAATATCCCAAAGTAATGTTGTCGCAGCGTAAGAATGAAGCATTGCGTACAAAGTAATCACTCATGTAGTAATCTCCTTTTCCGGTAAAGCCCAGTTCAATGGCTTCCGGAGTTGTGTTCGTATAAGCCATGTTTGAGAACAGGCCTGAAGTGCTGGAGTTTGCTTTTCCGGCCAGGAAGTCATAGTAGACATAGTTGTTCAGACTGCTGCGAAGTGAGAAGCTGAAGTCCCATGCTTTCCAGGTCATTTTGGAGGTAAGTCCCATCAGAAAATCTGCGGCAGGTTTCTGGTAGATGTATTTGTCGGAACTGTTGATGATTCCGTCACCGTTACGGTCTGCAAATTCGTTTTCAATGGGTTTGCCGTTTTCATCGTATACCTGTTGGTAGACATAGAATGAGTTGGCAGGGTATCCCACTTTGTTCACTTGCACTTTTGTATTGTTGCCTCGTGAGATCTTATCTCCTGTTTCTACATAATAATCTGTATCATTGCCTCCTGTCAGCTTGGTGATCTCATTGTGATTCCATGTGAAGTTGTAGGTCAGTTCCCAGGAAAAGTCACGGGTAACAACAGGAGTTGCATTGATGGAAAATTCCACTCCGTAGTTCTTCAGTGAACCGATATTCTGAAGCATCTGTGCATTGAAGTTGGTTCCTACAGGAATTTTGACACTGTTCAGCAAGTCGTCCGTGTTCCGGTAGTATCCGTCGAAGCTTCCACTGATCCGGCCGTTCAGAAATCCGAAGTCCAGACCGGCATTATAAGTCGTTGTTTCCTCCCACTTCAGGTTCGTATTGAAAGCGTTCGGACGCGAGGTATGGTAATATTCATCGCCAAATGGATATTGTGCATAGTCATCGCTGACAATATAGAGCGGCATATAAGCGAAGTCGGAAGAGATGTCCTGTTGTCCGGTGATACCCCAGCCCAGACGCAGTTTCAGATCGGAAAGGGCATGAACGTCTTTCAGGAATTTTTCTTCTTTGAGTTTCCACCCCAAAGCCAGTGAAGGGAAAGTACCCCATCGGTTGCCGTCAGCAAAGCGTGAAGATCCGTCCCAACGCATGGTGAATGTCAGCAGATAGCGGTCAAGCAAAGAGTAATTGAGACGTCCGAAATAGGAAACAAGTGTATTGCGTGTTGCATAAGCTGTCTGTTCTTTCAGTACGGCATCATGGATCTCTCCGGTATAGCTGTCTACTCCGTTTCCTACAGTGAAACCGTTTCTGTGGAAGTGCTGTTCTTCTCCACCGGCCATGATATCAATCGTATGGTCACCCAGTGTTTTGATATACTGGCCATATACATTATAGGAAAGGTTATACTTGTATTCTGAGGTTGCAGATGTATTGCCATAGTAATTGTATGCAAAGGAATAAGGCGAGAATAGGGTAGTCTGGGTTCCTTCTGCATATTCTCCGCCGATGCTGGCGTGCAGTCGGAGATCCGGCAGGAAATGGAATTTATAGTCCACTTCCAGGTTACCCGTAAAGTCGTTGCTGTTGGCACGGTCATCTTTCTGATAAAGAGCGGCTACAGGGTTCTGTGCCGTATTTTTGTTCGAAGTATATCTCCAGTCCGGATCGGCAAAGTCTGAAGTAGCCTGTGCATTCTGGTAATATCCGCCGAAGGAATTATACATATCTCCTTCTCCGTATACCGGTCGGGTCGGATCCATAGAAAGGGCAGCGCCTAAAGCATCGCCGTTGGCATAACGGTTTTTCCCGTTCATATATTTGGCCGTCAGGTTGACTTTCAAATGATCATCAAAGAAAGACGGAGCCCAGGTTGAGAGACGTAGTGAATCGCTGGAAATTGGATGTCTGGATGATACCGTTATTGTTGCTGTATCCCAGTGACATACGGTAGGGCAGATTCTTGAAGCCACCGTTGATGGACACATGATGGTCGGTGCTGACTGCAGTACGGAAAATTTCGTCCTGCCAGTCTGTGTCGGCGGTTCCTAAAGTTGCAGGCAGGGAGTTGCCCCATAACTGACTGGCGTACTCACGATAAGCATCACCTCCAAGTACGTCATAACGCTTCTGGGTGGTTGATACGGAGACAGAACCGCTATAGCTTACTTTCGGGGCCTGTCCGCTCTTTCCTTTTTTGGTAGTGATGATGATGACACCGTTAGAGGCACGTGATCCGTAGATGGCTGTAGCCGATGCGTCTTTCAGCACCGTAAAGGTTTCAATGTCTTCCGGGTTGACCATGGAAAGTCCGTTGGACATCCCTTTGATTCCGCTATTGTCGATGGCCAGTCCGTCGATGACGATCAGCGGGTCATTGCTGGCATTTAATGAAGATCCGCCGCGGATACGGATCTGAGCACCTCCGCCCGGAGTTCCGTCGTTGCTGATTACACTGACACCCGCAATCTTTCCTGCAAGCATATCCTGGGCATTGGTCGTGATTCCTTTGCTGAGTTCATCCGGTTTCAAGGCTGTAACGGAACCGGTGGCATCGTTCTTTTTTACGGAACCGTAACCGATGACTACCACTTCATTTAAAAGTTCGGAGTCCTCTTTAAGCAGGATCTGAAGAGTCGGGGCCGCTGGTATTTCCTGAGGCTGATAACCGACAAAAGAGATGACAAGGGTATCGCCCGGGTTTACACCGGGAAGTATAAAGTTTCCGTCAAGATCGGAAATGGTACCTTCGGTTGTTCCTTTTATCAGGATGTTGGCACCAATGACGGGTTCTCCGGTTTCATCTTTTACATGGCCCTTCACGGTCAGGTCTTGTGCAAAGACCTGAGCGGAAAGAAGCATTCCGGCCATCCAGACCATTGTTCGTTTTCCGGATGTGTATTTTGTTCTTTTATTCATGGCATGTTGATTTTAAAATTGATACAGGTTACCCTGTCTTTTACTGTTTTTATTGGATAGCTTTGATAGAAATTGCATATCCTCCTCCAGGAACCACATTCAGTTTCAGCCGACTCTTGGAAGTGACGGTCTTTTTGGTGATGGTATAGGCTTGCGGATTCTTGTCCCAGCTGGCATCGGAAGCATCGGCGTAGATCGTAGCCTCATATCGTTGGCCGGGGGTCAGGAAGTCCAGATTTAATTCAGACTTGTGATTGTTGTAGCCATTAGTGCAGCCTACATACCAGTCTTTACCTCCTTTTTCACGACGGGCAATCGTAATATATTCTCCCGGTTCTGCTTCCAGATAGACACTTTCACTCCAGTCTACGGGTACATCCTTAATGAACTGGAAAGCATCCATGAAACGTTCATAGTTCTCAGGAATGTCGGCTGCCATTTGCAGAGGACTGTACATCGTGACATAAAGAGCCAGTTGGCGTGCCAGTGTAGAGCGTACCCGGGAATGATTATCCGGATTCATTTTACTGCAGTCTGTTTCAAAGATTCCGGGAGTGTAGTCCATCGGACCGCCTATCAGTCTGGTAAAAGGCAGGATTGTAGTATGGTTCAGGTTGTTTCCACCAAAAGCTTCATATTCGGTACCTCTGGCTGATTCGTTGCCGATCAGGTTCGGCCAGGTACGGCACAGACCGGTGGGACGTACAGCCTCGTGAGCGTTGACCATAATTTTGTAGTCGGCAGCTTTCTTGACAGCATGCAGATAATGATCCACCATCCATTGTCCGTAGTGATGTTCACCGCGGGGAATAATATTGCCTACATATCCGCTCTTTACGGCATTGTAACCGTTGTCGACCATAAACTGATAAGCCTGATCCATGTGGCGTTCATAATTACGGACAGAAGAAGAGGTTTCATGATGCATGATGATCTTCACTCCTTTACCGGCTGCGTAACGGTGAATTTCCTGTACATCGAAATCCGGATATGGGGTTACAAAGTCGAATACGTGGTCTTTGCTTTTGCCGAACCAGTCTTCCCATCCTTCGTTCCATCCTTCCACGAGGACTGCATCGAATCCATTCTGGGCGGCAAAGTCAATGTAACGTTTCACGTTCTGGGTGTTGGCCGAATGTTTGCCGTTCGGTTGAGTGGCAGCATAATTGGTCTTTCCTAATTTTACACTGGGAAGTTCATCTGTATAGGCCCAGGTTCCTTTCCCGGTAATCATATCCCACCATACACCGATGTATTTGGTCGGCTTGATCCAGGAAGTATCTTCAATGTAGCAGGGATCGTTCAGATTAAGTGTAAGGCGTGAGGCAAGAATGTCGCGTGCGTCATCGCTGACCATGATGGTTCTCCAGGGAGACTGGCAGGGAGTCTGCATGTATCCTTTATCTCCCTGAGCATCGGGAGTCAGCCATGATTCGAAAATCATGTTTTTGTCATCCAGGTTCAGGCTCATGCAAGAGTAGTCGATCAGTGCAGCCTCATGAAGGTTGATGTAGAGTCCGTCGTCAGTTTTCATCATCAGGGCAGTCTGGACACCGGTCGGTGAGAATACAGTCTGTGAAGAGTTGGGGGTGACTGCTTTTTTCATAAGTCCTCTGATTTCTGACAACCGGGAAGTTGTATAATCATATTCCTGAGTATCGTAATCACCGGGAATCCAGAATGCCGTATGGTCTCCGGTCATTGCAAACTGAGTATGCTCTTCCTTGATGATGAAGTAGTTCAGATTGTTTTGTTGAGGGAATTCATAGCGGAATCCCAGACCGTCGTTGAAAAGCCGGAAGCGGATCACGATGTGACGTTGGTTGTCGGGTTGTTCAAGGGTTACGGCCAGTTCGTTGTAATGGTTCCTGATTTTGTCTTCTTCTCCCCATACGGGTGTCCAGGTTTCGTCGAAAGAAGCTGTCTGAGTATTGCGGACAACAAATCCGGTCATCAGATCTGTCTTGCGGTCGAGCTGGTCTTTATCAGTACGTTCTGTCCATTCAAAGTCCGTTTTCTGCTCCGGATCTTCTTTTTTCAGTTCAAGTCCCAGTGTACTGGGTTTGATGACAGTTTTCCCTTGGAACAGGAGTGAGTAGACAGGTGTTCCCTTGGAGTTCAGATTGAAGTCCATCACAAGTTTACCGTCTGGCGAAGTCAGTTTTTCAGCCTGTGCGGCGATGGCAAAGCAACATAAAGCTGCAGCCAGCAGTTGATTCTTGATTTTCATAAGTTTTTCAGATATTTATGCAGCGGCAGATATTCTTTCTTCTGGGAGTTACAGAATGAAAGAGATGTCTGTATCGTTGCTGGGTTAATGAATAAAGTGATTGTTCCTGTTTATGGGTTCTGTAAAGTTTTGTCTTCCCGAAATTCGAGAATAAGTATCTCTCTGGGAGAAAGATGCAGGCTGTCGTCCAGTCTGATCTTTTTTCCGCTGAGAATATCCGTTGCTTCTGGAGCTCTGAGGACTTCCCGGTAGGGAGCAAGGGCAAGTTCTTGTATACTGCCTGTTCCATTCATGATAATTACTGCAGAACGCTCTCCATAACGCCGTTCATAGACGTAGCATCCATTACGGATGATAAAATGTTTGAGTGATCCTTTTCCGATAGCCTCGTTTCCTTTTCGCCAGTTAAGCAGTTTTCGGATAAAATGGAAGGCTTCTGCCTGGGTTGCATTCAGGTTCTCCGGAGAGAAACAGTTGAGGCTGTCTTCAGACCATCCTCCCGGGAAATCTTTCCTCACGTATCCGTCTCCTTTGGATTTGTCACCGTTCATAAGGATTTCCGTTCCATAATAGAGTTGTGGAATCCCACGCGTCGTAAGCAGGAATGTGACAGCCTGTTTATATCGGGACAGGTTTCTGGTTTGTTCCTCATTCTGAAAGAAACGTGATGTATCGTGGTTATCGGCAAATATCAGCAGATTCATGGGATTGGCATATACGGCATCCTGTGACAAATAATCGTATAGCCGGAAGAGACCTCCTTCCCATTCGCCGGTTTCTTCGTCGAAGGCATGACCGATCAGTGACTGCAGGGGAAAATCCATGACAGTTGGAAGTTCCGGATTGCCGGAGCGGGCTAAAGGGCTGCCTTTCTGCCAGCGCGATACGGCTACATTGTTATTGAGCCATGTTTCGCCTACTATGTTGAAGTTCGGATATTCCTCAAGAATTTCTTTACACCATGTATTTATGAAGCCGGCATCGGCATAAGGCCATGTATCCTGGCGGATGCCACCAAGCCCGACTGTTTCAATCCACCAGATGCTGGATTGTATGAGGAAACGTGCTACATGCGGATTGCGCTGATTGAAATCGGGCATGACACGGGTAAACCACCCGTCTGTGGCGAGAGTACGGTCAGCCTGTGTGCTGTGAGGATCTGTGAGACAAGCGATCTTGAACGATGTCTGCACATATTGTGAACGGTTGTTGAACCAGTCGTCAGAGGGCTTGTCTGCGAAAAGGAAACACTGGTCTCCGCAATGGTTGAACACCATGTCCATAATCAGTTTGATTCCTTTGGACCGGGCATGGTCGGCCAGCCGGATCAGATCTTCCGTTGATCCCAACCGTGGATCAGTCTGAAAATAATCGGTGATGGCATATCCGTGATAGGAACCTTGGAGCATATTGTTTTCCTGTACGGGGGTGAGCCACAGGGCAGTTATTCCCAGATTAGCCAGATAGTCCAGATGACTGTCTATTCCGCAAAGGTCTCCGCCGTGACGTGCGTCAGGACGGTTGCGGTCAACCTGTTTTTCTTTCATGCCGGGAATAATATCGTTGTCTGTTTTTCCATTGGCAAAACGGTCGGGCATAGCCAGGTAGATTACATCAGAGGCATTGAACCCCTGTGTCTGTTTCCGTTCGGGAATCCGCTGCTTCAGTTCATAAGGAATACAGGCAGATCGGCCTTTTCCCTTCAAACGGATCTGGAAGGTCTGGGCCTGAGCCTGCGAGATATCGAGATAAACCAGCAGATAGTTCGGATTGTCCGGGCGGAAGGTTTCTTTCAGGTGTATTCCTTTTCCTTCAAGTGTGACTTCAGAAGAGGAGATATCTTCACCATATAAAAGAATCTGCAGCTCTGGATGGTTCATGCCGGCCCACCAGCTGGGGGGAGTAATTTTCTCCACATTCCATGTCCGGGCAGATGCTCCGGCAAAGAAAAACAGAGCCATAAAGAAGAGAAAAATATGTTTCATAAGTCTGTGGATTTGGGTTGATAAATCTTTGCTGCAAATGTAGAGGTTTACAGAGTCGTTTTTGGGCGTTTGAATAAAAATATAAATTTGTAAATTCGTTAACATGTTGTTTAATAAATGATTATCCCTTTTTATAACATGCGATTATATAAATGAAATCTAAAGTTTTTGAAGATCTGAAAAGAGCCTTTTGGATTTATTCTTTATATTTGTAAAGAAAATCTTAAAGATAATGGAAGGTAGAAAACACTTATATATTCTGATATTGGCAATTTTGTCTTTTTGTCCGTCTTTTCTTCCGGCTATGTCGGAACGGAATCTTCGTATTCTGTCAGAGCTGGATCAGACGATTTCACAGAAGGCTGTCTGGCAGGGAGAGAGGGAAACTCGCATCCGGATGCTGAAAAACTGGTTGCACAAAACGATGGATCCTGGCCGGAAATATCTTTTGTGTGATTCCTTGTTTATAGAATATCTGCATTATCAGGCTGATTCATCCTTGCATTATTTGAATGAAAAGGCGGCTTGTCTGGCTGCCGATCCGGCTCTTGGATCAAAAGCAGGAATCCTGATCAACCGTTCAGAAGTTCTTGGAGTGATGGGAATGTATTTTGAAGCTTTACAGGAACTGCATAATGTGAATGTACAGGAACTGGAAGAACCGGTACTGGCATATTATTATGGTGTATGTAAGCGGATTGAAGGCTGGATGGCCGATTATACCCCCGAAGCAGAAGGCAAGAAGAAGTATCTGGACCGAACAGATTTATATCGTGACTCTGTGTTGAAGATGATGGATTCAGAGATTGATCAGACTGTCATGAAGGCTGAACGGCTCATTCTTCATCATCAGGCAGACAGTGCAGTCCGTCTGTTGACCGGATGCCTGGAAAAATCGCCGGCTAAACAGCAGAAGATTTATGTATATTATACCTTATCGGATGCTTATGATGCTTTGGGAGATGTAGAGAACCGGATATATTGGCTGGCTCAGACTGCTATTCTGGATTTGAAAACTGCAGTCCGTGAATATGCAGCCTTGCAACGTCTGGCTCGTCTGCTTTATGAACAGGGAGACCTGGAAAGGGCTTATCGTTATCTGAACTGTTCGATGGAAGATGCCGTGGCCTGTAATGCACGCCTTCGTTTCCTGGAGGTTACCGAATTTTATCCGATTATAGACCGGGCTTATGTGGCCAAGGAAAACCGTGAGCGACTGATGATGCACCGGATGTTATTGCTGATGAGTGTGCTTGCCGTTATGCTGATCGTGTTGTTGAGTTGGCTATGGATTTGGATGAGAAAGCTTTCTGCCATGCGAAAGGAACTTTATACAGCTAACCGGGAACTGCAGGTAGTCAATGATCAGTTGGAACAGACCGGCAAGATTAAAGAAGTGTATATCGTGCGTTATTTGGAACGTTGCGTCAGCTATCTGGAGAAGCTGGAACACTATCGTCGTTTGCTGGAAAAGCTGGCAATGGCTTCCAAAATTGATGAATTGTTTAAGATGATCCGTTCGGAACAGTTCTTACGCGATGAACGGAAAAAATTCTATGCGGAATTTGATAAATCATTCTTGGACTTGTTCCCTAATTTTGTGGAGGATTTCAATCTCTTGCTGGTAGAAGACGGAAGAATCTATCCAAAACCTCATGAGTTGTTGAATACCGAACTTCGTATATTTGCATTGATCAGACTGGGAGTAACTGATACGACACAGATCGCTCATTTTCTGGGATATTCTCTGGCAACCGTTTACAGTTATCGGAGTAAAATGCGGAATCGGGCTAAAGGCGACAAAGATCATTTTGAACAGGATGTGATGAAGCTTTAATTCAAGGGAGGAAGGAGTGGGCTATCCTCCGCCTCAGTCTGTATCTGTTCTTTTTCATCATATTATCCGTTGCGGTTTTATTGACCGTACATTGCGGTTTCATCGACCGCACGTTTCCGCCTTATCGTACTACTCGCTGCGACTCCATCGATCGCACGTTTCTGCCCCATCGTACTACTCGCTGTGGCGTGCTTCTCCATGCGATAAAAAGTCCGCCGGCAGCCTGTTCAGCCAGGGGCTTTGCAGTCTGTCGG
>OQVH01001012.1_pt1 | contig 19629 bp, 12 predicted proteins | sample 1691641 | NCBI WGS metagenome assembly OQVH01 (sample SAMN03418286, study PRJEB22391) | human gut metagenome | biome: human-gut; feature: organic feature; material: feces | host: Homo sapiens | place: Italy | collected 2013-04
ATACGTTATTACTTCCGGCAACTTCTGGGCTGGCGTGGGCAGGGTAGTGCTCTACACCGTGATTCAGGTGCCGGTCATGATCATCGCGGCACTTGCTCTGGCAATGCTCATCGATTCCTATATCGTCAAGCACATCACCGCATTCCGTCTGAGCTACTTCCTGCCGTACGCCATTCCGGGCGTGGTCGCATCCATCATCTGGGTGTACCTCTACAACGGGAAGCCCCAGCCGGTACGATTCTCACGCTTCACAGCATCAGAAGCCTTTGGCTTATCGGCACGCCTGGCGACCCCCGTCTTCGCCGTTTTTGTTGTTGCAGGCATAGGGAAACCTGTCTTTCAAAAGAACAGTGAGAAATAGAAAGTACGTAATGCAGTTCGAATCGATGCAGTCAGATCAAACACAATTAATGACGAACCGAACTCGAGTAAAAGGAAAGGCCGGAGTGTTGAGCTCCGGCCTTTCGATGTGTGGTTGAGGATATCAGCGGCTGGAAGGAACCCTAACCGTTAATGTCACTCGGAAACAGACAGGCCGAAGTTCTTCAGCGTATCCCGGGCGCTGGCACGCGACATCGGTGAAGCGCTGAACAGCGGAGCGCACCTTACCGGACTGATACGGACACGGGTAGGGGATGTCAGACTGGAGGACTGCATGCAGGTGGATGACTTTGAGGCATGGCTCGACCAACAGGATATAGAAATTACAAACGATTAAGGAAAGGATAATAAGATGAAACTGTCACAATTCAAATTTAAGTTGCCGGAAGATAAGATCGCACTGCATCCGGCGAAGTACAGAGATGAGTCGCGACTGATGGTGGTTCATAAGGCTACCGGAGAGATTGAACATGTGGTATTCAAGGATATCTTGAATTATTTTGATGACAAGGACGTATTTATCTTTAATGATACAAAGGTATTTCCTGCACGTTTATATGGTAATAAAGAAAAGACCGGAGCACGTATTGAAGTTTTCCTGTTGCGGGAACTGAATGAAGAACTGCGCCTCTGGGATGTACTGGTAGATCCGGCCCGTAAGATCCGTATCGGCAACAAACTTTATTTCGGTGACGATGACTCCATGGTAGCTGAAGTGATTGACAATACCACTTCACGCGGACGTACCCTGCGCTTCCTCTATGACGGACCGCATGATGAATTCAAAAAGGCTCTGTATGCATTGGGAGAACCCCCTTTGCCTCCTTTCATTCACCGTCCGGCGGAACCGGAAGATGAAGAACGTTTCCAGACGATCTTTGCAAAAAATGAAGGAGCAGTCACGGTACCTGCAGCAGGCCTTCATTTTAGCCGGGAACTGATGAAACGTATGGAAATCAAAGGTATCGACTTTGCTTTCATTACCATGCACTGCGGACTGGGTAACTTCCGGGATATTGATGTCGAAGATCTGACCAAGCATAAGATGGACTCAGAGCAGATGTTTGTCAATGCAGAAGCCTGCCGTATTGTCAACGAAGCCAAAGACCGCGGCAACAAGGTATGTGCCGTAGGTACAACAGTTATGCGTACAATCGAAACGGCCGTCGGTACTGACGGACATCTGAAAGAATTCGAAGGATGGACCAACAAATTTATCTTCCCTCCTTATGATTTCTCTGTAGCCAATGCCATGGTCAGCAATTTCCAGATGCCGCTGTCCACCATGCTCATGCTGAAATGTGCTTATGGCGGTTACGAACTGATTATGGATGCCTATAACATCGCCTTGAAAGAAAACTACCGTTTCGGTACTTATGGCGATGCCATGCTGATTCTGGACAAATAAATCTCCCGTTATGGCTGAGGTATATGTAAGCCTGGGTACCAACCTGGGAGATAAAGATAACAATTTACGTACTGCCGTCCGGCTGATGCAAGAGAGGATAGGGAAAGTTATTTCCCTGTCCTCCTTTTATGAAACGGTCCCCTGGGGATTCCAGTCCGAACACAGTTTCCTCAATGCAGCAGCCTGCATCGAAACCCGTTTATCACCGAAACAACTGCTGCTCGTCACACAACAGATCGAACGCGAACTGGGACGTACACAGAAATCATCCGGAAATGTCTATAAAGACCGGCTGATAGATATTGATCTGCTGATGTATGATAACCTTCAGATCCATTCAGATCAACTGATCCTGCCCCATCCGCTAATGACGGAAAGACGGTTTGTTTTAGAGCCACTGGCCGAAATAGCTCCTGAAACCATACATCCTGTTACCGGTAAAACGATTCGGGAGTTACTGGAATTATTGTAAGCTTTCCTCTGGCAGAAAGGCACTCTAAACCTATGTTAAAAACAAACGTATCTTGTAATTATTCCAATTATATACGTATCTTTGCAGCCGAAAACAAAAGTGGAAAGATTTGAGTAGCTTGCAACCACGGAAAAAAATGCTAAAACACAATAGTAACACTTCCTTGATTTCACATAATCTACTCTTGTCCGTACACGGATAAAAACAATCATTTTAACCATTTAATTTACAAAAACAATGGGATACTTATTCACATCCGAATCGGTGTCTGAAGGACACCCCGATAAAGTGGCGGATCAGATTTCCGACGCTGTGCTTGACAAACTGTTGGCCTATGACCCCAGTTCAAAAGTAGCTTGCGAAACATTGGTAACTACCGGACAGGTGGTACTGGCAGGAGAAGTGAAGACCAAAGCGTATATTGATCTTCAGCGTGTTGCACGTGAAGTAATCAACAAAATCGGCTATACCAAAAGCGAATATATGTTCGAAGGAAATTCGTGCGGTGTATTCTCAGCCATCCACGAACAGAGTCCTGACATCAACCGCGGCGTAGAACGCGAAGATCCGATGAATCAGGGAGCCGGCGACCAGGGTATGATGTTCGGTTATGCTACCAACGAAACTGAAAACTACATGCCACTGTCACTTGACCTGGCCCATAAACTGCTGATGGTTCTGGCTGATATCCGTCGTGAAGGCAAAGTAATGACTTACCTGCGTCCGGATTCAAAGAGCCAGGTAACAATCGAGTATGACGACAACAGACGTCCTGTACGCATCGATACCATCGTGGTTTCTACCCAGCATGATGAATTCATTCAGCCTGCTGACAACTCACAGGAGGCACAGCTGAAAGCAGACGAAGAAATGCTGGCTCAGATCCGCAAGGACGTTATTGAAATCCTGATGCCGCGTGTCATTGCTGAAATCCACAACCCGGAAGTCCTGAAACTGTTCAACGATCAGATCAAATATTTTGTAAACCCGACCGGGAAATTCGTTATCGGAGGTCCGCACGGAGATACAGGACTGACAGGACGTAAGATCATCGTTGATACTTACGGTGGTGCCGGAGCTCATGGAGGTGGTGCTTTCTCTGGTAAAGACCCCAGTAAGGTTGACCGCAGTGCCGCATATGCTGCCCGTCACATTGCCAAGAACCTGGTAGCTGCCGGAGTAGCCGACGAAGTACTGGGACAGGTTTCTTATGCTATCGGTGTTGCCCGTCCGATCAATATCTACGTCAATACTTACGGACGCAGCAATGTTGCCATGAGTGACGGAGAAATCGCCAAGAAAGTAGATGAAATCTTTGACATGCGTCCGCGTGCCATCGAAGAACGCCTGAAACTGCGTAACCCTATCTACAGTGAGACTGCAGCTTATGGTCACATGGGACGTGAACCCAAAGTTATTACCAAGCATTTTGAATCTGCATACGAAGGCAACAAAGATGTAGAGGTAGAACTCTTCACCTGGGAAAAGCTGGACTACGTAGACCGTGTAAAAGCCGCTTTCGGACTGAAATAAAGTCTGAAAACGCCCAGATATTTCTGAAAGCCCCGGCAACATCCTGAAAATGTCTGCCGGGGCTTTCATGGTTTTCATCGCATCTGACAGAAAATCCGAATACAAATCAAGAAGGAACTATCATCAGATGAGCAATAATACATACTTTATCCCTATCTTTGCAAAAAAGTGAGAATATCCGATGAATTCTATAAAAAACGTATGCGTATATAGCGCTTCCAGCACTAAAATAGATGCAAGTTATTTCCAGGCAGCCCAGGAACTGGGGCATTTGCTGGCCCGTCAGCACATCAATGTCATCAATGGAGCGGGATGCCTCGGGCTGATGTGTCAGCTGAGTGATGCTGCTTTGGAAGCAGGGGGCACCGTAACCGGCATTATCCCGCACTTTATGGTGGAACAGGGATGGCATCATCGCGGACTGACCCGCCTGATAGAAACCGAAACCATGCATGAGCGCAAGCAGCTGATGGCTGAACTTTCCGACGGAATTATCGCCTTGCCCGGAGGATGCGGAACAATGGAAGAACTGCTGGAAGTTATAACCTGGAAGCAGCTCGGACTGTATCTGAATCCGATTGTCATACTGAACATCAACGGATTTTATGATCCATTGCTGCAAATGCTGGACCAAGCCATCGAACAACACTTCATGCGTCCCGAACACGGAAAGATCTGGCAAGTGGCAACAACGGTTGAAGAAGCAGTAGATCTTCTGTACACCATTCCGGTCTGGAACAAGGAAATCCGTAAATTTGCAGCCATATGAACGACGTGTGCCGCACAGGATTCCGGGAAATCCAACAACTGGAACAAGAGCAGCAGGCCCGACTGGACAGCGCCTTGATCAGAAGCATGCAGCCCGACCGCGAAGCCGGGATGCAGGGAGAACCTCTGCCTTATCTGCTTCGTTCCGACTGGCTGGTGACACTCTGCCTGTTCCTGTGCTTCCTGCTTTATTCCTATGCGCTGCGAAACGGTAAAAAATACCTGGCCCAACGTTTCAGAAACTTCTTCCAGCACAAACAACGAGGCAGCCTGTTTGACGAACCGGTCGGTTCCGAAGTCCGGTACACTCTCACGATGGGAGGAGTAACCTGCATCCTGGGAGGATTCTGTCTGTACGACTATTTTTCGGATAATTCCTCTCTCCTGTTCCAGATTGTTCCTCACAGTCTGCTGCTGGGCATTTACGTGACAACCATCTTCCTGCTTGTTTCATTCAAGTGGATATCCTACAGTTTTATAAACTGGATTTTTTTTGACAAAGAAAGGAACCGTTCATGGATCCGGTCATGGTTTGACCTTCAAATAGGAACCGGAGTTCTGCTTTTCCCAGTCGTTCTGCTGATTGTTTATTTCGATTTAAAGCCTGACATTGCTAAAACATTGGTTGTCATAATACTCTGTTTTGCCAAAATATTGTTATTTTACAAGTGTATTAAGAACTTTTTTAATCATTTTCATGGGTGTTTGCATTTAATTCTGTACTTTTGCACCCTTGAAATCATACCCGATCTTTTATTATGGAAAGGGATTAATTACATTAACCACATATTGATTTTAAATTTTTAGGACATTGAAGATAAAGAAAGTTCTAGTTTCTCAGCCTAAACCAACATCAGAAAAGTCACCCTATTTTGATATCGCTGAGAAATACGGAGTGAAGATAGATTTTCGCCCGTTCATAAAAGTAGAAAGCTTGTCGGCTAAAGAGTTCAGACAACAGAAGGTTTCTATTCTGGATCATACGGCAATCGTGTTCACCTCACGTCACGCCATTGATCATTTCTTTAATCTTTGCGTTGAGCTTCGAGTAACAATTCCGGAAACCATGAAATATTTCTGTACTTCCGAGACTATTGCATTATATATCCAGAAGTATGTGCAATATCGCAAGCGCAAAGTATTTTTCGGTGCAACAGGAAAGTTCGCTGATCTGGTGCCCCTCATGGTGAAGCATAATACAGAAAAATACTTCGTACCGATGTCAGACGTACACAATGACGAAGTAAAGGATCTGCTCGACAAGAACAAAATCCAGCACACTGAAGCTGTCATGTACCGCACTGTCAGCAACGACTTCAAGCCGGAAGAAATGTCCGACTATGACATGCTGGTGTTCTTCAGTCCGGCCGGAATCCAGTCACTGATGAAGAACTTCCCGGGTTTCGAACAGAAAGATATCGCTATCGGATGCTTCGGACCGACTACTGCCAAAGCAGTCAAGGAAGCTGGTCTTCGCCTTGATCTGGAAGCTCCCAGCGCAGCTGCTCCTTCCATGCCAGCCGCACTGGACCTGTTTATTGGAGAACAAAACCGATAATTCGCAGGAAAAAGCGTTTTTTTAGTTTATAATAAGTTAGCAGGTTGCACTTCCGAAAGAAGCAACAGCCTGCCGACTGAGTTCAGGAGTTAAAGTCAATAACGCCAGTTTCAACGGAGTATTGACTTTAACTCTTTTCCTACCAAACAACAAGTAAGGAATATACACAACCGGTTTTCCGGCCTCTTTATCCCACCCCAAAAGGAAAGCGTTTATGACAGCAACCCAAACCTATACCCTGCCCAAGAAAGAACGGTTGAACAGCCGCCTGCTTATTGAAAGACTGTTCTCCGGAGGAGGCAAGTCATTGCCGGCCTTCCCTCTGCGCATCGTGTACATGCCGATCGAAGAAGAAACAAGGCCTACTGCTGCCATACTGATCAGTGTGCCCAAAAAACGCTTCAAACGGGCAGTGAAACGTAACCGCGTCAAACGCCAGATCCGCGAAGCTTACCGCAAGCACAAGGATATTCTGCTTGATGCCCTGAATGCTTCCGGCAAGAAAGCCATCGTAGCCTTTATCTGGCTGGACAATAATCTTCACTCCTCCCAGGAGGTGGAAGAGAAAGTAAAGCACCTGCTCCAGCTGACAACAGAACGTCTGGTATGAAACGGCTGCTTACTTATCTGCTGCTGCTTCCGATTTATTTTTACCGGAACTGTATCTCACCGTTCACCCCTCCTTCCTGCCGGTTTACACCGACCTGTTCACAATATGCCATTGAAGCGCTGAAGAAACACGGTCCGTTCAAGGGCCTCTGGCTGGCCATCCGCCGTATCCTGCGCTGTCATCCCTGGGGAGGTTCAGGCTATGATCCCGTCCCTTGACCAACCGATCCCGCTATGCTGCTCGACATTCATTCCCATCTCCCAATGCAATGGCACGGGAGTCGGAAGCCAGCGTTTCAGCCATCCATTCCAGTTGGCCGGGCAGATTCTCTTCTGTAAGATACCAGGGATGAAGGCTGACACTCAGGTAACGGGCCTGTTGGAATTCCGGAGTGTGGCAGTCCTGCATGCCGCAGTTCAGCAACACGTGTTCCGGATGGTCGGTCAGTTGGTGGGCCGCTGATTCTGCACATTGTAAAGACTTCCAACGAAATCATTGCCTTACGGCATGAGACTTCTGCCAGCCAGCCCTGGATTATTCACGGTTTCCGCGGGAAAAAAGAACTGGCAGCCAGCTACCTGCGTCACGGATTTTATCTCTCGTTCGGAGAAAAATACCAGCCGCAGGCACTTGTCTCCACTCCCTCCGACCGCCTGTTGTTAGAAACCGATACTGCACCGGTCTCCGTCCTGCAGCTGGCAGAAAAAGCTGCTTCCCTGCGCGGCATTTCCGGCCGGGAGCTGCTTCATGAAATCACGGAAAACACTAACCGTCTCTTTTTTAGCCGCTAAAAATTGGTTATTCAGATAAAGTGTCGTACTTTTGTCCGCAACATCCGAAACCGGATGACGAGAACTAATATGTTAAATTAAGTATTTCATTCGATGAATTTTGTAGAAGAATTAAGATGGCGCGGCATGGTACACCCCATGATGCCGGGCACTGAAGAACTGCTGGAAAAGGTTAGTGTTGTAGGAGGTGCTACCGGTATGATCGGTGACCCGTCCGGTAAATCACAGGAACGTAACCTGCTGGACGAAGAAACTCTGCGCCACAATCAGGAGTGCATCAAAAAGCAGTTGGGCAAATTCCTCGACTTTGAGTCGGACGCCCCGAACAAAGCAGAACTGGTAAACAACTACGACTGGATGAAAGACTTCTCTTTCCTTGACTTCGCACGTACAGTGGGAAAACACATCACTGTCAACTACATGATGGCTAAGGAATCTGTTCAGAAACGTCTGAATGGGGAAGCTCGTGACGGTCTTTCATTCACTGAGTTCACTTATCAGTTGCTGCAAGGCTATGACTTCCTGCATCTGTATGAAACCAAGAACTGCAAACTCCAGCTGGGTGGATCTGACCAATGGGGAAACATCACGACAGGAGCTGAACTGATTCGCCGTACGAACGGCGGTGAAGTATACGCACTGACCTGCCCGCTGATCACTAAAGCTGACGGAGGTAAATTTGGTAAAACAGAATCAGGAAATATCTGGCTCGATCCCCGATATACTTCTCCATACAAATTCTATCAGTTCTGGCTGAACGTAAGCGACGAAGATGCCAAACGATACATTAAGATATTCACCTCACTGAGCAAGGAAGAAATCGACGCACTGACCGCCGAACACGAACAGGCTCCGCACCTGCGCGTACTGCAGAAACGACTGGCTAAGGAAGTAACCATCATGGTACACTCGGAAGCTGACTACAATGCTGCAGTAGAAGCATCAGGCATCCTCTTCGGTAATGCAACTTCCGATGCACTGAAGAAACTGGACGAAGAAACTTTGCTGTCTGTATTCGAAGGTGTACCTCAGTTTGAAGTATCAAAAGCTGAAATCGAAGCCGGTATCAAGGCTGTAGACCTGCTTACGGAAAAAGCTGCCGTATTCCCTTCCAAAGGCGAAATGCGGAAGTTGGTACAGGGCGGCGGCGTTTCACTGAACAAGGAAAAGCTGGGTGCATTCGACCAGGTAATTACTGCTGCTGATCTGCTGGATGAAAAATACCTGCTGATCCAGCGAGGCAAAAAGAACTATTACCTGCTGATCGCTAAATAAGTTTATTCAGACATACAGCATATTTACTGACATCCACCCCTTCTTTCTTCCCCCTTTCCCCGGAAAGGATGAGAACAGAAGGGGTGGATTTTTTTGTCCTCATTTGCTTCTCCCAAAACGCCGAATTCTTTTCATGTAAAGCCCGAAACGTTTTTCAATAAATAACGAAACGTTTTTTTAAAAGCCCGAGGCCTTTTTCTGTACCGCTTTGGGAGCATATCTGGAGGCGGAAAAATCGTGCGGACAATCTGGCTGAATCGACTGGACAATTCGGCTGAATCGACCGCAGAATTCGGCCGCAACGACCGCACGATGAAGCCGCAACGAGCATACGATTCTGCGAAGGTGTCTGCATAACTCCACGACCTGAAACTTACGATGGCCGGACTTCCTGCTGACCTTTGGAACAGAGTTTCGGACCTTACAAGTCTCCGGAAGGCTTTTTACAAGAAATTACAACCATACCCCCTCTGATTATACGGAAGTTACGTCCATCTGTTACAAACAATCATCCCTCCCGTCCAAAGCGGAATTTGACTCATAATATATAATTTTGCAACCGGTCAAATATCCTTCTGACCATGGATTCTTTTCCTTTCCGGACAAAGCGGAAATACTCCCCAGAGAACAGACATAATTGTACTTTTTTTATAATAAGAGAAACTATGAAGTTAAAAGTAATGTTTTTGTTCGCCTGCCTGTTCCTCAGCATAGGAATAGCCATAGCGCAATCATCTAACGCAACAGGACGCGTTTTGTCTGCCGAAGACAATGAGCCCATTGTCGGAGCTACGGTTCAGATAGAAGGAACCGACACCGGAACCATAACCGATCTGGACGGAAAGTTCACCATCAACGTTCCGTCGTCAGCCCAGATTCTGGTCATTTCTTTCATCGGAATGGAAACTCAAAAAATCAACATAAAAGAAAAAAACAGAACAGACTTGACCATCAAACTGAAGCCCACTGCAGAAGTGCTGGATGAAGTTTTGGTGACAGGAACCTATGGTTCGGCCAAAAAACTGGGTTCAATCGTAGGTTCCGTTGTCGCCATCCGGTCTGACAAAATCGAAAACCGGCCAAGCGCCAACTTTGCAGATGCCTTGCAAGGACAGGTAGCCGGCCTGCAAGTCTATACTTCTTCCGGTGAACCGAGCGAAGGCGTCAGCATGCGTCTGCGCGGTATCGGTTCCATCAATTCATCCAACGAACCGCTGTTTATCCTCGACGGTTCTCCGATCTCCGGAGGAGCCTTCACGGCCATCAACCCGAGCGATATCGAAAACGTAACCGTCTTGAAGGATGCTTCTTCCACCTCTATCTATGGTTCACGTGCCGCCAACGGTGTGGTAGTTATCACAACCAAACGGGGAAGAGGTGCCAAACCGACCGTCAGCATCAAGGGACAATACGGATTTTCCGAACCGGCTCTGCCGACAACCAGGATGATGACAACCAGCCAGTATTATGACTTGTGGAAAACAATCTCCCCCAACGCAGACTTTTCCATTATCCGGAAATACATGGATATGGGCATTTCTACCGACTGGCAGTCTTATCTTATGAAAGACAATGCACCGACCTGGCAACTGGATACCAGCATCACCGGCGTTGCCAATAATACCAATTATTTCATCTCTGCCAGCCACTACGATCAGGATGGTGTGGAGCCGGCATCAGGAATGAGACGCGAAACCCTGAGAAGCAATATCGACACGAAAGTGTTCGACTGGCTGCGTGTCGGAGTCAACCTCGGTCTTTCTTATGAAGATTACGAAACCAATAACTTTGCAACGAAGGGAAACAATCCTTATAACGTAGCAACCTTGAGCCGCTGGGCTCTTCCCTGGGAAACGCCCTACAAAATCGTTGACGACGGAAACGGCAAATGGCATTACGGAGACCGCAAGGACTTTTTCGATGTGCTCGGTCTGTGGAATCCGTATTATCTGCTGGAAAATCAGCCGGGACAGAAGAACAAACTTCGCCTGTACGGAAATATGTTCGAAGAACTGACTCCGGTGAAAGGCCTGACGCTCCGCGCTTCACAGGCACTGGATGCGTTCGACTACAGATATCGTTACAGACAGCTTCCGGCTGCATTCAATAACAATTCCGGTTCGGCCAGTGAAACTTTCCAGCGTTACTCATCCATGACATTCACCAATACAGCCGAATATAAATTCGACGTAAACAAGGTGCATAACGCAACGATTCTGATCGGACAGGAAGCCATCATCTACGATGGCAGCGCATTTGGTGCAAGTGTCAGTGGAATCACTGATGACCGCCTGACACTGTTAAGTCATGGTACAACTCCGCAGAACCCCACTGCCAGCATCCAGAAAAAAGTGATGAATTCATACTTCGCACGCGGTGAGTATAACTATGCAGAGAAGTATTATCTTGACTTGTCTTTCCGTACAGACGGCTCTTCCGTATTCGGAAAGAATAACCGATGGGCTTCCTTCTTCTCTGTCGGAGCCATGTGGAACATCAAGAAAGAAAACTTCATGCAAAGTGCCGAATGGCTCAATGAACTCTCTCTGAAAGCAAGCTATGGTACGACGGGTAACTCCGCATTCAGTGGTGATCCGTATTATCCGTCATTAGGACTGGTTGAAGTTGGCAAATATCAGGGTGGTTCTGCTTTCGGTATTTCAAGCGTGCAGAACGATGACCTGACCTGGGAAAAACAGAAATCCCTGAACATCGGCATCAGCACACGCATGTTCAACCGCCTGGACTTAAGCGTTGACTTCTATAACAAAGTGACCAGCGACATGCTGATGACAATTCCCTATTCGTATACTACAGGACACGGATCCGGATGGGGAAATATCGGAAGCATGTACAACCGCGGATTTGAGGTTTCCGTACAGTATGAGCTTTTCAATACCAAAGATTTCTACTGGAGTATAGCCGGAAACATCAACTACAACAAGAACCAGATCACGGAACTCTTCGGCGGACGCAGTGAATATGTGTTGCCTAATACAGGTATAAAATATCAGGTAGGCGAATCTCTCGGCGACTTCTACTATGTAAGATGGGTCGGCGTAGATCCGGAAGACGGACAGCAGATCTGGCTTGACGACAAAGGAAACGAAACCAAGGAATATTCGGACAACTATGCTGTATTTACCGGAAAGAACCAGTATGCACCCTGGTCTGGAGGTTTCAATACACGCCTTTCATGGAAAGGATTCAGTGTAGATGCGAACTTCTCTTTCATGCTGGGCAAATACCTGATCGACAATGACCGTTATTTCGTAGAGAATCCCAATTTCGTAGGACAGTTCAACCAGTCCGTTGAAATGGCGAATATGTGGACAACCCCGGGACAGATCACAGACATTCCGGCAGCCAACTCTACCCGTCAGTTCGATACACACTTGCTGGAGAATGCTTCCTTCATGCGTCTGAAAAATCTGACGATCAGTTATTCCTTCCCTGAATCGTTGCTCAGCAAAGCTGGATTTATCAAAGGAGTACGCATCTTCGGTGTAGGACGTAACTTGTGGACCGTTACTCAATATAAGGGAGCAGACCCCGAAATAGACTCAAACCTGCAGTTGGGTAAATACCCCAACACCCGACAGTTTGCCGTAGGTGCCGAACTAACGTTCTGATAAATTCTCTACAAACTTTAAAAAGATTTGGTATATGAACAAGAAACTATTCCTCATATCAGCAATCGCATGCTGCTGCTCCTTGTCTTCATGTGACATGGATCTTACCCCCGAAACAAACATCGCTACCGATGAATCGGTACGTAACGTCGGGGACTGCGAAAAATACAGTAACCTCTTCCATGCTGAATGGAGAGGATACATCCAGGGATCAATCGCCGCAACCGAACTCGTACAGAGCGGACAGGTAGTAGCAACCCCTGACTATGGCAATAATTATGGTTCATTCTACAGATGGGACTTCCAGATCACGGATGGAACCATACAAAGCTACTGGTCCAGCAACTATAACTACATTGCCAATGCCAACCTGCTCATACAGAAAGCTGCCCTGTTGCTGGAAGATCCGCAGATAAGTGATGCGAACAAACAGCAAATCAAGCTGTACATGGGACATGCATATTTCAGCAGAGCTATGGCATACCGCGAACTGGCCCTCCACTTCTGCAAGGACTATAATCCATCAACGGCTGCCAGTGAATATGGAGTTCCTCTGGTAGATACCTATAATCCGGGACCGAATGCGGAGACTTATCCGGGAAGAAGTTCACTGCAGGAAACTTACCAGCATATCGTGAATGACCTCACCAAAGCTGAAGAGTATGTTACAACTGCCGGAGTCGTTAACTCAACAAAGATTACGGCTGATGTCGTACAGGTACTCAAAGCACGTGTTGCACTCGATATGGAAGATTACACAACTGCTGCAAATGTAGCACAGGCGCTGATCAACAAAGGTACATACACACTGATCTCCAATCCGGCACAGTATAAGGACATGTGGCTGAACGATACGGGTACAGAAGCTATCTGGCAGTTCTATATGGAACTCAAGAACGAAGAAGGACCAACCGCACTTGGAAGCATGCTATCTGGAATCATCGACAAGTTCGCACGTCCCTCATACATGGCAAGCAAGAAGGTTACTGATCTGTATGATACCGAAAACGATATCCGATACGGAGCTTACTTCAAGACAGATACCATCGATGCACAGACTGTACCTGACTTCGTGGGAACCTACTGCAACAAATGGCCCGGAAACCCGGCTCTGTATACTGGAAAACCCAACAACATGAACAAGACCAAAGCTATGCGTATCTCAGAAATGTATCTTTTGGCAGCCGAAGCTTACGCAAAATCAGGAAATCAACAAGCCGCATGCGGCTTGTTGAACGACCTGAGAAAGGCACGTATCAGCGGATGGACCGACCAGACTTACAGCGGAGACGCGCTGATGAAGGAAATTCAGGATGAACGTACCCGCGAACTCTTCGCTGAAGGATTCCGCTTCTCGGATATGAAACGATGGGGCATCGGATTCTCACGTTCTGTTGCTGAAGATGCACCTGTGGCAAACTATGTAGCTACACAGGGTAATGACCTGACTAAAGATGCCAGTGATCACATGTGGGTATGGCCGATCCCGAAAGATGAAATCGATGCAAACCCGCAAATCAAAGGACAGCAGAATGAAGGATATTAATAACAAGATAACCTCTCTAATTTAACCTTACATAATATTAAAATTACAAAGAGCCACCTCCGTGTGATACAGGGGTGGCTCTGTCTTTTATATAATCCGATAATGAGCATCCTTCGGCAACATCCTTTAAAATGCAACAGAAGCCCTGAAAAACCACAAATACGCAAAATAAATATATCAGGAAGAGACTCTGCTGAAAGTTCTAGAGGAGCAATCCATAATAATCCGAAAGCACTCTCCCATCCGTAACGATTCATCAGAACTCTACAAAGAATAAAATAAAGAAGACCTACCGGACTGATCAATAGCATGGTTTGCTTCCGGATCGATGGAAGATGATACAAAAATAGCCGCCCGGAAATTGGGACGGCTATTTTTTAATTTATACGCTATCACGGAAGTTATGCGAAAAATCCGTGACTTCTATCTTTGCATCAGAAAAGTATTTACCAGTGAACAGTATTCAGATACTTATCAACCAGAATACCATCGATAGCTTTCAGCTTGAAGGTCAGACGAGTCTTTGCTTTAAACTTGATCACCATCAGTTCACCATCACCTTCCAGAGTCGGTTTCTCTCCTAAGTTAACGAAAGTAGGATAAAGTGCCTTCACTCCGTTACTGTGCAGACGGTCATAAGTCAGATTCTTCATTTCTTTCATGCCGGCAGCATCTACCCCTGCATATTCCATCACTTGCGGATCGTAAGGCAGTGCAAAGCTCAAAGCATTGACAGACTGAAGTCCCTTACCGGTAACACGGATTTCTACCGTTTCACCTGCGTTATAAACCTTCTTGGAAGGAGTAACCTGAATAGTTCCGGCTACAGCAGGAACCTTCTTCGAACTTACACCGGTTTCCAGCTCGATACCTACGGTAGAAATATCGTATGCATCAATCAGTCCGTTGTTGTTCAAGTCACCCTTGCTGATATAACCTTCAAAATCAGAATCACCCCGACGCAGACCTGTATAGTTCATGTATGAAGTCAAGTCGTTTTCGTCTACCAGCTTATCCTGGTTGATATCACCCGGAATATAGCTTTCAGAACCAGGAACCTTGAATACATACAATTCACGTCCGGAGCCGAAGTTACCCACAGCTTCCGTTACAGCCAGTTTGATGTAACGTGCAGTCGGACGTTTTTCAAAGACGAATGTCTTCACGTCACCGCCTGTCCATTCAAATGTACCGGCTTCTGTCCATTCAGACTTATCCATGCTGTAGTATACAGTACCTTTCTTCAACGTTCCGTTACCACCATCCTGACGAGGCATATACTGGAATTTATCCAGCTGATTTACGCTCTTCAGATCGATAACCAGATCGAACGGTACAGCCTTCGTACTCCATTCTGTATGCCATGAATCAGATTCATCGAAGTTAAACAACTTGTTGACGCCCTGACCACCCTGGTTCGGACAAGAAGTTTCACCCTTCAAACCACGAATAGCAAATTCCAGCGGATCAGACTTGGTCGTTACCTGAACACTTGCCCAATCAGAAGTTCCGGATGCATTGACTGCACGAACTTTGAACGAACAGGTTGTTTCCGGACGCAAATCTTCGAACAGCAGCTGTGTATCACGGATCGTACTGTAGAGCATGTTGTTGAACTCAATTTCATAATAATCAGCTCCAGTAACCTTGTTCCAGGAAGGAGTCAAGGTATAAGCAGTCGTATTTTCATCAGTAACCTGAGGTTTCGGAGCTTCCAGCGAACCGGTACTTACCAGCAACTTCTCAGCAGGAGCAAATACAAATCCTTTCATCTTCAGGGCAACCGCATCGGATGTGATATCAGCAGAAGCCAGTTTCACATGCACTACTGGATTCTTAATCACTTTCACTGAAGCAAATTCACTGCCCGGAGTAGCAAAACGATTCAATTCAGGTGCTTCTTCATAGAAATAAACATTCGTACCGTTCTTGTATGCCTCCATAGAGCTGACAGCTGTCAGTTTGACCTTGTTCTTACCGATACGAGCTTCCAGCTTCTTCGGCTGTGCTGTCACATTGATACGGAACTCTGTTACCTTTTCATTGACCATGCCGGCAAATCCTCCCTGTGTCGGATCTATGGTCACATTCAATTCATCTCCTTCCAGAGCAGAAACGATTCTCGTAGTGGCAAACTGTCCGTTACGATAAGCTTCCGTTACACCGTCATCATCATATTCCGTGAATTCAGTAGTTCCGGCCGGATACAGTTCATAGATACGAATCTTCTTATCCATCTGGCTGACATTGTTGTGAGCCTCAGCCATCGGCAGGATAGCACCCTGCTTGATAAAGAACGGAAGTTTCCACAAAGGAGCCTCATAATTATTAATGACACGTCCGCCCTGATACAGGTCACCGGTGAAATAATCAATCCAGTTACCTTCCGGCAGATAGATACCATTACGCACATCATTGCCCTTATCATCTGCCTTCGTTTCCTGATAAACCGGAGCAACCAGCACATACGGACCATACAGGAACTGGTAGCGGGTAGCCGTACCCAGTGTATAGTCGTTCGGATAATCAAGGAACATGGCGCGAATCATCGGCTTGCCATCCAGTGCTTCATGAGCCATCGTGTAAGTATAAGGCATAAATTCCGATTTCATCTTCAGATACCAGCGGTTAATAGAAGCAGCCGGTTCACCCAGAATATGCGGATACTTAGGATTCGATCCCCATCCGTCCATATTCAACTGCATCGGAGTGAAAGTCTTCCACTGGAAGTCACGGACATTGACCGGAACATTCTTTCCGCCGAAGATACCATCCATATCCGATGAAATATTCGGCTGTCCGGACAATCCGGAACCGATATAAGTCGGGATGTGGAAACGGATATATTCCCATTCTCCACCAGTCTGGTCACCCGACCAGATTCCGGCATAACGCTGAGTACCGGCCCATCCGTCCAGTGAAATAATGAACGGACGTGCATTATTTCCGTAATAAGGCATGATCTGTCCGACATCAGCCACGCCGTTCAGTCCGAATGAATATCCGGCACCTACCCACGCAACATCAGTCTTCAGCACACGCACACCGGCATCACGCACTTCCTTCACGATATCACGCTGCAACAATGCTTCTACGCCTTCTTTCGGATGCAAGTCTGACTGAGTCCACAAACCGATCTCAACTCCACGTTCACGAGCGTAATCACCCAGCTCCTTCAGGTTCTGAATATTGCCGTCCAGTGTACCGGTCTGTCCGTATCCAGCGCCGTAACCGTCATTCGGAAGCAACCATCCCAACGGCATATCATGCGCATTGTAACGGTCAATCACCGCACGGGCAGAGAACTGATAGTTATTCTTTTCTCCATTCAGAGACTCTTTGGTACCTCCATTGTCCTTCTGGCTTTCCTTATATTTCTTTCCGTCTTCGAACAGGAATCCCTTCTCGTCTTCTTTCCAGTAGTCACGGTTATAAGCATTCAAGTGACCTTCGTAGAAACCGAATTTCGGCAACAAGACCGGATTACCCGTCAGTTGATAGAAATCATTCAGCAGAGCTACCGGAGTATCATTTACCATGAAGAATACATCCAGATAGTCTGTATCGTGTGTCAGGGTTACCTTACCTTTTTCAGCAGCTCCGAAATCATACTGGCCGGGAGCAAATGTATACCACATCACTCCATATCCGCCCGTAGACCAATAATAAGGAGTAGGAGAAGCAACACCGCCGTCAGTCCACTGGTTGGTATTGACAATCTTGATGCTCTTTCCCTTGTGAGAGAAACGTCCGTTCTGCACACCACCGCCATAGAAATACTCATCCGGCATTTCTTTCAGAGACAGAGAAACCTGTTTCTTCTGGAAATCCACCGGAGCTACCGATTCAACGACAGTGCGGTTAGTTACTTTATTGATCAGTTTAAAGAAGGTAGTCTGTTTGTTGATTTCCAAAGCTACTTTATCCGTAGCAATTGTAATCACTCCCTGTCCTTCACTGACAGTCAGTTTTCCGGGCTGTTTCCGGGGACTGTCCGTCAGGATCTGTGCTTCGGGTGAAGCCTGCGGATCACGGATAATTCCCCCATTCGGATCCTGAAACAGGCGGACAATGTTTTCCCCATAAAAGTCGAGTGTCATGCGCTGTCCGTCAGAGAACAGCACTTCGACCGTTGTCGGATTCAGCAAAGCCGCACCAGTCACTGTGACTCCCTGTGTCTGTACGATAGCCGTACCGTCCGGATTTACGGCCGACAAAGGAGCGGCAACCAGACAGGCAGGCACACAGAGCGTCCATGCCAAAGTTTGTTTTTTCAGATTCATGTTTCTTATTTTAGGTTTATTAATCACTTATCAAAGTCCGGCAAAGTTACTTTAAAAAGATCATTCGGACGATGTTCCTTACGAATTATTTCCTTCATCTGCTTGACAATATCTGGATGCTCAGCCGCAACGTCACGGTCTTCATGGATATCTGTTGCCAGGTCATACAAATGAGGCACTCCCTGTTTCACAACCAGCTTCCAGTCACCCATGCGGACACCGATCTGGTCTGTTTCGTGGAACTCCCAGTACAGGTAGTCATGCTTCTGCTGCTTGTCGTTCTGTCCCAGCAAAGTCGGAGCAAAAGAAATACCATCAAAACAGTCTCCCTCCAGCTTTTTGTTCAGATACTTTTTAGGGAATTTCTTGTCACCGGCCAGTTCACAGAAAGTAGGCATTACGTCATAGAAAGCCAGCTGATGATCATTCACCGTACCAGCCTGTACATGACCGGGCCAGCGCACAATAAACGGAACGCGGATGCCGCCTTCATAACACTGGCGTTTCAATCCCCGCAGCTTTCCGTCACGGTCGAAGAATTCAGGGTCTGCTCCTCCCTCTTCGTGAGGACCGTTGTCGCTACTGAAAATAACGATTGTATTTTCATCCAGCCCCTTTTCTTTCAATTTGGCCAGGATTTCGCCTACATACGCATCCAGGCGGGTAATCATGCCGGCAAACTCCGCATGCGTATGGACTGCCGGATTATAACGTGAACCTTCACTTCCTCCCCACGTCTTATCAACAAAGAACTTTTGCTTATATCCTTTCAGAATGGAATCATTCGGCTGTGCCAGCTCTGCATGCGGCAACGTATAGGTAAAGAATCCATAGAAAGGCTGCTTGCCGTCCTGTTTGTCCAGCCAGGCCAGCGCTTCCTGATGAATCATATCTGCCGAATACTGCGGACGCTTCTTATAGTCGTCACCATACATCGGATATTTGATGTTTTCGTCCATAACCACACGTACCACTGCCGTATCGCCTGCCGAGCGGCTGTAACGGTTCAGAAAGTTCGGATAATACAGATGAGCCTGGAACTGACAGATATATCCATAATACTCATCCACTCCGCGCTTGTCGGGTGTAGAACAAGATCCTTCATAGCCTCCGGCCCATTTTCCGAACATTCCGGTTGTGTAGCCGTTTCCTTTCATGATTTCAGGCAAGATGATATGTCCCGGACCGTAAGGCTCCTGCCCCACAACCGCATAATCCTTGTTATTACCATACATCACTTCTCCGGTCCAGTATTCCTTGTTTCCGCGCACATGCCCGTGTCCGGAATGCTGTCCTGTCATCAGTGAAGCCCGCGAAGGTGCACTGACCGGACTGCCGGCATAAGCCTGTGTGAAACGCATACCTTCCTGAG
>OQVH01001028.1_pt1 | contig 19393 bp, 19 predicted proteins | sample 1691641 | NCBI WGS metagenome assembly OQVH01 (sample SAMN03418286, study PRJEB22391) | human gut metagenome | biome: human-gut; feature: organic feature; material: feces | host: Homo sapiens | place: Italy | collected 2013-04
AGGAAAAATCCCTGTGGCACTGATCCATCCGGCATCGGCAGGACACGGACTAAATCTTCAGGAAGGCGGTTCAACCATTGTATGGTTTTCACTTACATGGTCTCTTGAACTATATCAGCAGTTAAATGCCAGACTTTACAGACAGGGGCAGAAACATACGGTTGTTATAGAGCATCTGGTGACAGAAGGAACGGTCGATGAAGATATCCTCCGGGCAATCGAAAAAAAGGATACTACACAGAATGCAATGATAGAAGCAGTAAAGGCAAGGATTGGAGGTATGACGGATGACGGCAGAAGTAATGATGAAGGAATATAAGAACATGAAAAAGGAACTGACCGTGACTGAGTTCCAGCTCCGTCAGTTTCAGGGAGTGAGCGAACAGGACATGATTGATTCCATGCTTTATTCCCATCAGGAAGGGGAAAGGGTGCAGACGAGCACTCTTTCCGATAAAACGGCAAACATAGCGATCAAGTATAAGGCAGCAATGGAACGGGAAAATGACGAGTGGTACGATTTCCTTTTCCACAGATATATGTTCCTGAAAGAAGAACCGGCTCTTCCATTTCTTTAATCTTTGCAAGAGAAAATGCACCGGAAAATCCACCAAGACCGCCAAGTACTTCTTCGCGCATAGTTTTCTTTACATGCTCTTTCATAAGTTCTACTGATTTGTAACCAGCCTCGATATCCACACCTGCATTCTTATAATCCATAACTCGTCTCCTTATGTACGTTTATTGTATTTTTATTTACTGATCTTTTTACTTAGATGCCAGATATGCCTCATATCCAACTTCATCTAATTTTGCTGCTTTTTCTTTCACTGCCTCTTTCTGTCCGGTTGTATAATCTTTTAACTTCTGAAGTAATGCGTCATCGGAAGCTGCAAGGATCTTTGCCGCAAGAATCGCTGCATTCTTTGCTCCGTCAATTGCTACTGTTGCTACCGGAACTCCCGGGGGCATCTGCATAATAGAAAAGACTGCGTCCATTCCGTCCAGATTCTTTCCCGAAAGCGGAACCCCGATAACCGGAAGGGCAAACAATGCTGCACACATTCCCGGAAGGGCTGCTGCCATTCCTGCACCGGCGATCATAACCTTGATTCCACGGTCTTCTGCTCCTCTGGTCCATTCAATCAGTTCATCTGGTTCACGATGTGCTGAGATGATCGTCATCTCATACTCGATTCCTAACTCTTCCAGCATTACTGCAGCCTTACTCATAACCTTAAGATCTGAGTCACTGCCCATAATAATTCCTACTTTTGGCATAATTTTCATCCTTTCTTATAAGTTTGACAAATAAATCATACCCTATTTATTAGAATTTTTCAATGGTTCATTTAAAATCTCTGTGCCAGGAAGTACAAATTTTCCATTTTTCAGTAATGTGATCTCTTTTTTATCCTTTGTAATAACTGTAATACTGCCCAGTTCTTCATACGGGATCGTAATATCTGTATGGCAATGGAAATATGCTTTTGACACATCTTCTTTTCTGCGGATCGATACCGAATTGTCTCTGGCAATGATCTCTTTTCCGTTCGGGTTATAGACTTTGATATCCTCACACCAGCTGTAACAGGTATCTCCCACAGCAAAATGTGGTCCCATTTTCTCCGCGATCAGGATCGGCATCTTATCTTCGATTCCGTACTTCTTCGCAGTTACGTATGCGGTTGTATTCGTTCCGATTGCAAACTCACCGAGCGGCAGTGTCGGATGCTTGTACAGCACGTTATCATGAATATATGCTTTATTCTCCAGTTCACGTTCAAAATTCGCACAGTTGTATTCTGATACCATACCGTTCGAGAATGTGATTTCCAGATCACGGTACTGCAGTTCATTCAGATAGACTTTGCTAACATGCAGGACTCCGTTCGTTCCTTCCAGTACCGGTGAGGTAAATACTTCCCCGACCGGAATATTTACGTCTGCCACGCAGTTCTCAAAAATTGTCTCTTTTTTCGGATCATTCAGTGGATGAAGCTGTACATTCAGGTCCGTACGGTTGCCATTTGTCCCGAGAATGTGTACGTATTCTCCCTGATCCAGGGCATCGATCAACGTCTGCTGTACTTTCTCATATAATTTGGCATCCAGCGTATTGATACGTATGATCTCGTCGAAGATTTCTTCGTACTTCTCTCCGATCTCCGGTACAGGATAGGCAATGATCGTAAAGCTTCTTTCTTCTCCCTTGATATACTGGTTCACCATCTGGCTCTGGCGGCTGTCATACTGAAGGATCATCTCTTCCTGACTCTTTGAAAGCTTTGCGACTGTCTCTTTTGCTTCCGGTTCAAACGGCTCTTCTCCGAACATATCGATGCATGCCGGTCCTGCGAATCCGGCGGCTTCTTTCTTATGATGCTCGTAAGTCGTCTGCATCACTTCCAGTTTACGCTCCAGATATTTCTTATCCATGAAGAGTGCCTGGTCATCTTTGTGATCATATTCATACTGCTTGTTCGCCACTGCTCCATAATATCCGATCTTAATATGCTGTCTCTTTGTCAGCACACTGACTGCCGCACGGTAGATGACCGGTTTTAAGCCCATTTTTTCAAAATTCTCGATTGCTTTTTTCACCACGCGCTCGAATCCAAGAATGTAACGGATGTTTACCACTGATTTCTTCGAAAGGTCTTTTCCCGTATTCACGAATCCGATGCGGTATCCTTCTGTATAGACATCTGCCATCTTCCGGATCGTCTCTTCCGGAAGACTGTTCAGATGCTCTGCCGTCTTCCATTCATTTTCACTGATGTACTCTCCAAACTGATACAGATATCTGAGATCTGTAAGATCACTGTTCATGATCAGATCTGTTGCAAATGACTCCTCCGGCAAAACCTGCTCCCGGATGCGGTCCGCAAGGAATACATCACAGTAATCACTGGCATACCAGTAGAACGTATCCCGGACAGCCTTCGGATCCGGTTCTTCTTCGAACTGGTTGTATACCTCGATCAACAATTCATACAGGATTGCCAGATATTCTGTCTTTCCTTCAAAAACATAAACGACTGCCCCACGAAGTTCCGCATATAACATTCCCAGAATCTGTCCCGATTCTTTTCCTAGCATCTTACACGCATAATCCGGATTCGCATAACTTTTCTCATACTGCCCCGGCAAAACATCCTGATACAGCCGTCTGTTCCATTTTCTTAATTCATCTAATTCAAGCTTCTGGTATCTGCCATCCAGAAGTTCTGTTCTCAGTTCGTCCAGCATAAGCACGAACTCTGCCATCTTCTTAAAATAGTCTTTGTAAGGCTCCCCAACCGTATCTTCTGTCTGCATCAGACGGATACGGTCAAGTGCCAGCTCATATCTTTCTTCTATCATCTACATAAGCCCCCTGACAAATAATGCAACCATAGCAACAAGGAATACCGCATTTACTGTGATTCCCACCTTGCAGGTCGTATAGATCTTTTCGCGTTCTCTGAATCCCTTGATGCCAAGCCAGATTCCGATCACTGCCATCGCACAGGTTCCGAGTCCGAAAAATCCCATTAATATATTTACATTTCCTTTATTCATAAACGAAAAGAGGATCATGACGCTCACCAGGAAGGCAATCACTACTGCATAAGTACAGGAATAGACACCCCTTTTGGAGTGTCTGACTGCTTTCTGTCCATATTTCGTTTTGATCATTTTTTTACGCTTTTTCTTGCGTGCTTTCGCTGCCGCTTTGATTCTGTCATCTTCTGTTCTTAGTTTTTTTCCCAGCATGTCTTCTCCTTATTGCCGCACATATTACAAATAGTATATATCCACAGATTCCTCCGATCGTATTCAGTAACAGGTCATCTACATCAAAGCTTCCGACTTTTGTGATAAACTGGAACACTTCCACACAAAGGCTCAGTCCAAAACTGTAAAATGCTGTACCGAAAAAGCTTCTTTGCCTGCTTCCCATCGGAAGGAAAAATCCAAATGGAACAAATATGAGTACATTTCCAAATAAATTAGTGAACATTGCAAAGAATCCCACCTGCTCACGGTACTGCCAGAATCTTTTGATTTCTTTAAACAATACCAGATTGTAGTGGTATTCCCGCATCTCCCCCGTACGTCCATACCAGTCAGAGAACAGAAGGAAATATATAATAAATATTACATATAATATAAATAATATCTTTCCCAGTATCCGGATTCTTTTTCGCTTCTTTGAATCCAATGTCCTACAACCTCCCGTATCTCTTCGGTATTAAAAAAGTATTCCTTTTTTCTCTTTCAGTAAACGGGCACCGCTGATAATAGAGATCACACCTGCTGCGATTCCTACTACTGTAACAACAATACCCACTGCAATTCCTGCAGCACCGGCTAATCCCATTGCTTTATATGCTTTTTCATTCATACTCGTGTTCTCCCCCGTTCCTATTTTGCTCCGTACTGTTCATAATATGCGTCGATTGCTGCTTTTAATGTATCATCGATCACAACTTTTCCATTGCATTCTTTGTTATACAGGCATTCTACAACTTCTTCCATCGTTACGATTGCTGCTGTATCGAATCCGTACAGATCTTTGATCTCATCTAACGCACACTTCTCGCCGCCTTTTCCGACTTCCATACGGTTCAGAGATACCATCAGACCTACGATTGTTACATCTGCTGCGCCTTTTACTTTCGGAACAGTCTCTTCCATGGATTTACCTGATGTTGTCACATCTTCGATCATGATCACACGATCTCCATCTTTTAATTTGCTTCCAAGAAAGCTTCCCTTATCTGCACCGTGGTCTTTCTCTTCTTTACGATCAGAACAGTAACGTACTTCTTTTCCATACAGATCACTGTAAGCGATCGCTGTTACAACTCCAAGCGGAATTCCCTTATAGGCTGGTCCGAATAATACATCAAAGTCATCTCCGTATGTATCATGGATTGCTTTTGCATAATACTGACCTAACTTCTTAAGCTGTGATCCTGTTACGTAGGCTCCGGCATTCATAAAAAACGGGGATTTTCTTCCACTCTTTAATGTAAATTCTCCAAATTTGAGCACGTCGCTCTCTACCATAAATTCAATAAACTCCTGCTTATAACTTTCCATTTTGATTACCTCCATATATTTCAGACGCTGTGTGTCTTATTATTGCATCATAATTCCATTTAATTTTATCATAAGAAAATCACTTTTTCAATTCACGCATACAGAAAAACTGTCACTGCCGGTATTTCTTATATACCAAAGTATGCAAAAGAAGTTGCCAGTGGCAACTTCTCTGTACTTTCGCTTTACATGATCTTCGTCTCTTCCAGTTTTTCTGCAAATGCCTCATTCATCCGGATCACCGGTTTACGAAGGAGCAATCCAAGGATCAGGGACAGGATCAAAAAGATTCCAAGCTTTCCAAGTTCTGTCCAGTAGGTCATACCATACATACCGCCAATTGTCTCCCTAAGCGCCGCCATGCTGTGAACGAATGGCAGTAACGGATATACGGCTTTGAAGAAGGCCGGTGCGACTTCAATTGGGAAGGTTCCTCCGGAACCTGCCACTTGCATAACCAGAAGTACAACGCTGACCGCTTTTCCGATATCTCCGAATGATACTGTCAGTGTATAGATGATATTCACATATACAATGCTCGAGAACCATCCTGCCAGCATGAAGAGGAACGGATGCTTACACTGAATTCCCAGGTATAACAGATCCCCCAGACAGATCAGGGTACTCTGCAGGAGACCTACGATCAGGAAGAGGAGATATCGTCCCAGGTATTCCTGATGCGGTTTTACTTTCTTAAGACCTTCGGTGCATTTTGACGAAACGCCTGTCTTTAACATGGCAACCAGCACAATTCCACCGATCCAGATCGACAGTGTGGAATAGAACGGTGCCATCGAAGAACCATAATTTTCAATCTTATAGACCTGATTTGTCTTCAGGCTTACCGGTGCTGCCAGGAACTCTCCGATCACATTAGAATCCCCGGAGATCAGTTCTTCTAATTGTGAGAAATCACCGCTTTGCTGCATTTCTCCGATTTTTCCTGTCGTATTGCTGATTTTTTCTGCTGCTGTATTGAGCAGATTGCAAGAATGATTCAGCGCTGTGTTAATCTGTGTCAGATCAGCCGACGCTGAAGTTGACAAATCATATACCCCGTCTACACCTTCATCCAAGCGATCCATCAAAAGGTTCAGATTACTGCTTGTGTCTCCCATCGAATCTCCCAGTTCATCCAGACTGCTCTTTACATTCTTCTCAAAGTCTGTCTTGATTCCGGCAAGGCTGTCTGCACTTGATTTCACCAGTTTATCTAATTCTGCTTTATCCGTTACTGCTGTATCTGCCGCTCCCTGAAGCGAAGATGCTGTGGACTTAAGCTTATCCCGAAGCTCTGTCTGTGTCGCAATCGTCTCTCCCAGTTTTCCGGAAATACTTCCCTTTAATGCATTCAACTGCGCATTATTTCCAACGTTTATTTCATCTATTGCCGATTTCAGCGAAGTATAGGAATCAATCACTTTCTGAACTCTGGATGCCAGGGTATTCAATGTTCCCGCCACATCGTCCGCGCTCTGAGAGTTTGATGAAAATGCTGAATCAATAATTTCCGACATCTGATCATAGAATTCTTTTCCGGAATTAATTGCCGCATTTACTCCGTCTGTCGCACCGCTGACTGTCTCATCAATTCCACTGAACGATTTTTTCACCTTTTTCAGTGAATCTGTCGTGTTCTTGGAATGCTCCTGTGTTTCCTTCAGGAAACTTCCTGTTGTATCCAGAAGCTGCTGTGCAGAAGTTGTCATTCCCGAAAAAGAGCTTAATGTAGATGATGCCGCACTCAAATCCGAGCCGATCTGATTTAAATTATCCGCAAGATTTTGTGCGATTGCTGCCACTCCGTCCTGATCCGCTACATTCGTAACTGCCTTAAACGCAGTGATCACAGTATCGCTGATCGTCTCTACAAATACCTCATTAACCTGTCTCTGGATCGCACTTGCTCCTTTATCCGTTACTTTTGGTGCGATTGCATTTTCCTTGGCATTCGAATAGTATGTGATACTTGGTTTCTGGATATTTTCAGAAAAAATACTCATCATATTTGAGCTGAAGTCCTTCGGTATCACAATTGCTGCATAATATTTTCCGGACTTTACACCGTCTATGGCTTTTTTTCTTCCGGTAAAAACCCAGTCAAGCTGCGAATTGCTTCGAAGCGATGTCAGTACCTGATCTCCCATATTGATCTGTAACGGAATCAGGCTTCCCTCATATCCTTCATCAACACTTGCGACTGCAACCTTCAGATTACCGGTATTGCCATACGGATCCCAGCTTGCTGCTATATTGAACCACGCATAAAGGCAGGGTACAACTGTAATTCCCATGATAACAATCATTGCGATTACATTATTTTTAATACGCTTTATATCTCTTCGGAAGATTTCCCATATATTTTTCATTCGCCTCTTTCCTCCTTTATCTCATGGATCAGATCTTCTGTTGTCATACCTGTCATAGCAAGCTGTCTTTGCATCTTGTCATGCAGATATTCTACAACGATCAGATATACTGCAAGTCCGATCAGCGATACGATCCACAATATCAGGAAGACCAGTTTTGACTCCAGACTGAACATCAGTATCAGGAAAACCAGTGGTATGATGATCATTCCAAGGAATCCCCATCGGATCATCTTTGGATAACGTTTTTCAAATTTTTCGGATTTCACAAGAAATTCCTGTTTCCATTCAGCATCTTCCATAAGTGTCTTCATCATCATTGTCAGTTCCGGACGTTTCCGTTCGGCCGACTCCGTCTCCCCAAGCATTAACTCTGTCTCAGACAGACGTTTATCGAACAAGTGATTCAGGTTCATAAGCAACGGACGTAATACCAGACCGATGAAAAGAGAGATTGGGAAAAATATCGCAAGAATCCCCAGATACTTCCAGATATTTGCTCCATACATTCCTGCAATACATTCACGCATGGCACTGATTCCATATGTGAATGGAAGAAGCGGATGCAGTCTCTGGAAAAATGCCGGTGTCATCTCGATCGGATACGTTCCTGCCGATCCAGGAATCTGCAGGATAACAAGTACAACTCCCAGTGCCTTTCCAATGTGTTTAAAGGTCAATGCCAGTGCGTAGATCAGATTAACATAAACAAACGAACAGAATACACCCACACATACAAACGCTACCGGATGTACACACTGTACTTTCAATAATAAAATATCACCGACACATACGATCAGTCCCTGTACAAGACCTACTGCAACAAATAACAGCCATCTTCCAAAGTAGGCCTGTCCGGCTGTAAACTTCCGTACCTTTTCATCTTTATCAACTTCCTGTTTCAGAATTGATACCAGAATCAGTCCTCCTACCCAAAGTGCAAGATTTGTGTAAAATGGTGTCATTCCCGATCCATAATTTTCTACATCATATAACACATTTGATTTGATGCTCACCGGAGAAGACATAAAATCTGCAATTGAATCCGCATCAAGTCCTTCCAGTGAAGTCAGTTTCTGATACATCTCTGAACTCTGTAATGCATTTAAATCCGTCTGAACAGATGCCAGTGACTCATCAACCTGTGTTAACACATCTCCTGTCTGTCCCAATGCAGACGCACTGCTTTTCAGGCTGTCATTTAACTGATTTAAAATCGTCTTTAATTGTTCTACTGTCGGCTCAACTCCGGTCAAAGCCGCAGAAAGATTTCCGCTCAGTGAAGCCAGACTGTCCAGTGACTGATTCAGCTGTGGCAGAATCTTCTGATCCAGATTGGTACGGTAATTTTGCAGACTGTCTTTACTTTCTTTCGCAAGTTTTTCCAGTGAAGTACGTGTATTCTTTGCTGTTGTCACTGCGTTTTGAATCCCTTGATTCCCTGTTTTCAGTGAAGATACCAGCTCCTGTAACGATGCATTCTGGTTCTCCAATTCTGTAATTTTCTGTCCGATCACAGCAGATATCTGTTGTCCCAGTTCTGTATGCCCCTGAATCTTATCATTCAATTCTTTCAGCTGTTCCAGAAGTTCCTGATTTTTATCCAGCAGAGACGAAGCCGTTGAAAGGCTGTTGTCTACTGCTGTCAGTGCCTGTCCGGCTTTCGTCTCAAACACGCCCAGTTTTGCCGATGCCGAGACATACGTGTCATTTAAAAGTGTCTCTCCGTTCGATAACCCATTGGAGAATTCTGTTGAAAACTGTCCAACCGCTGTTCTGGTATCTGCAAGCACATTTCCACTGTCTTCGATTGCTTTGGCTCCTGACTCTGCAGTAACCGTAACCTGATCCAGCGTACTTACCGCACTCGCCATGATCTCATCTGACTTATCCACTGTCTTCTGGAAGTTTTCCAATACCTTATTATATTCGTCCAGATTCTTTCTGGTATCTGCGATAGCTTTGATCAGACTTGAATTTTCTTCACTTACTTTTCCGGATAATTCTCCGGCCTCTTTACTCAATAATTCAGAAATGCTCTCTGCAGCTACGGATGTGAATGTATCATTGATTTCCTGCTGAATCGTGCTCGCACCTGTATCCGTGATCTTTGGTGCTATTGCATTTTTCTTTTCATTAATATAATAATCCAGCTTCGGCTGTTTGATATCTCCTGATAAAATACTCAGAAGTGATTCACTGAAATTATCCGGTATCACGATCGCTGCGTAATATTTTCCGGATCTCACTCCCTTTTTCGATTCTTTTGCATCTACAAACTTCCAGCCAAGCTGGTCATTTTTCTTCAGATTGTCTACAATATTTTGTCCTGCGTCCAGTGACATCTGCTCACTGTCGGCACCTTTATCCTCATTGGCAATCGCAACCTGGATTCCCTTGGTATTTCCATACGGATCCATATTGGCAGCGATGTTGAACCATGCATAAAGAGACGGCAGCACACTGATTCCAACCAGGATCAGTACTGCTGCACGGTTACGGAACAACCGGCCAAGATCTCTTTTGAAAATCTGAAATGATTTCTTCATCCACTAATCCTCCTTTGTTATTGTCATATAGACATTAGTATAACAAAAACACTTCTGAAAATCTACCCAAAAACTGACGAACGGTCATATTTTTATTGTGCTATTTGCACTTCTGAGATGAAGCGCAAAAATGCATCAGTACAGGTCAATTCCCTATATTGATGCATTTTTATCATTTATTTATTTTACAATGCCAACCATATCTTTCACGGATTCAAATCCATTTTTCTTCATATATGCTTCGATTCCGTCAATAATCTCGATCGTTGCATTCGGATTATAGAAATTCGCAGTTCCTACAGATACTGCAGACGCTCCCGCAAGGATCATCTCAATGGCATCTTCCGGTGTCGCAATACCGCCCATTCCAATAATCGGAATGTTCACTGCCTGTGCCGTCTGATATACCATACGGACTGCAATCGGATGTACAACTGGTCCCGACACACCGCCGGTCTTATTTGCTACCGCAAATGTTCTGCGGTTGATATCAATCTTCATACCCGTCAGTGTATTGATCAATGACAGGGCATCTGCTCCGCCGGCTTCTGCTGCCTTCGCAATCTCCGTAATATCCGTAACATTTGGCGTCAGTTTCATGATGATCGGCTGCTTTGCAATCTTTTTGATCTGAACCGTCAGCTCCTCTACATGCTTTGCATCCTGCCCGAACGCCAGAAAGCCTGCATTAACATTCGGGCACGAAATATTGATCTCCATCATATCAATCGGCTCATCAGCCAGTCTTTCCACCACTTCCAGATATTCTTCCGGTGCATGACCACAGACATTGACGATGATCTTCGTATCATATTTCTTCAGAAATGGAATATCTCTTTTGCAGAACAGATCAATTCCCGGATTCTGGAGTCCGATCGCATTCATCATTCCTCCGTAAACTTCAGCTACACGTGGTGTCGGATTACCCGGCCACGGGACATTTGCCACGCCCTTGGTCGTTACCGCTCCAAGACGGTTCAGATCCACAAACTCACTGAATTCTTCTCCCGAACCAAATGTACCGGAAGCCACTGTAACCGGATTCTTCCATTCTACGCCGGCAATATTTACTTTCATGTCCATTATAAATCCACCTCCGTAGATAAGAATACTGGTCCGTCTTTACAGATTCTCTTATTGTTCACATTACTGTGTGCATCTTTTTCTTTTGTCTTGCAGACACATGCCAGACAGGCTCCGATACCGCATGCCATTCTCTCTTCCAGGGAAATATAGCATTCTATTTTCTTCTCTTCTGCATAGGCCTTGATCGCACGCAGCATTGGTGTAGGTCCGCATGCAAATATAATATCGGCATCCAGACTCTGCTCACGGATAGCATCCATGACATTTCCTTTTGTTCCCACGCTTCCATCCTCTGTGGAAATATATAAGGTTCCGTTCTGTTCAAACTCCTCTTTCAGGAACGTATGCGCATCTCTATAGCCGACAACAATCTGCTTTTCTTCACACTGCATCTGCTTTGCAAGTTCCAGAATCGGCGGAACACCAATCCCGCCGCCCATCAGGAATACTTTCTTTCCTTCTGCCTTTTCATATGGAAATCCATTTCCCAAAGGTCCGATCACTGGTACAAAATCTCCGGCCTTTAACTCTGAAAACTGTTTTGTTCCGGTCTTTTCTCCTGTCACACGATATACCAGTCTTAATCTTTTTGCTTCTTTATCAATTTCACAGATACTGATCGGGCGTGGAAGTAATTTGCTTGCATCTGTCGTGTATACAGACACAAACTGTCCCGGTCTGGCAGTCAGCGCTGCTTCCGTCTCAATCCACAGGCTGTAGATTCCATCTGCCAGCATCTCCTGTGACAGAACTTTCGCCTGTTCTTTTTTTCTCTCCATCTTCCTTTATCTCCTGTCAAGATTACTCTGTCTTACTTTTTTCGTTATCAGTCTTTTTTTCGTCTGTTCAGACATTATCTGTTCTCAAGTGCTCCCTTGATGTCTGCGATCATCGTCTCAACTGCTGCTCTGGATGCATCACCAAAATTCTCAGCTCCAAATTTTGCATACTGCTCCTGCTTATATGCCGCAATGATTCCTCTGGAAGAGTTTACGATTGCTCCAAGGCCATCTTCATTGAAGAAATGTACCAGGTCTTTTCCTTTTCCTCCCTGTGCACCGTAACCAGGAACCAGAATGTAAGCTTTTGGCATCACTTTTCTTAATACTTTTCCCATCTCCGGATAAGTTGCTCCGACTACTGCTCCGACATAGCTGTACTCATCGCCCATGACTTCAGATCCCCATGCGGCAACTTTTTCTCCAACCAGTTCATATAACGGACGGCCGTCGATCTTCTGATCCTGGAATTCACCGCTTGACGGATTTGATGTCTTAACAAGTACGAAGATTCCCTTCTTTTCTTCTTTACATACGTCCAGAAATGGATTCACTCCGTCTGAACCAAGGTATGGATTCACTGTTACAAAGTCTTCATCAAATGGTGCGTATGTCTTGCTTCCTACTTTCACCTTACCAATATGACCCACAGCATAAGCTGCTGATGTAGAACCAATGTCTCCTCTTTTAATATCACCGATGACAACCAGTCCTTTTTCCTTACAGTAATCTACCGTTTTCTTGAATGCTGCAAGTCCCGGAAGACCAAACTGTTCATACATAGCGATCTGTGGTTTTACAGCCGGAATCAGATCATAAGTCTTGTCCACGATTTCTTTATTGAACTGCCAGATTGCTTCTGCTGCTCCTTCCAGTGTCTCACCATATTCTGCGAACGCTTTTTTCTGTACCTGCTCCGGAATATAGTTCAACATCGGATCTAATCCTACTACAATCGGTGCTCCTGTCTTCTTTATGTTGGCTACTAACTGATTAATCAATGTTTTTTCCTCCTACCTTATATGTATAATCTAAATTTCATATTGTTTATATTTTACCATAAGGCATAATAAAAGGGAATGCCAAACTGCATTCCCTTCAAAACTCTTATTTTGCTGTGTCACCATCCACAAACGATTACTTCATCTGTGCTTTTACTTCCTCCACAGATTTATCAAGCTGATTGTCTGCATCCGGATTTTCTTCATTATTTTCGTATTCGACCTTTACATCCGGTGTAATTCCTTTTCCGTTGATGCTTCTTCCCTTTGGAGTGAAATATTCTGCAATCGTAAGTTTTACGGCTGTTCCGTCATCCAGATCAAAAATCTGCTGTACGACACCCTTTCCATATGTCTGGGTTCCGACAATCTTACCGATTCCGTAATCCTGGATTGCCCCGGAGTAAATCTCTGATGCACTGGCACTGTTGCCATTTACCAGAACTGCCAGCGGTTTTGTAAACTGATGTTCTTCGTCAGATTTCATCTCTGTCTTTTTGCCATTTTTATCTTCCGTATACACGATCAAGCCCTTTGGCAGCATCAGATCCAGCATATCACATACTGTACTGAGCGAACCTCCAGGATTATTACGCAGATCCACAACCAGCCCTGTCATTCCCTGTTTTTCAAGATCATCCAATGCTTCTTTGTACTGATCATACGTCACAGTATCAAATTCAGACACTCTGATATAACCAATCTTGTCATCCATCATCTTATACTCAATTGTCTGTGCCTGTACGGTATCTCTTGTTGCAGTCACAGTTACTTCTTTGGCATCTTCACCTCTTAATACGGTGAGTTCTACCGTTGTTCCTTTTTCACCCTTTACCTTACTTACAACTTTAGAGAGATCTTTTCCTGTGACTTCTTTTCCTTCAACCTTATAAAGGATATCATTCTCCTTAAGTCCTGCTTTCTCAGCCGGAGAATCCTTATATATCTGGACCAGAGTGATCACTCCTGTCTCTGTATTCTGAGACATCACAGCACCGATTCCGGAATATTCACCACCAGTTGATTCGTATAATTCTTTTGTTTCTTTTTTGTTATAATATACCGAATACGGATCATTCAGGCCATTGATATAACCTTTATATACCCCATCTTCCAGATTCTTTTCTTTTACATCCCCCATATAATGCTTCTCGATCAGGTTCTGCAGTTCTAATATCTTATCTTCTGTTTTTGATGTGATATCACTGTTTCCATTATTCACTTTTAATCCACAGGACACGAGTCCTGCCACTAATAACATAGCAAGGGCGCCACAAAGCGCCCCTTTCAAAAAACTTTTTCTGTTTTTCATTTATTTTGCCTCATACTATGATCTGTTCGTTTCTTACAGATAGTTTGCCGGATTTACCGGTGTTCCATTCAACATTACCTGAAAATGCAGATGTGGTCCGGTTGAATTTCCTGTAGTTCCAACCGCTGCAACATTCTGACCTCTGCTGACTTTCTGTCCCGCACTCACATAAATCGCATTGCAATGCATATAATATGTAAGCAATCCGTTTCCATGACTGATTACTAACAGGTTTCCAGCATTTCCGGCATATCCGGCTGAAATAACTGTTCCTGCCGCAGCCGCATAGATTGGCGTTCCTGTTGCTGCTGCAAAGTCAATCCCTTTATGATTCGTACTTGCACCTGCAATCGGCTGTGTTCTGTAACCAAATCCACTCGAAATATATCCACCCGGACAAGGATGTGTAAATGTTCCATTTCCCGACACCACCGATGCCCCGGCGGAACCGGCCGAAGACCCCGATGAGCTTGTATTCTTTTTGGCTGCTGCCTGAGCCTTCTTCGCAGCTGCCGCTGCCGCTGCTGCTTCTTTCTGTTTACGTTCGGCTTCGGCAGCTGCCGCTTCCAGCTGTGCAAGCTTATTCTTTGTATCTCCCAGTTCGCTGGTCAAACTCTGAATCTCACTTTGCTTATTCTTTATCAGTTCATTTACGCTGTCCTGCTTTGTGATCAGATTATCCTGCATCGTCTGCAGTTCTTTATATTCTTTCTTGAGTTCTGCTTCCTGATTCTCGACATTGGTTACAACCTTCTGGAATTCTACCAGCATGTTTCTGTCGTATCCTGATATTCTGCTGATATATTCAGCATTATTCAACAATTCTCCAATTGACTTTGAAGAGCAAAGGATTTCTACAAATCCTGTATTTCCATTTTCATACATATAACGGATTCTCTTCTTCATACTTTCATACTGTTCATTCTCATCCGCTTTTGCAAGAATCAATTCTTCTTCTTTATTTGTGATCTCATCTTCTTTTGCAGAAATCTTTTTCTTAGTTTCTTCCATCTCGCCCGTCAGCTTTTTCAGCTGATCTGCCAGAGATGTTTTCTCATTTTCAGCAGCTTTCTTCTTGCTTTCCAGTTCTTCTGCTTTTTTCTTTGTATCATCAATTTCTGTTGCATATGTCTGCACAAACATTCCGCTTACAAGCGTAAGCACCAGCAGAAGGCTTATCATCTTCTTTCTTTTTATCATATGACGCTCCTTTCCGAGCCAGAACTTTTATACCTTCAGATGTTTGCGGATTGTAAAGAAACTTCCCACAAAACCGATTCCAACACCCAAAGCAATTCCGATTGGAAGTAATGTTCTGTAAACAGTTGCTACCGGAAGGAAATCTACAATATTATTCAGAAGGCTGAATTTTGTCATAATGTATGTAATTGCCTTATCATACATAAAATAAAGCAATACGAGCGGGATTACAGCTCCGACAGCTCCGATGATCAGACCCTCTATTACAAACGGCGCACGGACAAATCCGTCTTTTGCTCCGATATATTTCATAATTGCAATTTCTTCACGTCTTACCGTAATACCCATAGTGACCGTATTACTGATCAGGAAAATTGACACTGCCAGAAGAATTGCAATAATTGCTACCGATACATATCCCACCAACTTGTTCACACTGGTAAGAGTCTTGGCTACTACGTCTGATTTATTAACTTTACGCACCCCATCCAGCGACTTTGCATAAGACACTACATCTTTCTGCTTTGATACGTCTGAAAGATATACTTCGTAGTTATCTGAATTGGCAAGCGGGTTATCACTCTTAAATCCTTCTGCCAGATCACTTGATTCTCCAAAATACTGATCTTTAAACTTATTCCATGCTGCATCCGCACTTACATAATTTACTTTCAGTACTCCATCTTCTTTCTTCAGCTGGGCACCAATTGTATCTTTTTGTTCTTTTGTAGTATCTTCATTAAAAAATACTGTAATAGCAACACCTTCTTCTGCTTTTTCTACAATATAACTAAAGTTAACTACAATGGAATAGAACAATCCGAACAGGAAAATGCATGCCGCCATCGTTGCGATCGAAGCAACGGAAAACATCTTATTTCTGCGGATGTTCTTAACCCCTTGTTTCATCGAATATCCTATTGTACTAATTCTCATGCTTATACCCACCTTTTTTCTCGTCGCTTACGATGACACCCTTTTTCATCGTAACAACTCGCTTCTGCATTTCATTTACGATCTCCTGGTTATGCGTAACGACAAGAACTGTAGTTCCTCTGTCATTCGCTTCTTCCAATAACTTCATGATTTCCCATGAGTTTGTCGGATCCAGGTTACCCGTAGGCTCATCTGCCAGAAGAATAGCAGGTTCATTCACGATCGCTCTTGCAATCGCAACCCTCTGCTGTTCACCACCGGATAATTCCTTCGGAAATGCTTTGTATTTCTGGGCAAGCCCTACCAGTGACAGTGCCGCCGGTACTTTTTTCTTGATAATTCTTGTAGGTGTCTCTGTAACTCTCTGCGCAAACGCAATATTTTCATAAATATTTCTGTCTTTCAACAAACGGAAATCCTGAAATACAACGCCGATATTTCTTCTGTACATCGCAACTTTGCGATGTTTCATACGGCTTAAATTATTGCCATTTACAATAATCGTTCCCGAAGTAGGTTCCAGTTCTTTCATGATAAGCTTGATCAAAGTAGACTTACCAGAGCCGCTGTCTCCTACAATAAACACAAATTCACCCTGTTCAATCTTCAGATTGATTCCATTCAGGGCTGCAACCCCTTTTGAGTACTCTTTCGTTACTTCTCTTAGTTCAATCATATGTTCCTCCTGATTATTAATACTCCAGTGACTCCATATACTTCATATATTTCACAACCATAAGTGCGATTTTGAATGTAATGGCGTCTTCGAACACACGGAGATCCAGACCGGTACTCTTTTGTAATTTGTCCAGTCTGTATACCAGTGTATTACGGTGTATATATAATTGTCTGGATGTCTCTGATACGTTCAGATTATTCTCAAAGAATTTATTGATTGTTGTCAATGTCTCCTCATCGAAATCATCCGGTGATTTCCCCTCAAAAATCTCACGTATGAACATCTTACACAGCGGAATCGGAAGCTGATAGATCAGACGTCCTATTCCCAAAGCACTATATGCGATGACACTTCGCTCACTAAAGAAAATCTTTCCGACATCAAGTGCCAGCTTGGCTTCTTTATATGATTTTGATACTTCTTTGATATCATTTACAACCGTTCCGTATGCGATCAGAACATCTTCTTCTCCGTCTTCTTTCAGGAGTGTATACATATTCTCCGCAATCTTCTCCAGTTCTGTATGTCCATCATTTGGCTCCAGTTCTTTTACCACGATGATATTTTTCTCATCAACGGCCGTCACAAAATCTCTGGTACGATTACCAAGAAGGTTTCTTACATTATCCAGCGCATTCGTATCTTTTTCGTGCTTTGTTTCAATAATAAAGATAACACGTCTTACTTCTGTGTCAATATGTAATTTCTTAGCACGGTTGTAAATATCTACCAGCAACAGATTATCTAACAGCAGATTTTTGATAAAATTATCTTTGTCAAATCTTTCTTTATATGCTACAAGAAGATTCTGAATCTGGAAGGCCGCAATCTTACCTACCATGTAAACATCATCACTTCCTCCATTGGCAAGAAGAATATACTCTAACTGATGTTCATCAAAAATCTTAAAAAACTGATATCCCTGTACGACCTGACTGTCTGCCGGGGATTCTACAAAGGAGATAACCTCCTCTACATAGTTCTCCTGTTCTGAAAATGTGCTTGCAAGAGATTTACCGTCTGTGTCCATCACGCAAAAGTCAATTCGTGTAATCCCTTTCAATCCTTCAATTGTGTTTTGAAGTATTTGATTAGATATCATATTCCATCTCCTCCACTCTTTTCAATATACATTTTCCACAACAAATCTTATCTACAAATTTCCAAAATGTATACTGTCAAATCTTATCTTAATATATATGACCAAAAAAATAAAGAGGAAATCACACTTTTTTGGTAATTTCCTCAGTTTTTTTACAATTTATTCACATTTATCCCATAGACATAGTGACGAAACATATTTCTTATGTTTTTCTTAGGATTTTGTTTTTAGCTTATTTTTTTCCATTTCACGCTTAAATATATGATTCAACAGAAATTTTGCCAGCTTCCCATGACCAAGTCCCTGCCTGTGATCCGAGAACATTCTATTCCCGACGCCGACCCATACTCTTGCATCCAAGAGATTCCTGTTTTTCGCTATAAAATCTTCCTGTAACGGTACTGACAATGCCGAAAGAATACAATCCACTTCACTTCCGTTAATCGCATTGACCAACATGTCGTCTGCCCTTCCCTCCGCTGATACTTTTGCAAGACCTACCAGCTGAATCCCACTGTAGGTTCTCTGCATATAGCGAAACGCTTCCTGTCCATCTTCCTCCGATTCGACCAGAAGATACATTCTCTTATGATTCTTATGCAAATAACGCATAAACATCTTCAGATATAATTTTATATCGATTTCCTTTGGCAGCCTCGCTTCTTCTGCTGCTTCAAGAATCAGCTTTTCCCCCGGCAGCACAAGATCAAATTCATTCATCCTGGCCTTAAGTTCCGAAAGATCATTCATCTGCATAAGACCGTCTACCGATACCACATCTATCACGCTTACAGGTTCTGACTCCAGAAAAGCTATCGTTTCTTTCATGGCTTCTTTTGCTGTACAGCTGTCTATATTCACATCTAAAACATTAATCTTTTCGTTCATATCCTCACCTGCTAACTCTTTTCCCAGTTTTTCGATTATAGCAAATGGATATTCCCTTTTCAACCTTTATTACACAATCTTCACACTAATTAACATTCGTAATACTTTTGTCATTTTTTTCATTTTCCCGTTTCTTTTTCGTGATCAACCCTCCGATTCGACCGGTTTCCTTGGATGTAAGTGATTTCCATCCATCCTGCATCACCCGGTCCAGAAGGCCTAATTCCTCCGCAATCTCATATTTTACTTTTTCATCTGGAGTAAGGTCCTCCAGGTGGATTGGGGTTTTCTTTTTTGATGACATAGTGGGTGCATTCCTTTCGTTTTCTTATAAGTATGCCCACTTTTTTCTATTTAATGCATCATGGCGGCTGTCACCGACCGGAATAAAACTACAAGGT
>OQVH01001032.1_pt1 | contig 19333 bp, 18 predicted proteins | sample 1691641 | NCBI WGS metagenome assembly OQVH01 (sample SAMN03418286, study PRJEB22391) | human gut metagenome | biome: human-gut; feature: organic feature; material: feces | host: Homo sapiens | place: Italy | collected 2013-04
GTAAGAAATTTCGTTGGGTGCGGACAATGGGTATTCTAAAAAATACATTCGCCTTGTCATATCGGTACCGTATTCACGCATGGCAAGTATTGCGGTATCACGCAGAATATTTGTTTTATCGAGAATACTTTCCGTAGTAAAAGTGCGTCGATAAATCGTTTGCTTGTCAATGTGGATTTCCTTGATTTGTGTGAGATTGGTGTTTGCTCTTTCATATAACTTTTCAATATTCAAATTTATTTCGTCACGCATAGCTTCAAGGCGGCGGATAAGCGGTAATAAATCGGTTTTGCCGTCTAAATAGTCGTGAATTTCATCAAGCGACAGACCGAGCTTTTGAAAAATACGTACTGTACGAATTTTAGTGAACGTATCTACGGTATAATAACGATTTCCGTTTTTGCCGTCCTTAACGTCCGGAGTAATCAATCCTTTTGCTTCGTAATTCAATATGATTTTTCTTGTAATTCCGATTGATTTTGCCATTTCACCGATCGTAAACATATTTTTTTCAACATTCATATCATCACCCCAAAACATATATTAATACAAAAAACGGAAAAATGCAAGACATAGAAAAATGTTGTTTAAAATTCGTGTATAGTGGTATATATTATATATGAGTAAATTTACGGAGGTAATATAAATGGCAAACAAATATTCGGGAACAAAAACAGAGGAAAATTTAAGAACTGCCTTTTCAGGTGAGTCGCAAGCGCGTAACAAATACACATATTTTGCGTCGAAGGCAAAGAAAGACGGCTTTGAACAAATAGCGGATTTGTTTTTGAAAACAGCCGACAATGAAAAAGAACACGCAAAAATGTGGTTTAAAGAATTAGCAGGAATTGGAGATACAAAGGAAAATCTTGCTGCAGCAGCTGAAGGTGAAAATTACGAATGGACAGATATGTATGAAGGTTTTGCAAAGACCGCAGAAGAAGAAGGTTTTCCAGAACTTGCTGCCAAATTCAGAGCAGTTGGAGAGATTGAGAAACATCATGAAGAAAGATACCGTGCACTTCTTAAGAATATCGAGACTTCACAAGTATTTGAAAAAAGTGAAGTGAAAGTATGGGAATGTCGTAATTGTGGACATATCGTAGTTGGAACAAAAGCACCGGAAGTATGTCCTGTTTGTGCACATCCACAGAGCTATTTTGAAGTGCATGAAGAAAACTATTAAATTCTGATTTGAATAACGGAAAGTATTGGTGGAATATTATAAAAAGCGATTATGTGCCTGCAACCCACTCGCATTCGGACTCCCACGTAGCTGTACTAAGCTCCTGAATGGTCTAATGACCATCCAGGAGCTAAGTGCAGACGTGTCCGTACGGTTGCCGACACATGATCGCTTTTTATAATATTCAAATAATTTACGTGATTCAAACCACTATACAGCATACAAACACTGTGATTTATAATTGACAAGAATGGTTAGAATGGTTAGAATAAAGTTAGAAAGAACAGACAGAATAATTTCAAGGAGGGTTTTTCATGAAGTTACAAGAATCTGAGAGAACGGAATTCAAATCCATTGTAGTCACAGACATCAAGAAAGAAATCATAGCATTTGCCAATTGTGATGGAGGAAAAATCTATATTGGAATTGAAGATGATGGGACAGTTATCGGGGTAGAAGATTCAGACAGTGTAGCATTGCAAGTAAGCAATATGGTTAGAGATGCGATTAAACCAGATTTAACCATGTTCTTGCATTATGAGACAAAAGAGATAGAACAAAAACAAGTTGTGATCATAGATATTCAAAGAGGAACAGAACGCCCATACTATATAGCGAAGAAAGGGTTAAGACCAGAAGGCGTATATGTAAGACAAGGATATTCTTCTGTCCCAGCAACGGATACAGCTATTAGAAAGATGATTAAAGAAACAGATGGTGATCATTTTGAAGATATGAGATCATTAGATCAAGAATTGACTTTTTGCGAAACAAAAAAAGAATTCCAAAAGAGAAACATCACATTAGAACAGCCACAGATGAAAACTTTAGGAATTATAAACCAAGATGGAATTTATACGAATCTTGCTTTATTACTTTCAGACCAATGCGTGCATACGATTAAAACAGCAGTTTTTGAAGGAAAGAATCAAAATATATTTAAAGATAGAAAAGAATTTACAGGATCACTATTTGCACAAATGGAAGCAGTATATGATTACATTGACTTCAGAAATCAAACACATTCAACTTTTGAAAAACTTTATCGAATTGATAATAGAGATTATCCAGAAGTAGCAGTAAGAGAAGCATTGCTAAACTGTCTTGTACACAGAGATTACGGATATAGTTCTAGTATTCTGATCAGTATGTACGAAGATCGGTTAGAATTCACATCCATTGGGGGATTGGTAACAGGAGTTACATTAGAAGATGTGATGATGGGGATTTCTGTATGCAGGAATAAAAGATTAGCGAATGTTTTTTACCGTTTAGAATTGATCGAAGCTTATGGAACAGGAATACAAAAGATCATGAATGCTTATCAAGATCAGTTTATAAAACCAGAGATCAAAGTCAGTAATAATGTATTTAAGATCATATTACCAAACACAAATGCACAGGCAGAATTAAGAGAAGAACTGCAATACCATACACATATACAACCAGAAGACGAAGAAACACAGATCATGCAAATGATCGATCAAGAAAAAAGAATTCAAAGAAAACAAGTTCAGGAAAGATTAGGAATCAGTCAGACAACGAGTGGAAGGATTTTGAAGCAGATGGTTAAAAAAGGATTGATCATGCAGAGAGGCAGAGGAAAGAACACATGCTATGTGAAAAAATAATTACGAGACAATGTACAAGATATGATCGGACGAAAACAGCAAATGCATATGAAAATATATAGTGACCATATAAAATAAATAGAATTTATAATAATACCAGTGATTGAAGCATCTGAAAAAGAGGTAAAATCACTGGTATTTATCATATAAAAACATCACAAATACTTGAACACAACGGGTGGCCGTGGTATATTTAAGTTTAATAACAAGGAGAGAAAGATGGAAAATTTAAAAAAAGAGATCGAACAATTAAAACAAGAAAAAAATGCTGTTTTACTAGCACATTATTATGTAGACGATGCCGTTCAGGAAATTGCTGATTATGTTGGGGATTCTTATTATCTTGCCAAAGTTGCATTAAAAGAATCCAAAGATGTGATCTGTTTTGCAGGCGTAAACTTTATGGGTGAGAGTGCCAAGATCTTAAACCCAGACCGTACAGTGATCATGCCAGATCAGAAGGCAGACTGCCCAATGGCTCATATGGTCGATGTAGAGAAGATTGAAGAGATGCGTAAGAAATATGATGATCTTGCTGTTGTCTGTTACATTAATTCTACAGCAGAGATCAAAGCACATTCTGATGTCTGTGTAACTTCATCCAATGCTCTGAAAGTTGTAACAGCACTTCCACAGAAGAATATTTTCTTCGTACCAGATGAGAACCTCGGACGTTATATCGGAAGCAAACTTCCAGAGAAGAACTTTATTTACAATGACGGATTCTGTCATGTACATAGAAGTATCACAGCCGAGAACGTAAAGAAAGCCAAAGAAGTACATCCAGAAGCAGAAGTTTTAGTGCATCCAGAATGTACACCAGACGTTGTAGCTTTAGGTGATTATGTAGGAAGTACATCAGGAATCATTGACTATGCGACAGCATCTGACAAGGACGTATTTATCATTTGTACAGAGATGGGTGTTTTATATGAATTAAAACAGAAGAACCCAGGAAAGACATTCTACTCTGTAGGACATCGTCAGTTCTGTCCAAATATGAAGCGTATCAGTTTAGAGAATGTAAGAGACACATTAAGAGACATGAAGAATCAGGTAGAATTACCAGAAGAACTGCGATTAAATGCTAAGAAAGCATTAGATGAGATGTTAAGAATCGCGCAGTAAGACAGGAAAGTTCCAAGGAAAGGCAAAGAGAATTATGAAAACAGCAGATGTGATCATTGTAGGAAGTGGTGCTTCAGGGCTATTTAATGCATTATTTCTTCCGCAGGATTACAAAGTAATCGTTATTACAAAGAAGGAAGTTGAAGAAAGTGATTCATTTTTGGCGCAGGGAGGAATCTCAGCGCTGAAGAATCCGGAAGATTATGATTCATATTTCGAGGACACTATGAAAGCCGGACATTACGAGAATGATAAAGGTGCCGTCGAGAAGATGATCAAAGAATCACCACAGATTATTCAGGATCTGAAAGATTTTGGTGTAAGATTTGACTTGAAGGATGGAGAGATTGAGTTTACAAGAGAAGGTGGACATTCCACATTCCGTATTCTTCATCATGAAGATCTGACAGGAAAAGAGATCACAAGCCATTTATACGAAGAGGCGAAGAAACGTGATAATATTACGATCATGGAAAATTGTACGATGATCGATATTATTGAGAAAGACGGAGAATGTAAAGGAATTGTATATAAAGATGCAGATGGTAATTTAGATACGATCGAAGCTCCGGATACTGTTCTTGCAACAGGAGGACTTGGAGGGTTATTTAAACATTCTACAAACTTCAGACATCTGACAGCAGACAGTCTGGCTATCTGCCTGCGCCATAATGTTGAATTAGAGAATATTAACTATATCCAGATCCATCCAACAACATTTTATTCAAAGAAACCAGGAAGAAGATTCTTAATCTCTGAATCAGTCAGAGGAGAGGGAGCTTACCTGCTGAATAAAGATGGAGAACGTTTTACAGATGAGTTAAAACCAAGAGACGTTGTAACTGGAGAAATCTGCAAACAGATGAAGAAAGACGGAAGTGATCATGTTTATTTATCTGTTACACATTTAGATGGAGAAAGAATCAAACATAGATTCCCAAACATCTACAAACAGTGCTTGGATGAAGGATATGACATGACAAAAGAACCGATTCCAGTAACACCAGCACAGCACTATTTCATGGGTGGAATTAAAGTAAACTTAGACAGCAAGACATCTATGGAACATTTATATGCAGTCGGTGAGACAAGCTGTAATGGGGTTCATGGAAAGAACCGTCTGGCAAGTAATTCATTATTGGAAGCACTTGTATTTGCCAAGGCAGCAGCGAAAGACATCACAGAACATCCATCAAAAGCCGAGACAGTCGAAGTAGATTTAAGTAAGTATCAGAACGAAGAACAGCGTGAGAAAGAGAATGAACAGCTTGTTCTTGACGAAATTAAACGAAAGGACAGAAGTTTTTATGATCAGTGGTGTAACGATGAGAATTAACATCGATGAATATTTGATGAATGCATTAAAAGAAGATATCACTCAGGAAGATGTCAGTACAAACGCAGTGATGCCAGAACCAAAACAGGGAGAAGTAAATTTAATCTGTAAACAGGATGGGGTCATCTGTGGATTAGAAGTATTTGAAAGAGTCTTCAAACTTTTAGATGAAACTGTTGTTTTTGAGACAGAATTAAAAGACGGAGATAAAGTGACTAAAGGACAGCTAATGGGAGTTGTCAAAGGAGATATCCGTGCCCTTTTATCTGGAGAGAGAGTTGCATTAAACTACTTGCAGAGAATGAGTGGAATCGCGACAATGACAAGCGAGTTATCCAAAGAGCTTGAAGGATATAAAACAAAGTTATTAGATACAAGAAAAACAACACCAAACATGCGTCCATTTGAAAAATACGCAGTGACGGTTGGTGGTGGACATAATCACCGCTACAACTTATCCGATGGAGTCATGTTAAAAGATAACCATATCGGTGCTGCAGGTGGAATCAAAGAAGCGGTAGCTATGGCAAAAGACTATGCACCATTTGTCAGAAAGATTGAAGTAGAGACAGAGAATCTTGACATGGTAAAAGAAGCCGTAGAAGCAGGAGCAGACATCATCATGTTAGACAACATGGATGATGAGACAATGAAAGAAGCTGTCAAACTGATCGACGGAAGAGCTGAAACAGAGTGCTCAGGAAATGTTACAAAAGAACGCCTAAAGACGATCCGTGAGATCGGAGTGGATTATGTATCCTGTGGAGCTTTAACACATTCAGCTCCTATTATGGACATTTCTTTGAAGAATTTACATCCGGTAGAGTAAAGAATAAAGATATAAAATCCGATGTTTTTGTAAGAATAGTCATAGGATTGTTCTTATAAAAACATCGGATTTTTTCGATTTATATAAGAAAGAATCCGTGGTATACTTATTCTAAATGAAGTGTAAAAAGAAAGGGGTAATACAATGAAGAATATCAATGTTCCAGTTGGAATCTCAAATTTTGAGAAAATTCGGCAGGATGGATACTATTATGTTGATAAGACAGGTCTGATCAAAGATATGTTAAAAAACAAAATACCAGAAGTAACATTAATTACCCGACCACGAAGATTTGGAAAAACTCTGGCAATGAGTATGTTGGCAAGCTTTTTTGATATACGAAGAGATAGTAAAAAATTATTTCAAGGATTGAATATTTCTAAGGAACAACAACTTTGTAACGATTGGATGAATCAATATCCAACATTATTTTTATCCTTTAAGGATGTGGATGGAACGATATTTGAGAATGCACTTGGGCTTCTTCAGTTTACGATTGCAGAACTGTGCAAAAAGCATACATATCTGATAGAAAGTGATGTTGTAGATCAAGATGACAAAGAAACATTTCGAAAATTGAAAAGTATGGGATCAAATTTACCAGAACTTCAAGGATCTATCATAATGCTCATGAATATGATGAAGGCATATTATAATAAACCGGTTATTCTTTTGATTGATGAATATGATGTACCGATTGCAAAAGCAAGCAGCAATGGATATTATAAGGAAATGCTGGAAGTTATGAAAGCTATGCTCAGTACAGCACTGAAAGATAATGAAGCATTGAAATTTGCAGTAGTGACAGGTTGCTTAAAGATTGCGAAAGAGAGTGTATTTACAGGAACAAATAACTTTGTTTCGGATACGATATCTTCCGAGCGATATAATGAATATTATGGATTCACACAGAAAGATGTAGATCAGATTTTACAAGATGCACAGATAGAAGAGAAGGCTTCAGATATCAAAGAATGGTATGATGGATATAGGTTTGGAGAATTTGATGTTTACTGTCCATGGGATGTTATGAATTATTTGTGGGATCTTACGAATAAGCAAAATGCAAAACCAGTCAGTTACTGGAAGAATACAAGTGATAATGCGATCATTCGATCATTTATTGACTATTCAGGTGCGGCGATCAAGAAAAAACTTGAGATATTGATTTCAGGTGGAAGCATCAGGCAGCAGATAGAAGAAAATCTTACTTATGATTATCTACATTCATCAGAGGAAAATCTTTGGAGCATTCTTTATTTGACGGGATATTTGACCAATGCCAGTGAACAGGATACAGATGGAACGATAGAATTAAAGATTCCGAATAAAGAGATTAAAGAGATTTTTGAAACAACAGTGAAGAAATGGTTTGAAGATAACGCAAAAACCATAGATCGCAAAGAATTATTTGATGCAGTATGGACTGGAAATGCAGATATCTTGACAAAAGAGATAGGTACATTATTGCGTATGACGATCAGCTATCATGATTACAAAGAAGATTTCTATCATGCATTCCTTGCAGGAATTTTTGCAGGAGCAGGTTATGTTGTGGAGTCGAATAAAGAACATGGTGAAGGACGCAGTGATATTGTGATCTACGATGATTATGAAGGAAAGGTTGCAATATTTGAAGCAAAAAAATCTCAAAATCCAGAAGATATGATATTAGATTGCGAGAAAGCGATCAAACAGATTAATGAGAAAATGTATGCAAATGAATTTGAAGACGCATATGATGAAATTTTATGTTATGGTATTTCTTTTTTTAAGAAAAGATGTCTGGTAAAGAAAAAATAGAAAATAAATAAAACGTATCATAGAGTAAGATGAAATCACTGCTATGGTACGTTTTATTTTTTGCATTATATTAAATGGTTTCTGGCTGTAGTAGTTTTCCTATTTCTTTTCCTCTCTCTTCTCCTAATTCCTGATTATACTCCGCCTCTCTCATCTTATGAATTTCTTCGTCATAACATACAGTAATCATATCCTCAATCACTCCTTTCTCTTTCGGAAGAATATCTTTCAAGATTCCATGTTTGATACATTCTTCCACAGCTCTTTTTGCTGCGACAGCAGATTTATCTGTATAATCAGTTTGTGCGATTGCATTATATAATTCAAGAATCGCTTTCTTATCTGAAAAGATCTTATCAAACAGTACATCTTTGTAGGTATTGTCATAACATAAATGGAAGTAATTTACAATAATAATTTCCGGAAAATAACATTTTCTGTTTCGACAGAAATTGCATACAAAATCCTCTATAATAATCTTGCAGGAGGGAAAACTATGGAAATCTTAAGAAAAAAAGAATTCGAAGAAGACCGGTTATTTCAAAATTTTCATGAAATGATCCTTTATCATATGCGCCAGATGCAGCAATGTCTCACGACAGCGGGAAAGATGTTCTGTGATCATAACGATGAGGAAGAAACGTGTGAAAAACGGGGAAGAGATGTAGTTGAAAGTGTGATCTTAAAAGAATGTGTCGGATGTCGTGAGAATCAAAAATGTCAGTTTACATTATCAGATAAGGATAGGCTTGGACAGATCATCGAAAAGCAAGGTGGATTAAGCTATGCAGATTTAAAAAGATGTCATCCATGCAAGAATGGACAGGATTTTATCGAGGAAGCAAATCAGATTTATGAACGGGAATTATTTCTGCGTGCAATGAGAAATCAGATGAAACAACTGAGAAAAATTGTCGGGGAGCAGTATATCAGAGCCGGAAATACACTGGGTGATTTCTTTCAGGGAAAAGTATCATTAACGGCAGATAATAAGAAATTATATGAGAAGATCACAAAAGGTTTTGCAAAAAGCCAACTGAGACTAAAAGAAATTTATTTCTACGATAATCCAGAGAAAGGAAAACAGATCTATCTATATCTGAAAAAGAAAAAAGGCAGGGAAATCAGCACAAGACAAGCAGCAGTGTTGTTAAGTTCCATGACAATGGAGAAAATGAAGCCATTGCCAGATCAGAAAAAGATGATCGGAAATTATTATGAGATTTATGGATTTACACCAGAAGAAAAATTCCATGTAATCGCAGGAATCCACACTTCGCCAATGATCGCAGGGGATGAGAATGGAGATAGTTTTTCCATGGGAAAAGTAAGGGAAGGAAGTTTTGTGTCTATGATCTCGGATGGAATGGGAACAGGACAGGAAGCGAAAAAAGAAAGTAGGAAAATAATTGAAGTGATGGAAGAACTTCTAGGAGCAGGAATTAACGAAAGTCAAAGTATTCAGCTTTTAAGGTCCATGATGATCTTACAACCAGAAAAAGAAAAATATGCGACATTAGATTTTTTTCAGTTAGATTTATTTGCAGGAATCGGAACATTCTTTAAAATTGGAGCCTGCCCATGTCTTTTAAAGAGAAAAAACGACGTGGAGATCATTCAAGTAGATACGATACCAGTGAACCTCTTATTACATACCGAGAAAATTCCAATTTACCGCAAAAAGATGGAAAGTGAAGATATTTTAGTCATGTTAAGCGATGGAGCTTTCGACGGATTTTCGCAAAATGGTTTGGAGATGGCAGCACGATATTTGAAAGAAATGGATGTGGTACGTCCACAGGCGATCGCAGATGGATTATATGAGCAAATTACAACAAACAAAGAATTTGAAAAAAGAGATGATATGACGATCATGGTATTGGGAATCTGGGACAGGTATTGAAGGAATCTGCAAAGAATGATAAAGTAAATTACATGAATAAAGTAAAAGAATTTATCAAAGAAAAAAAATTAATACAAAATGGAGATCATATCATTATCGGTGTTTCTGGCGGTGCAGATTCTGTATATCTGTTACTTATTTTAAATGAATTAAGAGAATCAATGAATCTCACGATCACAGCAGTCCACATCAATCACATGATTCGAAGAGAAGCTGTGGATGATCAGAAGTTTGTGCAGGATCTTTGTGGACAACTTTCAATTCCGTGTAAAATATTTGAAATAGATGTAAAACAGATCGCCAAGCGTGAAAAGATGTCATTAGAAGAAGCAGGAAGAAAAGCGAGATATGATGCATTTGCAAAAACAATGAAAAAATATAATGCTGATAAGATTGCGATCGCACATCATCAAAATGATCAGGCAGAAACATTTTTATATCGAGTGGTGAGAGGAACTGGAATTTATGGGGCGGGTGCCATGAGAGAAAAAGATGGAAATCTGATCCGTCCGCTTTTATGTGTAAAAAAAGAAGAAATAGTAAAATATTTAAAAGAGGCTGGGCAGGCCTGGGTAGAAGATGCAAGCAATCAGGACGACGCATTTGCAAGAAATCAGATCCGAAATCAGGTAATTCCAAGGCTTGAGATGATCAATGAGCAGGCGGTGGAGCATATAGGATGGCTGTGCGAAGATATCAAAGAAGTGACGACGTATCTGACAGATCAGATAGAAGAGTCATTTTTAAGATGTACAAAGCCTATTGGACAAGGATTTGAGATCAATTGTGATCAATTGTTATTGGAAAACCATTGGATCCAGAAACAGGTTCTAAAAAAAGTTTTGGAAGAAACAGCTGGTAAGAAGAAAGATTTAGAAAGAAGACATATTGAAGATCTGTTAACTTTGGTAGAAAATGGAACAGGGAAACGAATTTCTCTTCCGTATAATATGGTTGCCGAGAAAAATTATCAGTATATTAAGGTACAAAAAGGAAATATATCAGATAAACAAGAAATGACAGGAAAAATTTTGTGCGAAGAGGTTACAGATTTGACAAATATCGTGGAAAATGATTGTATCAAAATCATTGATTATGATAGAATAGAAACAGGTGTACAATTACGATGCCGGAAGCCAGGAGATTTTTTTACATTTGGCAAAGATCAGAAGAGAAAATCATTAAGCAGGTATTTTATTGATGAGAAGATTCCAAGACAATTGCGGGAAGAGATACCATTGGTGGCAGATGGCAGTCATATTGTATGGATCGTTGGCAGAAGAATCAGCGAATATTATAAGATCAAAGAATCAACCAAGCGTTATTTAAAGCTTGAGTTCAAAAGAGAAGGAGATGATTCCAATGGAGAATATCAGAGTAATGATTTCAGAGGAAGATGTAAACAAACGAATCGCGGAGATGGGAGCGCAGATCAGTGAAGATTATGCAGGAAAAGAAATCCATCTGATCGCCATCTTAAAAGGAAGTGTTTTTTTTGCGTGTGAACTGGCAAAGAGAATCACGATTCCAGTAACAATTGATTTTATGTCAGTGTCTAGTTATGGAAATTCCAGAGAATCCTCAGGAATCGTTAAGATCGCAAAAGACTTAGATGAGCCAATCTTAGATAAAGAAGTATTAGTTGTAGAAGATATCATTGACTCAGGAAAGACTTTAAATCATTTAAAACCAATGCTTGAGAGCAGAAATCCTGCGTCACTTCATCTGTGTACATTGTTAAGCAAACCAGATCGTCGTGAAGTTGAAGTACCAGTCAGATATATTGGTTTTGAAGTACCAGATGAATTTGTTGTTGGATATGGACTAGATTATGCACAGAAATATCGTAACCTTCCTTACATTGGAGTAGCAGAGGAAGAGTAGAGAGGAGACTAAACGTTGAACCCGAAGAAAAGTAACAGTGGATTTTTAGTAGTCTTGCTGATCTTGGTGATCGGAGCATATTATTTTATCAGCGTGTTCCAGCCAGGTTCAGGTGATTACACCTATCAGCAGTTTATGAAGGATGTAAAGTCTGACAAAGTAACTGCGGTAACTATTAAACAGAATAAAGAAGTACCAACTGGGACGATCACAGCAGAGTTTGGAAAAGATGATTATAAGAGCTGTGAAGTTACAGATGTCAATCAGGCGATCAATGATATTAAGAAAGCTGACAGCTCTCTTGCCAATAAGATCAGTATTAAGGGAATCGATCACAGTGGGGATATGATCTCTAATCTGATCGGGGTAGTACTACCGATCGGAGTTGTCATATTTTTCATGGTTATGATGATGCGCCAGAATGGTGGCGGTGGCGGCAAGATGATGGATTTTGGAAAAAGCCGTGCTAAACTTGCCAATCCAAATGGTAAGAAAGTAACATTTAACGATGTTGCAGGACTGACAGAAGAGAAAGAAGAATTAGAAGAAGTCGTGGAATTCTTAAAGAATCCAGGACGATTTATAAAGATCGGAGCCAGAATTCCAAAGGGCGTCCTTCTTGTAGGACCTCCAGGAACAGGTAAGACATTACTTGCAAAGGCAGTTGCAGGAGAAGCGAATGTACCATTTTTCAGCATTTCAGGATCTGATTTCGTGGAAATGTTCGTCGGTGTTGGTGCAGCTCGTGTACGTGACTTATTTGCAGAAGCTAAGAAACATTCTCCTTGTATCGTATTTATCGATGAGATCGATGCAGTTGCAAGACGAAGAGGCTCTGGACTTGGTGGTGGACATGATGAACGTGAACAGACATTAAACCAGATGTTAGTTGAGATGGACGGTTTTGGAGTGAATGAAGGAATCATCATGATCGCAGCTACAAACCGTGTGGATATCTTAGATCCAGCGATCTTACGACCAGGACGATTTGACCGCAAGGTTGGCGTTGGAAGACCAGATGTCAAAGGGCGAGAAGATATCTTAAAGATTCACTGTCGTCAGAAACCATTAGGAGATGATGTTGATCTTCATGAGATCGCAAGAACAACAGCAGGTTTTGTAGGAGCAGACCTTGAGAATCTGATGAATGAGGCAGCCATTCAGGCAGCAAGAGATGACAGAGCCTATATCATGAAAGAAGATATTGATAAATCATTTATCAAAGTAGGAATCGGAACAGAGAAGAAGAGTCGTGTGGTACCAGAAAGTGAAAGAAGGATCACTGCATATCATGAATCTGGACATGCAATCTTATTCCATCTGTTACCAGATGTAGGTCCGGTTTATACTGTATCTATTATTCCAACAGGAACAGGAGCAGCTGGATATACGATGCCGCTTCCTGAGAACGATAATGTCTTTATGACACGCGGAAAGATGATTCAGGATATCATGGTAAGTCTCGGAGGACGAATTGCCGAAGAATTGATCTTAGATGACATCACAACCGGTGCATCACAGGATATCAAACAGGTAACCCAGTATGCAAGAGCTATGGTAACGAAGTTTGGTATGTCAGATGAACTCGGACTGATTAATTATGACAGTGGTGAAGGAGACGAAGTCTTCTTAGGAAAAGAAATTGGACAGCAGCGTCCATACGGAGAAAACACACAGACTGTGATCGATCAGGAAGTGAAGAAGATTGTAAATAAATGCTACAAAGATGCGAAAGCAATGATTGAAGAACATATAGATGTCCTTCACAAATGTGCCGCATTATTATTAGAGAAAGAACGCATTAACCGCGCAGAATTCGAAGCATTATTTGAGCCTGAAACGGAAGTTGAAACACAGGCATAAAAAAATATAAAAAAAGTTAAAAAAACACTTGCAATTTACCTGACAATGCCGTATAATCTTTAATTGTCAGGTAAACACTTGGTGGGATTCCCGAGTGGCCAAAGGGGGCAGACTGTAAATCTGTTGGCACCGCCTTCGAAGGTTCGAATCCTTCTCCCACCACTAAGCCGCAGTGGCGGAACTGGCAGACGCGCAGGACTTAAAATCCTGTTCGAGTTAAATCGAGTACCGGTTCGATTCCGGTCTGCGGCATTTAGATGTGAATAACATCTGAATTGTCAAATATGACAATTGAATATGTGGGCGTAGCTCAGCTGGATAGAGCGTCTGGCTACGGACCAGAAGGCCGGGAGTTCGAATCTTCTCGCCCACGCTGAAGAGATCTGATTTATCAGGTCTCTTTTTGTATGTAAAAAAAGAACACAATGATACAAATTTTACAATTATTTCATTTGTTAATTATAAAATTCAAAACAATACACTATTTCCTTTACATTTGTGTCGTTATATGGTAAAATTCTTCAAGTATGTAACAGAAGTGTAACAATTGAAAGGGTTATCAATGAAATCACGATTAAAGAAAATAACAATTTTCTCATTAGTCTTTTTATTTATATTTGGTACAGCAATCACAACAACACCAAAACAGCAGGTTAAGGCTGATGATGGATATAATGGAAAAATCTTCAGACACTGGTGCAAATTAAGAGCCAGCAAATCAAAAAGATCAAAAGTTTTAAAGAGATTAGAGATTGGAACACCTGTCACAGTCTATTCAACAAGTGGACAGTGGAGAAAGGTTTCTGTAGACGGTAAGGCAGGATATGTCTTAAAGAAATATGTTTATATTAACACAGATGCTCCTGCATTAGAAGGAACAACATATGACAAAGGACAGACAGTAGCACAATTTGCACAGCGTTTTGTTGGAAACTCCTACGTATGGGGTGGAACAGACTTAAACAGAGGAGCTGACTGTTCAGGATTTATCGGATCAGTTTACAGATCATTTGGATATAATCTTCCAAGAACTTCTTCTGAATTAAGAAGAGCAGGAAGAAAAGTTTCTTATAATGAGAAACAGCCAGGAGATATCATCTGTTATAATGGACATGTAGCGATGTATATTGGAAATGGAAAGATTGTACATGCAAGTAACAGAAGAACAGGAATCAAAATTTCGCCAAGAGCAAACTACCGTAGAATTGTTTGTGTAAGACGAGTAGTGGAATAATTACATAAAGAATTGGAAGAACCTTTACATGATCAGATTAGATTATGTAGGGGTTCTTTTTTTCGATTTATAGGAAATTCCCCTATGAATTGTAATGAATTAGTAAAAGTAATCTTTGCTATTAATGAGTTGCAATTGTATAATATTGACTAGAAGCAGGTAGAAAGGAAGACAAAGATGAAAACATACAAAGGAATTATTTTTGATTTAGATGGCACTTTATTAGATACGATCAATGATCTTACAGATAGTGTCAATGACGTAATGAAAATCTACGGATGGAAAGAATATGATAGCAAAGCATGTAAGATGATGGTTGGAAATGGATTTCGTAAATTAATCCAGAGAGCATTGCCAGAAGAGAAACAGAAAGACGAAATGTTTCTTGATGAGGCAGTTGATCAATTTTCAAAAGCATATCAGAAGAGATATTTAAACAAAACGATTCCGTATGAAGGAATTCTTAAGTTACTGGGAACTTTAGAAGAAAAAGGAATTAAAATTGCAGTAAATTCCAATAAACGAGGAGATTATACTAGTGCATTGGTAAATAAATATTTTTCACAGTTTCCATGGGTTGCAGTGTATGGGGAACGTGAAAGAGAAGGAATTCCTAAGAAACCGGATCCAAGCGCGGCATTAGAGATTGCTAATCATATGAATTTGCCAGCAGAAGAAGTTTTATATATTGGTGATTCAAAAACAGATATGGAAACAGGACAGAATGCCAAGATGGATACGATAGGTGTAGCATGGGGATTTCGAGGAGCAGAGGAGTTAAGAGAGAATAATGCTACATATATTGTAGAGAAACCGGAAGCGATTTTAGAGTACGTTATATAAACCAACAACAACCCAAAGTGAAACATAGCGCCATAATGAGTGCCATATTTGAACTGAAAATCATTTCAGGTAAAAAAGATTGTATGTTAAAATAAACACAGATAAGAAAAGTACAACAGAAGCAGGAAAAGACTTTGCAGAATGTTTGGATGCTATGAATGCCGCAGCAGAAAAAGGATGGCAGTCTACAAAAGATCTTGTAGCCAAGATCGGACGAGCAAGCCGCCTTGGAGAACGTTCCCGAGGAGTTCTTGATGCAGGAGCAACTAGCTGTTATTTTATCATCACAACTATTGGAAGCACAGCAAAGAGCCTGTTATAAGAATGATTTATATTGCGAAAGCAATGAACCCTCTATATATTCATACAATTTGTTTAGGAAAAACCTCAAAGTTTCGGAAAGAAGCTTTGAGGTTTTTTCATTTCATAGGAAATTTTCTTGACATTTTTAAAAAAGTTATTGACAAATAAGAAAAAAGTATATAAACTAACTGTATCATATGAAATGGTACAGTTAGTACAGCTAATACAGTATGGCATACAGTACGACAAAAACAATAAGGAGGTACAGATGTGTTTCGAATCAACCCTGCCAGTGGCAAGGCAATTTATGAACAGATCATGGAACAAGTAAAAGAAGCAGCGTGGAAAGGATATCTAAAACCTGGAGATGCTTTGCCGTCCGTTCGTAAATTAGCATTAAGTCTCAGTGTAACACCCAACACCGTAGCGAAAGCATATCAGTTGTTGGAGAAAGAGAAAGTAATTATAACAATACGAGGAAAGGGAGCATTTTTGGCAGAGAATGCTTCACAAGAGGTAGACAAAGGAAAGATGCAAGAGATCAAGACAAGTTTAAAAGAGATATTAAGTGAGCTTCGTTATGAAGGGTATGATGAAGAGAAGATAGCAAGCCTGATACATGAGATCTATCAGGATTTGGAGGGATAGGATATGAAAGTGATCGAACTAAAGGACGTGAAAAAATCATATGGAAAGAATGAGATTCTTCATGGAATCAGCCTGGATATAGAAGAGGGAAGCATTCATGGACTGGTAGGACGCAATGGATGTGGAAAGACAACACTGATCAAATGTCTAACAGGAATTTATGAACAGGATCAAGGACAGATTCTGGTCTGTGGAGAAGAAATTTTCGAGAATCCAAAAGTAAAAGCACAGGTAGGATATGTTGCGGACAGCAACCAGTATTTTGAAGGGTATCATATCGATGAGATGGTAGAATTTTATAAACAGATCTACCCAACATTCGATGAGAAAGTATTTAGGGACTACAATCAGAGTATCGGATTAGATGTAAGCAAAAGAATCAAAGAATTATCTAAAGGACAGGCAATGTCATTAGCTTCGATGTTGAATCTGTCCATCCATCCAAAAGTGATGATCATGGATGAACCAATGTCAGGACTGGATGTGATCGCACAGAAACAGATCAAAGATTTTATTGTCAATGAAGTCGATATGAATGGGATGAGTGTTCTGATCTCATCACACGATTTAAAGGATTTAGAAAGTTTCTGCGATTCCGCAAGTATGATGAAGGACGGAAAGATCCTTTATCATGGAACAATGGATCAGATGAAAGAACGATTTACAAAATTACAGGTTGTATTTGAAGAATCAAGAAGCGAGATTTTCAAAGAACTTCCGGGAGTGATCACGTATTCTAATCTTGGAAGTGTATACACAGTAATATTAGAAGGGTATGGAGAGCCAATTCATGAGGCATTAAAACAAGCAGGAGCGATTGTAGTAGAGGAAATTCCATTAAGTTTAGAAGAAGTATTCGTCTACAGCAACCGCTAAGAGGAGGAACTTGGAGATGAGATTTTTTAGAAAATATGATTTGGTACTTCCACCAGCAGCATTGTTATATGGGATTTTCGCATGGAATATGAAATATCCAGGGGATGGACAGCTACAGGTGATGATGGATGATCTTGTCAATGGCTGGCTTTTGATCACAGTTTTATTTGCGGCATTATCAGCAGGAATTGTATATCAGTTGCAGCAAAATAAGAAACAGCAATATATTTACAGCCTTCCATGGACAAAGAAAGACATTTACCAAAAGAGTCTTACAAAACTGCATATATCACTTTTGTTCGCGGAGATCATCTATGGAATTTTCTTTGCAATGAAGATCGCAACGATTCCGAATGCGGAATCAATCACGAATGTGATCATATGCACATTATGGAATGCAGTAATGTGTTTTGCATTTTGTGCACTGATACAGGTTTCATTGATCGTGACAGCATATATCTGGCAAGGACTTGTCATAGCAGTCGTCACATTTTATGTGATATTGCCGATGATCCTTCAGAATCTGGCATTTTTACTTCAATTACTGTTTAAGATAAGATCTTCTAGATTTGCGATACTAGAGCGGGTTATCTATGGAAGATTCGGTAGAACATTTTTATATCCATTAAATCTTCCATCAACACATTATTCCTTTCAATTACATCTTCCATATCTTGAAACTTGCTCATAAGCATAACCACAAGATTCCGATACCTTTCTTCTGTTTCTTTAATTTCTCCGGATACTGCAATGCTCTCCAATCGCCTTCTCAAAAATTCTTCCCTGCTCAGGCCTTGCTTCCTCGCCATGGATATTAACGACTTGCTTATACCATCATCCAAATTCCTTATTGTAATTACTGCCACATTGCCACCCCCCTATGCTTTAATTATAGTATCATATATCTTTTCTTTTTACAATCAAAAGTATATATTTATAGTAATAAAGCATATATTGCAATCAAAAATTGAATTCACGGAAACGCTAGGCACTGCCTAGCCTCACGCTATGCGTGAAGTCGGTTTCTCTTTATGCTCTTTTTTTTGGCATATGAAGTAGCCTGTATTTTCTTGCTCCCCTCATGCCAAAAAAAGAGAGTGCTTTGCACTCTCTTTACTAATTAGCAATCCGATACAGTCTCGGTTTTTCTATCATAATAATATGCCCGATCTGCTAATACCTCTTCTGGATTTACTTCCGATGCATTAACTTCCCTAATCATGGCGTTAAGATATTCAATGCCTTCTACGCCAGATTCCCTTACAACTATCATTTCATGAATGCTACTCGGTATCAAATAGAAATTTTCTTTTAATAAATTTCCTACATTTTTGAGACAATTTGAATACAACATTGTAATTGCTCCGTTCAGCCATTGCTGATTAGTTAATACATACATCATATCATTAACTTCTATCTCTTCTCCGGGAATCTGTTTGATTATATCATCCATCGGCCTGAACACAATCGGAAACAACTGCTCTGTATTCTGCATTGCAACGGCGGCTATATCTTTCAATGTAATTCCCCACATTATTAGATGATCATTCCGAATCAATGATGTAGCAACTTGATCTTTTCTGACATCAAATGCAATTTTAAATATAATTGCAGATTGCCAGCCAAAACGGCCACCTGTGCCATATTCGGCGGCCACCCTGGAACTTAAATGGCGGTCAGCCAAGGACACATTAAACGGCCAAAATTTCCAGTTATAATATAAGCATCTCCTGTTCAAGGAGAAATATTATAACTGGAGGTTCCATTATGGACTACAAAAGAGTATTGAGACTTTCCCGTCTGTTCGTTGGCTCTCTCCAGTATGCAGGATACGTCCTTTACTAAAAAGGCTTATCACAGACATAG
>OQVH01001044.1_pt1 | contig 19194 bp, 17 predicted proteins | sample 1691641 | NCBI WGS metagenome assembly OQVH01 (sample SAMN03418286, study PRJEB22391) | human gut metagenome | biome: human-gut; feature: organic feature; material: feces | host: Homo sapiens | place: Italy | collected 2013-04
CTGTGATCAACGATGTCACTGTGTCCCAGGTCCAGTTTTGCCGCCGCTTCGCCGAATGGGAATCCCTTTGGCCTCGTCTACGGCAATGCCATTGAAAAGAATGAACCGGGCAAGGTGAATATCCGCCCTGTCGAATATGAAGTGGATGGTATCAAAGTGTCTGCCAACCTCTATTTGCCGGCCGATTATGACGAAAAGAGCGATAAGAAGTATGCCGCCATTACCGTGGCGCATCCCAACGGCGGGACGAAGGAACAGGTAGCCGGCCTGTGGTGAGCATTAACATTTTCTTTATACCTATTTTCATATAGCGGCGGGACACCGCGCCTTCGCGATTACCCGTCGAACCGCATTGAAGATGTGAGCGGCATGGTCGACTACCTGTCTACGTTGAAGAAAGTCGATCGGGCTCGCATTGCTGCCCTCGGCATCTGCGGCGGAGGCGGTTATACGCTGGCAGCCGCTCAGACGGATAAGCGCATCAAGGCTGTAGCCACCTTGTCCATGTTTAACTCCGGCCGGGTACGCCGCAATGGCTTCCATGATGCCGATATGGCAGGGATTCCGGCTCGCCTTCAAAAAGCGGCCGATGCCCGGGAAAAAGAACTTTCCGGCGAGATTGTCTATGAAGGGTTCCTGCCGCCCAATGCTACCGATGACGATCTTCGGGCCAAGATGGCAGAGCTTCCGGAAAATACCCTCTACCATGACGGTATCGAATACTATGGCCTGACCCATCGCCATCCCAATGCGACGGGAAGCTACACGACGGAATCGCTCATGAAACTCATGGCCTTTGACGTCGAAGATCGGATGGATCTCATCGATCAGCCCCTGTTGATGATGGCCGGCGACAAGGCCGACACCCTCTACATGACGGAAGATGCCTTTGCCAAAGCCAGCGGTACGAACGATAAGGAATTGTTCCTCATCAAAGGCGCCAGCCATATTCGAACCTATTGGGTTCCGGAATACGTCGATGAAGCTGTCAATAAACTGGCTGATTTCTATCAGAAACATCTGTAAGATAAGCGACTGGACTTTAAGTGGGTCCAAAGGAGTACGAAAAGCCCGGCAGACATCGGTTCCGGGCTTTTTGCCGCGGCCCGAGGTCACGGGAAGTGCGCTGCTTTGGCAGCTCGGCGCTTCGTCACTGTTTTCGAGCGCCGATGCGGCTGCCTTGGCTGTCTGCCGGATGAGGGCCGTTTTTTCTATAGATGATGGATGAAGGAGGTGATGGAATGATGAAGGGAGAACTTTTTTCTTTAGATTCAAAAATCCGAGATGTCATACAGGATGAGGCATTTTCCGGCTTCGGACGCCTCCTGTTTCCCGTAGATCTGGCGCTGCCGCCGCAGATGACGTTGAAGGATTTGGGAAAAGCCTTTCTTTGGTACAGCTATATAAAGCCGGAGCGGACGGTGAGCCTCGTCAATGAGCTGAAAGAAAGGGTCCTTGCCGGGGAGACGGTTTTTTACGATATTTACAGTCCGGCGGAAAAGGCTGCCGATCCGAAAAAGAAGGATACGGGGTTATTTTTCTTCCGCGGCAAGCCTCAGGGCAAGACGGCCATTCTCAGTGCCGGCGGCGGGTTTGTCTATGTCGGTGCCATGCATGACAGTTTTCCTCATGCCCAGGAGCTTGCCAAGGACGGTTACAACGCCTTTGCCCTCATCTATCGCGTCGGTGCCCAAACGGCCTGTGAAGATTTGTCCCGGGCCATTGCCTTTATCCATGACCATGCAAGAGAACTAAATATCGATGTCAGCGATTATTCCCTCTGGGGCGGTTCGGCAGGCGCGCGGATGGCAGCCTGGGTCGGTACGTATGGGACGGGAGCCTTTGGCGAAAGACCATACCCTCAGCCGGCGGCGGTCATCATGGAGTATACCGGATTGTCCGATGTCACCGGAAGGGAGCCGCCTACGTATAACTGCGTCGGGACGGCCGACGGCATTGCCTGGTATGGCACCATGAAACGACGGATCGAAGGCATTCGGGCCCATGGAACCGATGCCGACATTGAAATTTTCCCGGGGCTGCCCCATGGCTTTGGCCTCGGAGAAGGGTCCGTTGCCGAAGGATGGATCCATCGAGCCGTTTCTTTTTGGTAGCGGCAGATGAAAGATTGAAAGATTATTTTATGATTTGGATGACAGCCCTTGGTTGTCAGAAAGGAAGCATCATGAGTATTTTATTTATTAACGGAAGCCCCAATAAAAATGGAAATACGGCCAAGATGGCTGCGGAACTCCTTAAAAATCAGACCTATGAAACGCTGAATCTCGTCGATTACCGGATCAATGCCTATGGACAGGACCTGCCCGGAGACCAGTTGGACGCCGTTCTCGAAAAGATTAAACAGGCCGATGTCCTCGTCGTCGGATCGCCGGTGTACTGGCATAATATCTGCGGCTCCGTACGAAATGTACTGGACCGTTTTTACGGGAAGGTTTCCCAAGGTAGCTTATCCGGGAAAAAACTCTTCTTCATCTTCCAGGGAGCTGCGCCGGAAACGTGGATGATTGAAGCGGGCGAGTTCACGATGAAACGCTTTGCCGCCTTATACGGCCTGACTTATGTGGGCATGGCCAAGAACGCGAAAGAAGCGGGAAACCTGGCCGCTTCTTTATAATTTAGAAAGGATTCTGTCGGACAGGTGTGCCTAAGAAGGAGGGAGAAACGTGACTGTTATTTAAAAAGAGGTGAAGAGAGATGGTAAGATGGATTTTGTTTTTTATGGTGATGCTGTCGTCCCTGTTGCCGGTTATGACCATCGATGCGGCCGAACCGCACAAGATGCCTTTTCCCGTGGGGAAGGATATTTCTGACCGCTTTGTCGGGACCGTTCATCGGAATGATTTAATCGAGGCTGATGCTGTCTATCAGGTTCCTCAGACCAATGTCATTACCTTCGAGCCGGGAAGCTACAGCGGCTGGCATGCCCATGGGGCTATGACCGTCATCGGTGTCGCCGGTCAAGGAATTTATCAGGAATGGGGAAAAGATGCCGTTCGTATCAACCCCGGTGACGTCGTCGAGATTCCCGCCGGTGTCAGCCATTTTCACGGAGCTGTTAAAGACTCGGCCTTTCAGCAGATCGTCATCTACGATAAAAACTGGCAGGCTCCGAAGGATGCCGCGGCTGTCCATACGGGACCGCTAAGCCCTGAGGAATATGAAAATATCCATTTTTCCGATACAGGCAAGACGAAGGCTGCCGAAAAAAGAGATGACGCCTTTCTGTTCTCTTATTCACCGGAACCGTATCCATCGCCTAATTTCAATCACCCCGTCTATTTGGGGAAGGTACTGACAAAGCCGAACGCTGCGGGTTCTCCGGAATGGACGTATGTCGTCTTTCCTAAGGGAACCTATAACCGTTGGCATAGCCATAAGACCGGGCAAATCTTGATCGCCACCGACGGCGTCGGCTACCATCAAATACAAGGCGGTAAGGTAGAAGTCCTTCATCCCGGAGACGTCGTTTACTGCCCGCCCGGTGTCGTCCATTGGCACGGCGCTGCCCCGGACAGTACCTTTGCCCATATCGCCATCAGCCCACACGATAACCATGACGTGATCTGGTACGGTTTCCCGACGGCAGAATATGAATCACTTTCCGGCGTATCCGATAAGACAACCGTCGAAAACGGTGCGGCTTAAATCAAGATAGATAACAGCCGAATACGGCTATGAATGAAACCTAGCCTATTGCCATTTCTAAATGGCGGCTGGAGCGTAAAAGGGACTTGCCTTTTGTGAACCGCCCCCCCTTAAAGTTGGACCTAAAAATCTAACTTTAGGATGTCGGTTTTTCAATGGGCGAGTCTTTTTTTGTATAGGATGGGTTTGACTGGGCAACAGGAAAAATTTGTATAAGGCCAACATCATTATTGCGGACGATGACATATTCTGTCATGACTGCGCGATATAATAGGAATTACAGCACCGATGAAAATTAGACATCACACTATTGGGAGGTAAGGGAGATGACGGTATCGAGATTTTGTTTTTTGGAGCAGGATTTTCCTCAATTGTATGATCTCTGCGTCTGGGCCGAGGAGGCTTCCGAGGCTAAGGAGGCCATGGAGGAGATGAGCCTGGCTATGAGATGGATGATTCGTGATTTAGGGGCTGCTTATCTGAATTTGTTTGAAGGCATCAATGAATTAGAAGAAAAAAAGCTCGTGGATCAAGGCTTAAGCCGCCATTTCCATGAGGTTCGCCGTATGGTTGAGTCTTATGGCCGGGAGGATGGGGATGTGCAACTGTGTTTGGAACGGTTATTGATCCTGACCACAGCCTATGGGCTGCATAAGGGAAAATCCTATAGGCCGGAAGACTTTTTGTCCGCTGATGTCCCCGCCGTGAGCCGCTATTTGACTCAAGGCGGAAGACTGTCCGGGGACACCGAAAAAGAGGTACAGCAGATGCAGCCCCTTTCCCGCCGGGGCTTTGAAACGCCGAGTGCCTTCCGGCAGCGGATAACGGCTATGGAGCCCGTTTATATTGGCTGTGCTGTTCTTGATCCCCGTAAAGGCGACGGGTATACGGACAGCTGTTTTTTGAGGTACCATATCGATCGTAATCCGGATATCCGATTTTCGCCTGTCCAAGCTTTTTACGTGACCGGCGTGACCGATGACACGGTCATCGACGGGGAGTTGGTGGCAAAGTTAAGGATTCATGAGGATGAGGTCTGTTGTGATTACAGTAAGGTGTATCTGAAGCATGGCGACGAGTTGATCGCTGTACAGCCCATCTGTTGGGAGCCATTCCCGTATGAAACGGAGGTCGCTTATGAAGAAAGAATCCGTCAGATGCCCTTCCTGCCCTTTGGTAGGGTGACGGCGGTACTTGCAGACTATGATGCCGAGGCGGAGAGGCTGCCGTTTTTTATTCGGCCCTTTTGCTTTTGTGCAAAAGATGATTATGCAGAAACGATTTTGAAAGATGTAGGATTGACTAAGACCGGGGTTGTCAATTCTCGGGTTCATCTTCCCTGTAACCGTGATATGGTAAAAAAGATTTCTCGTTCGCCAAAGCAGCTCACCCTTTTTCTGAAGCTCCATACGGTCGAGGTGGTTGCTGAATTTGTATTGTGGCGAGACGATGTCGGGGAGGTTTTCCGCAGCGTGTATGAGAACCAGCGGGACTGGGGCGGTGCAATATGGCATCAGAAATGGTATCGGGAAGCCGTTGAACTGGGAGATTCCATGGCACAATACAATTTGGGAGGAGAAGCATCATGGGATGGAGATGAGTATCAGGCCTTTTCATGGTTCCAAAAATCAGCCGACCAAGGCCATGCCAGTGCGCAGTATCAGTTAGGGGACTGCTATTATGAAGGAAAAGGCGTCGCACAAGATTACAGCAAAGCCGCAGCGTGGTACCAAAAAGCAGCTGATCAAGGAGATGACGATGCACAGTGTGATTTAGGAAGGTGCTATTACTTTGGCAATGGTGTTGAACAAGATTATCGAAAAGCTGTCGAATGGTTTCGAAAAGCAGCGAATCGGGAAATTGGCAGTGCCGAAGCCATGTGCTATTTGGGAAACTGTTACCGTTACGGTACCGGCGTCGAACAAGATCGGGAACAAGCCATAAAATGGTATAAAAAAGCGGCCATGGACGGCAAGGGCGATGAAGACTTGCAGGAAATTGTACGGCAGGCCTTAGCAGAAATGTAACTTTTGGGTGTGAAAAGGCCATAAGGCATCGGATTGTGATGAAGGTGCCTTTTTTGAGGGACTTTGCTGCCTCATTCGTGATATAATTAAATTTAAGTTGAAAATGCATTATTCAAAACACGATATAAGGCGGTATAAGGATATGTCTCACGAAGAAAAAAGGGTATGGGGTATCCATACAACGGATGATAATTTATTTTTGCAGCGCCATGTCATTGCCATTGGTTGGGAGGATATGGGTGATTTGAGTCAGCTCGAAGCCAATCGCGATGCTTTCAAGGAAAAGTACGCAGCCGTTTATCCCGATGCCCGGAAGGGCCGGATTTCAACCCATGCCGGTATGCTCTATCGATTTGTCCACGAGGTCGGAATCGGCGATTACGTGGTATTCCCGTCCAAAATCGATCGCCGGATTAATATCGGCATCATTGAAGGGGAATATGAGTTTCATCCGGGCGATGCATCGTATGGCCAGCAGCGTAAGGTGACATGGTTGAAGCATCTTCCCCGGACTTTCTTCTCTCAAGGTGCGCTGTATGAAATCGGTTCTGCCCTGACCTTCTTTTTGGTGAAAAATTATGCCGACGAGTATCTTTCTGCCCTTGATCAGGGATTCGAGAAACACACGGAAGCCATCGGGGATGAGGAAGATGACAGTGTGGGGGCTACGGCAGCGGATATTGTAGAGGCGACGAGAGATTTCATTTTGAAGGAATTGAGCAAGCATCTCAAAGGATATGGTTTAGAGGACTTTGTGGCTGACCTCTTACGGGCCATGGGGTATCGTACCATCGTGTCGGCCCATGGCGGAGACAGCGGAATCGACATTACGGCTTATAAAGATGAGTTGCCGCCTCGGATTCTGGTGCAGGTTAAAAGCCAGGACGGCGACATAAGGGAAGCGGCCATCCAATCCTTGAAAGGCGCCATGCGGGAAGGGGACTACGGCCTTTTTGTAACCTTATCTAACTATACCCGGAATGCCCAAAAGTATCTGGACAGCACGCCCATCATTCGCGGCATCAATGGAAACGAGCTGGTCGATTTGATTTTGAAATACTATCCGGATTTGAGTGAAAAGTATCAACAGATGATTCCTTTAAAGCGGGTGTATATCCCCGTTGTAAAAGAAGATTCCCAGCCATAGGCGAACTCCTTTCAATCATAAAAGAAAAAGACATATCGACCCCCTTTTGGCCCTTGGCAGAAGCTGAGCTAAAAGAAAGGCGCGATATGTCTTTTTGTGCTGCAAATCCGGTGAGGCAGAAGGGGGTTTATGGCAATGATTCCGCTGCCGATGGTACATCCTGAATACCGGTTCAGGCCTCGGCCGTCGGGAGCATAGATCGAGCATCTTTTTTGTATAAAACAGTATAACAAAGTTGCCTTTATTTTGTTATAATGAAAATAGCTATAAATCGCAGGCATAGTCAGATGACTAAAAAATAGAGAATTCATTGTGACCGGAACGGACGCTGAAAGGGGGAAAACGTCGGCAGTACAGAGCCTTTTGAACATGACTTCTATGAATAGAGACGGTTTTTGTCACGATGGCTTTGTATAATCGGAAGTATATAGAAGCGAATGGAGGGGGTTTTGCGTATTTGCTACCAGTCAGATGGCTATTCCATTAGCTGTTCTATCGTTCGATACTCTCTATCATGACGTGTACTGCGATGGCCTATTGCTATGAGGATAGAGCGTTATTTTTAGTAAAGGGGATGAAGCGGGTGAGAAAGTTGGCTAAGGCATTGGCAGTCTTTTTGTTGATATATCTGGTCCTCTTCGGCTGCGCCGGTCCTTCGAAGGCTGCCGACGTTTGGGTCGATCATTGGGCTTCGGAAAATGTGGATTTGTATGTCATGGATGATATCTTAGCCTCCGGAACCGATTCACAGGGACCGTGGTTTGCTGTGGCTGTCAAACGGGTTCAAAATGGCAAATTGGATAAAGTGGTGACTTGGCGGTTCTTTAAGGCCGATACGGTGTGGCAATATTATACGAGCACCATGGCCGGCAGCCGTCGTACGGGCGTCCTGGTGCCTAACAAAATCTTTGAATATGGGATGAAGCAGTTGGGATGGTCCTATTCGAGTGATGGCACGCATTACTACTAAGGCGCTGCTATGTGTATGATTGACAGGCTGTTCTATTCACAAAGGAGATGAGGTCGTGAAACGGTTGTGGAAGACGTTATTGATTTGTTGTGTGGGATGTATGTGCTTCTTTGCCGGCACCGGTTCTGCCGGGGCTACCGACGTTTGGGTCAACCATATGGCATTGGAGAATGTAGACGTCTATGTCATGGATGATACCTTAACCTATGGGACGAGTGCGACCGGGAAGTGGTTTTCTGTCTCTGTAAAAAGGGTTCAAAACGGCAGGTTGGGTGAGGTCGTGACTTGGCGTTTTTCTCAGTATAAGACGGACATGTGGCGGTATCGGACCAATACCATGTCGGGAAATCATACGACAGTGCTCATGGCTCCCAACAAGATTTTTGAATACGGCATGAATCGGTTAGGCTGGTCCTATCGCCTCAACGGGACGTATTATTATTAAGCAACTATGGTCTGATTCGTTGCCGGAAAAAGGGATTGAAACAATTATTCTAAAACGAGGATGAAAGCCGCGGGTCGGAGGACTTGCGGCTTTTCTTTTGGGAGGGGGCTGACCTTGCAGGGCGGTTCGCTAAGGGCGTCTGAGCTTCACCGAAATTAGAAGTTCAAAGGTTCTTGCAGAAAACGCGTAATCTCTTCGAGCCTTTCCGGAGCGATGGCCAAGACTTTATCGAAGGGAGGCTCCAGGGTTACGACGTGAAGTTCGTCAGGCGTTATGGATTGGACGGCCTTGTGGAAAATTTCGAGAGAGTCCGCATCGTCACTGTAGCCTTTGACGATGGTGATCTCCAGATGGAAGCGGCCGCTGTAGTTTTTTCGGAATCGGACCATGTTGTTTATATGCTGATGAAGGGTGTAGCCCGGAAGGGGGCGCTGTGCCTTTTGAAAGGCTGCTTCGTGAGCCATTTTCAGTTCGCCAATGACTTCTTCACAGTGACCGGCCAGTCTGGCGTATTCCGGATTTCCATAGAGGTAGCCGTTGGAGAGGAGGCGTACGGGAATTCCGGCTTCGTGGATGGTATGGATGATCTGTTCGAGTTCCGGTAAGAGCAGGGCTTCTCCCAGGGAGTTAATAAAGACTAAGTCGGGACGTATGTCACGGAGCCGTTGCTGTAAGTCGCCCATGGCCGGGGCCATGTCGTCCAAATGGACGGTTTCTTCCGTTTGTATGTGGGTCAACTTTCGGCTGACCGGGCAGAAGATGCAGTTAAAGTTGCAGTATTTGTCCGGGAAGAGATTGACCTCTAAGACCGTTTTTCCATTTTCCTCATAAGGTTCCTTGTAAAAGAATGTTTTCATTGTTTCCTCCTAAAAACTAAAAAGGCGCCGCGTCCTCATCTGCTAAGACCTGACGATGAGGAACACGGCGCACTCTGACTACTCGGCAGCAGTCAGTACCATTACATATGAAGTTGAACTGATTATAGCAAAAGTTTGGGAAAGAATCAATGGGAAATTCTCTTTCGAGGGCTCATCCCTTATCGGTAGCGAGGAACTTCCTTCGATGCTATAATCAGGATATGGAAACATGTGTTTGCTAACGGGTTCGTCAGGACTGCCGCCTCTGTTTCAAGGACTATCATGGCGCTAAGCCTTTGATTTGATGGGGACCGAGAAGAGAGGGTTGCCTTTCGGGCTAAGAAAGGGGAGAAAAAGATGGGATATTGTGAATGGGCCAATACGGATCCGCTCAATACGACGTATCATGACAACGAATGGGGCGTTCCCGTTCACGATGATTGGCAGATGTTTGAGCATTTGACCTTGGAAAACCTGCAGTGCGGACTCAGCTGGCTGATCGTTTTGCGCAAGCGGGATATTTTCCGGCAGTGTTTCGACAACTTTGATTACGATAAGGTGGCAGCTTACGACGACGCCGATGTGGAACGCATCCTAAATACCGAAGGTATGATCCGCTCGCTCCGGAAGATACAGGCTGTCATCAACAATGCCCGCTGCTGTCAAAAACTGCGCGACGAATTCGGAAGCTTGTGCGACTACTTCTGGAGCTTCACCGGCGGAAAAACGATTCTCTATCAAGGTCATGCCAAGGGAGCGATTCCGGTCCGCAACGGCTTGTCGGAACGAATCAGCAAAGATATGAAGAAGCGCGGTTTTAAGTATGTCGGCGGTGTCACTATTTACTCCCACCTCCAAGCCTGCGGCATCATCAACGACCACGATGCCACTTGCCTGCGCCGCCAGATCATTATCGACAGCCATCCGACGGTGACGAAACGAAAAGATAACGAAGTCTATTAAAGGATAGGAACGCCGTGAGTTTAGAGGACTCGCGGCGTTTTTTTGTATGCGTTGTTTCCCGAGGCGGCCCTCGATATTACGTTATGATTTGAGAAATAACGAAGCACTATAATGGGCTCAAAGGATACATGACATGTCAATTTATTCTCATCGTAAATCGGATGTGGGATTTTACATCATTCATTGAAATTACTTTAGAGAAGGGAGGTATGCTTTCATTAATTTTTATTTAATTCTAATCTACATGCTTTGTAGTAAATATCGTTTAGGAGTATAATGAGTTTTAGAGATATATGAATGTCGATTGTTTCTTGTCAGGAAGCCGCATCGTGAACCGGTATATGGCTTAGATTGAGGCATAGACCGGCCTGACGTCGTATTGCTAGGAGCTTTTATGACGATTATAGCGCATTTTCGAAGAGATAAGGACGGCAAGGTTGTGGTACAGGCTTTGAGGAATCACTTAGTGAACGTGGCTGAGAAGATGGAAGTTGCCGCAACACCTTGGGGCTTGGGCGCCTTGGCGAAGTTGACCGGCCTCTTGCATGATTTTTCTAAGAGCCGCAGTCAGTGGATTGAGGGGCAAAAGCCTTTTCAGGTATATATTCGAGACATAATTGCCGATGCTGAAACAGCAGTTCGTGATCGTGGCAAAATCGATCATTCGACAGGAGGAGCCAAGTTTTTATGGAAGCGTTATGGCAGTCTAAATGAGGAGATGAAAAGGAAGACGATCAATCTAATCGATCTTTCCGTTATGTCTCATCACGGCGGATTGGCGAACTTTTTGAGTGAGCGCGGCGAATCGGATTATGTACGGCGTCTTCAAAAAGAAGGCGTTGCAACGAAAGAGGAAGAGGATTACTTTTTTGAATCGGTCCTGTCATCGACGGAGTTGGATGATCTCTTCCATAAAGCCGTTGCCGAAGTCGAAGAATTCCAGGACCGCATTAATAAATGCTGTCCGTCTAAAAATCGTGAAAACCGCCAAAAATATTGGTTTTATTGGGGCATGGTCGAAAGGCTGCTTTTTAGCTGGTTAGTCGATGCTGATCGATTGGATTCGGCAGAGTTCGAAGGGAACTCCTCTTTGACGCAGAATTGGGATTACGATAAGCTGTGGAATCTCTTTTCCGGGAAATTGGAAGATAAGCTTCACTCCTTTGTCCTGCCGGTAGATGGTAAGGCCCGGGCCATTGCCTTGGAACGGCAAAAAATCAGTGATGCCTGCCAACACTTTGGAACGGAGAAACCGGGCATCTACACCTTGTCGGTACCGACGGGGAGCGGCAAGAATTTTGCTAGTATGCGCTTTGCGTTAGCTCAGGCCCAAAAGTACCATAAAAAGCGAATCATCGTCGTCATTCCTTATACGTCGATTATCGATCAAAATGCCAAGGAAATCCGTGACGTATTCCAGCTTGATGCGGCCGTGTTAGAACACCATTCTAACGTATTGCCGAAAGAAGATATGAGTGATGAAGAACGGGATTGGCGGAAGTTATTGACCGAACGATGGGACACGCCGGTTATTTTTACGACCCAAGTTCATTTCCTTGAGACTTTATTTGAAGGAAGCTGCCAATCGACCCGCCGGCTTCAGGCATTGACCGACAGTATCATCATATTCGATGAAATTCAGACCTTACCCGTTAAATGCACCTATATGTTTAATCTGGCTATGAATTTCTTAAAGCACTTTGCCGGCGTCACGGCCGTTCTTTGCACGGCGACGCAGCCCCGATTAGATAACATGAAGATGCATTGCATTGAGTCTGATGGGGAAATAATGGATGATCTAAAGGCTGTTTATGAGGCTTTTCAGCGAGTAAAATTCGAGTATTTGAAAGATACCTTGCATACGGCTGAAACGCTGGCACCCTTGCTGCTGAAAGATGCGGTGGAATCGGGCAGTGTCCTCTGCATCGTCAATTTGACTCGCCAGGCTCGCGACATCTATACGGCTGTAAAGAATCTGGCTGCCAACAGCGAAGACAAAGTCGAGGTGATTCACTTGAGCACCAAAATGTGTCCGGCCCATCGAATGGATAAAATTAAACGCATGAAGGAGGCCTTGGCGGCCTTTCATAGCGGAACATCGAAGCGCAGGCTCATCTGTATCTCGACGCAGCTGATTGAAGCCGGTGTCGACGTGTCCTTCACGACGATATACCGTGCTCTGGCCGGCCTTGATTCTCTGGCCCAGGCGGCAGGCCGCTGTAACCGTCATGGTGAAATGGAATCAGGCCTAGTCAAGATCTTTCAGATGGAAAGGGAAAATCTCGATAAACTGCCCGACATCCAAATCGGCATCAAAATGGCCAAGGATTTGCTTCATAATATCGATATCCAGGACATTCTAAAACCAGATAATTTGGATGCCTACTTTATGAAGTATTACAACGATCGAGGAGATCTCAAGAAATCTTATGAGTTGCCGCCGAGGAAGTATACCATGTTAGAACTTATTTCAGCGAATGATATCGGATATCAGGCCTGTGGGGAACGAGACAAGATAGAAATAAGCAAGTACCTTTCCTATCGTCATGCTTTTTGGGATGCAGGCAATGCCTTTTCGGTCATCGACTCGGAAACCATCGGCGTCATCGTTCCTTATGAGGAGGGGAAAGATTTCATTAAGGCCTTAAATGGTTCCGTTGAAAATCCGAAGGAACTCTTGAAACTGTTCAAGAAGGTTCAGCCATATACGGTCAATGTCTTTTCCTATGAACTGGAACAGCTTCAGCGAATGGGTGCTATTTTCCAGACTCTGCAAGGACCATTGGCCTTGCGGGAAAAGTATTATGATTCGGCCATCGGTCTCAAATTAGAAGAACAAGCAAATCCATTTTGTAATTATTAAGGAGGGGATATTTTGCGAAATGAAATAACCTTTAAAGTATACGGAAGAATGGCGTTATTTTCCGATCCCATTACCCGTATAGGCGGCGAAAAATCATCCTATTCTGTGCCAACCTACCAGGCTTTGAAAGGAATCGTTGAAGGTATTTATTGGAAACCGACGATCATCTGGTACATCGATGAAATGCGGGTCATGAAGGAGATTCGTACCCAGTCTCGCGGGGTAAAACCAAAGGGCTATAATAAGAAAATGAATACGTTGTCTATTTATAAGTATTTGAGCGACGTTTGCTATGAAGTGAAGGCTCATTTTGAGTTCAACCTTCATCGACCGGAACTTGCCTGTGACCGCAATGAAAATAAGCACTATAAGATTGCCAAACGAATGGTCGAACGAGGCGGCCGCCGTGATATTTTCTTAGGTACGCGAGAATGTCAGGGCTATGTAGAGCCCGTTGACTATGGTGAAGCTCCCGGTGTTTATGATGATACTCCGGCTATTCCCTTGGGAACGATGTTCCATGGCTTTAACTATCCTGATGAAACGGGGCGAGACATGATGCAGGTCCGTTTTTGGCAGCCTGTCATGAATCACGGCGTCATTCGCTTTATTCGCCCGGAAGCCTGCACCCTCGTGCGGAATATTCACAAGGTGAAAGCCAAAGTCTTTACACCGGACGATATCTGCTCCGTGGAACGAGAAGCGGCGGTGCTGGAAGGAGACTTGCCATGAGCTGGATTATGGAGTTAGTTAAAACCTACGATGCCCATGAAGAATTGGTGGGAAAAGAGAATATAGAGGGGAGTAAGGCTGTTTTAATGCCAATCTGTCATGTCGTACAGAAAGCCCAAATCGAAGTGACCATCGACGGTGAGGGTAACTTTAGTCATGCCAGCGTCCTTCCCAAAGCAGAACAGTCAACCCTCCTTCCCTGTACCCCGGCTTCGGAAGTGAGGACGTCGAACTTGGCCCCACATCCGCTGCATGACAAATTAATTTATATTGCCCGTGACGGTGACTTATATCGAGAAGAACGGGATAAAAAAGGACGAAGCCCTTACTCACTCTATGTAGAGCTCTTAGGCAAGTGGGTCCATTCTCCTTATAGTATCCCTAAGGTAGAAGCGGTGTATAAATACGTTACGCAGCATGATATCATCGATGACCTGTGCAGGGCCAATCCGCCCGTCCTCTACCGTGATGATAAGGGCAACATCATGCAAAAATGGCCTTATAAAGACCGACCTAAACCGGATATCTTTTCTGCGGTAAGTGACGACATTTTAAAAGCCTTAGTTCGGTTTCGAGTCATCCATATCCCCGGTGATAATGAACCTGATTTATGGAAGGATCAGGACTTGCAGCGGCAATATATAGCCTTTTTTAAGCATGAATTTTCTAAAGATTTGGAGCTTTGTTACGCAACGGGAAAAATGATGCGTCCTGCGGGCAAACAAGGCAAGAGAATCCGTTCGCCAAAGGACAAGTCTAAGCTCATTTCATCCAATGATACTAAGGGACTTACCTTTCGCGGTCGTTTTAAAAACGCGCATGAATGTTTGTCTCTCGGCCATGAAACCTTGCAAAAAGCTACCAATGCCTTGGCCTGGCTTATTCGGAACCAAGGTCATGATTGTGAGGGCCGCGTCTTTTTGGCTTGGAGTAGTTCAACGCCGCTTCCCGATATTTTGTCGGCTACGAACGATGTTATTGGTGATGAATGGAGTACTCCTTTAGAAATTACACAGCCGCAGACATTAACGCAATGGGTAGAAAGCTTTGACCGTGCTATTAAGGGATATTACCATAATTTTGAAAAAGATCCGAATGCGAAAGCGAACGTTATCGTTCTCGATGCGATTACATCAGGGCGACTATCCATTTGTTATTACGATGAGTTTTCGGGAAGGGATTTTATTCGGCGTATTGAAAAATGGCATAAATCGGGCCGCTGGATTCAGCATAAAGAGGTTACGGATAATAAAGAAAAAAAGGATAAAATTAGCCGTAAATCTAAAAAAAGAATCCTCGGCTATGTGGGGGTACCTTCGCCACGAACCCTCATTAAGGCCTGCTATGGCGAAAATGTCAGTGATACGAAAATGAAGATGGAGCTCGAACGCATTTTCAATTGTATCGTACAAGGACGGCCCTTACCCATCGACATGGAACGATGCATTGTGCGGCGCGTCGTCACGATGGCCAATACTGCATCCGGCAATAAGTACTATCCGTGGAGACATGGTATTGTAGAACCGGCTTGTACCGTTATTTGTAATCGATGGAATGGAACTCATTCAAAGGAGGAAGAATATAAAGTGGCACTTGATGAAAAAAACTGCAATCGTGATTATCTCTTTGGAAGACTTTTGGCCGTAGCCGACCATATGGAACGATCTACTTTTGACGGCGATGAATACGGCTCACGGCTTACGAACGCGATGAAGTACATGGAAGCTTTTTCCATGCGACCGTCGAAGACGTGGTGGACTATTCACAACCGCCTGCTTCCATATATGCAGAAACGTGAAAAATATGGCGGCAAGGAACGGCTGCTTTTGGGCCAAATCACGTCCCTCTTTACAAAAGAAGACTTTGAGTCCAATACACCCTTGGGCAGTCTATTTTTGTTAGGGTTCTACAATCAGCAATTTGCCTTTCAGCAGCTCATTGAAAAGCAAAAGAAAGATAAAGCGGAGAGAAAAAGCAAGGGTACAACCAAGAATACAACGAGTCAGTCCGCTGAAAACGAATAGGGAGGAAGTATCATGACTATATTAGCAAATAAAATTGACTTTATCGGCTTCATTACCGTAGATCATGCCAATCCCAATGGGGATCCTTTAAACGGCAATCAGCCTCGCAGCGACTACGACGGCTATGGCGAAATTTCAGATGTTTGCATTAAGAGAAAAATTCGCAACCGCCTGCAGGACATGGGAGAACCGATTTTGGTCCAATCGAATGACCGTTGTGACGATGGCTGTGATAGTATCCTGACAAGGGTTGAGAGTGTACCTGGAATGAAACAGGCCTTATCGGCTGCAAAGGGAAATAACTTTCAAAAAAGAAAAGAGTTTGAAGAAAAGGCCTGCGGTACCTGGATTGATGTCCGTTCCTTTGGACAACTTTTTGCTTTTAAGGATAAGGAGAAGGAGAAGGATGATGATACCGGCAGTAACTCTGATTCCGTTTCGGTAGGTGTACGCGGACCCGTAAGCATCCATACGGCGGTTAGCTTGAATCCAATCCTTATTACCAGTATGCAGATCACGAAGAGCGTTAACAGTAAACCCGGAAAGAAAAAGGGATCCGATACGATGGGGATGAAGCATCGCGTTGACTTTGGTGTTTATAAAGTCGTCGGCAGCATCAACGTCCAGTTGGCCGAAAAGACGGGCTTCTCTGAAGAAGATGCGGAAAAAGTCAAAGAAGCGCTCGTTACCTTGTTTGAAAACGATGCCTCGTCGGCTCGCCCGGAAGGCAGTATTGAAATGACGAAATTCTATTGGGTCCGTCATAACAATAAGACAGGTAACGCCTCGTCGGCTCGTGTCCATCACAGCGTCACGGCTAACTTAAAAGAAAGCGGTACAGCAGCCCATTCCTTTGACGACTACGTCATCGACGACAGCGCTTTGAAGAATATCGAAGGGCTCACCATTGAAATCTACCAAGAAGGCGAAAAAATCCAGTAAGGGATGCTGGAAAGGGGAATGAGGCTTTTGCCTCTGGTCGGCTAATATGATGTCGAATACATAATGTTTTGAAAGTTATAAAGCGGAACCAGCGTAAAAGTAGGGATTACTCGGTGCGAAGCTATAGTGAACATCGTATTAGCCGCTAAAACCTTAGAGTAAGCTAGAAAAATTTTAATCAAATCCCTAAATTTAGTAATAACAAACTGTATCCGTGGGAAAATATCCCCATCGATACACGCAAAAGAGACTGTAAAAATGTCCTTTTGCTGTCGCACCTCGCAAGAGGTGCGTGGATTGAAACTCCGATGTATTTTGACGAAAGTAATGGTGGTAAGAGTCGCACCTCGCAAGAGGTGCGTGGATTGAAACCCGCCAGATTCTGTAGGTTATAAAGTGTGGCGTGTCGCACCCTTCACGGGTGCGTGGATTGAAACATTGATAACTGTGCCATTTTGAAGCATGTCGTTGTCGCACCCTCAGGGTGAGAAACAATAAAAAATAATACGGTACGATATTACTCGTTACCGTATTTAAATTTAGACCATATACGTTGGGCCTACAACCAATAGGTCTCTATCTTCAAATACTTTTAAATCTATTAGTAGCTTATTAGAAATGATTTGTTTATCTAATATGCTATTTAGTTCAATATTGTTTGTAATATAACGACCTTCCTCTTTTATGGCAATTAATTGCTGTTTATTAGTTGGAATAAATAGACCAATATTGGAGAACTTCTTAAACTGTTCTCCTTTGAATACAAGACAAAGGTTTTGTTCCCAGTTTTCTTGTATATTATAATTACGGTCATGGAATTCATTGGAAGAATATATATCTTCCAATTTTGTTTCCAACCAATCCACATCCATAATAAAGTTTAACTCATATTCTAGTTCCTTACGATGGTCTAGAATAAACGTTAGACTATTCTTCATATTGGCTAATTCAATAAATTTAATGTAATCCGAATAATCTGGATTATTTTTAGAGGACTTGGCAATAATATAGTAATTAACTTTCTGCGTTGCATGACTTACCTCATGGGCAATTACATTCAGTAACGCAGTCTTTCGACGAACTTCATCGTCTCCAAATTTAGCCAAATACATATTAATATTTGACTCATACAACTCAATAGTCCCAAACGGTCTAGTTTCAGCTATTGCATGAGAATGCTCTGGAGATATCTTTATTTCATACTTATATTCTTTGCTTATTAGTTTATCACTCAAATAAGTAAAAGCTACCGAAATGAAGTCAGTATAGTCCGAAATAGTTTTCATTGCCACATCGCTCCTTAAAATATTATTCTATATTCGCTATCATTATAATATATAATTCTTCGTGTATTTGCAAAAAATAAAAGCCCCCCGAAGGGGTCTAATACTTTTATCCTTTTAAAAGAGCCAGCTCTTTGTCGAGCTGCTTAAGTATATCTGAGTCTTTGTGACTCAGACAATACGCCAACCACTTTAAAGCACGCGCCCATCTGCTGGGATGGGACGCGTGCAATATGTAGGTGCAGGGACCCACTACCGACAAACTTATCGCCGATTAAGTGGGAATTAGTCGCACCCTCAGGGGTGCGTGGATTGAAACATTTTGAAGGGAGATAAAAGGTATGAGCAAGAATGCCGCACCCTCCATGGGTACGTGGATTGAAACGTAAGAACACTATATCAGAAAAGCTGAGATATGGTCGCACCCTTCACGGGTGCGTGGATTGAAACACGCAGCTGTCGTTCTTTTTCTTCTCTTTTTTCGGTTGTACCCTCCATGGGTGCGTGGATTGAAACTGAAATACCGAACCGGTGCTTGTCCAAAGAAATAGTCGCACCCTTCATGGGTGCGTGGATTGAAACATACAGTTCCTGCACCGTATCGAGCGTCGTTTTCGGTCGCACCCTTCATGGGTGCGTGGATTGAAACATTACGCCGATGAACACCTTGATGGCGTCAATGGTCGCACCCTTCATGGGCGCGTGAATCGAAACTGGCAAAAAGAATACCCTCTCTACACCGGTAGGGAGGGTATTTCTATGCTCGAATCAGTCTTTGAAGTAAGGCTTAAACACGGAACGATTCGGTTCTTTATGTTGTTTTTTTTCGGAGCGCTGGTTGTTACGGAAGGTGCCGTGGTTATTGGAGTCGCGATTTTTCGGAGCGAAGTGACGACGGCGTTCGCCTCGTTCTTGGCCGTCTTCTTTTCCGTTGCGGCGGTCTTTCCGATTGCGGTCGTTGCGGCGATAGTTGCGGTCGCGATTATTTTTCCCTTGGCGGCTGCGATGGACGCGGAGAGGGGCTTCTTCGGTAATCTTGACGGGCGTCGTGTCCGGTTCTTTCGTGAGCAGCTTGATAGCGGCTGCAACGAGGGACGCCGAGTCGTAGTTTGCCAGGAGTTCTTCGGCATTTTCTTTATAGCTTCCGAAGTTGCCTTCTTCTGCGGTAGCGGCCAGGTTGCGGATGGCTGCCTGCTGGGCGCCTTCTAAGGCTTCGGAGAAGGTCGGTGCTTTGCGGCGGTATCAGCGGTGTCACCCACGTCTTCAACTACGACC
>OQVH01001047.1_pt1 | contig 19126 bp, 17 predicted proteins | sample 1691641 | NCBI WGS metagenome assembly OQVH01 (sample SAMN03418286, study PRJEB22391) | human gut metagenome | biome: human-gut; feature: organic feature; material: feces | host: Homo sapiens | place: Italy | collected 2013-04
AACCGCCTGTCAGATAAGCCTGTGAAGCTGACGGTGGTTTGGCCGCAGGGGCAGAGGGACGTTTATATGAGAAAGCATTATAATCCCGACCAGCCGCATATTTCAGAGGATTTTGTGAAATTAACGCAGGCATTTACAGACTGTGGCGCGGCAAAAAACACGGTGCTTGGCAGTGCGGATTGCATTTTGTGTGATGCGGCAAAGGTGTTTGATGTCACGCGCCATGTGCTTGCGCCGGAGCCGGAGTGTCTGGTGACGCGGGAGCGGATTGAGAAGGAACGGTGGGCGGATTATATATAATACTCCGGCTGGCTGACGTCTTCCACGCGGCAGCAGCTGCTTCTAAGCAGCAGTTTTCCTTCCAGTTCAATGCGAATCACTTCTTTATGTCCGCCGCGGATTCTGTCGAGCAGGACAAATAATGCGAAACGCGCCATATTTTCTTTCGGAAGCTGGACGGTTGAAAGCATCGGCTTGATAAACTGTCCTTCTTCAATATCATCACAGGAAATAATCGAAGGGCGGTATAAAATGCTGCTGTACCGGTTCAGGCATTTTAACATGCCGATTGCGGTAATGTCATTGGCACAGTAAATGCCGGTCGGCGGTTCTTTTAATTTCAAAAACTTCTGCATGGTCTGAAAACCTTCTTTTTCGGTCTGATATGTTTCAATCACATATTCCGGGTAAAAAAAATCCATTGCCGCCCTCCATATTTTATCGCGCAGTCCCGGTACGGCACATTTATAAGAAGGATTATTTAAAACCCGCGAAACGGTTGCGGGGGAAGTTCCGGTTATTTCTGCAATTTTTTTAATAGACATAAGCAGCTCCTTTCTGAAAATCTTTGAAAATTCCTGAAAATCAAAGTTAATAGTCTAGTAAGTCTATCGGTATTGCATCACATTTGCCGCAAACGCAGAAGAATAAAAAGTGAAAACGATTTCACGATAAGTTGTATAAAACGGCTTGATTTATAAAAAAAAGTCTTTTTTTCTAAAAAATCCCCCTATATTTCATGAAAACAGTGAAAGATCCCACAGGAATGAAAACGGTTTCACAGATTAGACTGGAAAAATGAGGCATTAATTCATATAATCCATATAACAAAAGTAGGAAATGCAAAGCGCAAAAGAAAGGACTGGAAAAATGAGAGAGGAAAAGCAGGCTATTATTCGGATAGAACATTTAAACAAACAATACATTGTCGATAAGAAACCGGTAGATGTATTAAAGGATATATCGCTTGAAATCAAGGAAGGCGAGTTCGTTACAATTGTGGGACACAGCGGCTGCGGAAAAAGCACACTGCTTCGTATTATATCGGGGCTGGCAGAATATGAGGACGGCATTGTGGAGCGCAACGGACATAAGGTCGAAGGACCGGGACCGCAGTGCGGCAATCGCAAGAGGGCTTGTCAACAATCCGAAGATTCTTTTATTGGATGAACCGTTCGGAGCGCTGGATGCCCTGACAAGAATCCAGATGCAGAAAGAAATTCAACATTCTCAATGCTTTCAACATTCATCACATTCTCAACATGCCAAACATTCTCAATCGTGCGGAATGTCGTGGAAACGACCGTCTAATTCTTCTGTTTTTACCACATTGATAAACGCATGCTCATCAATCGAGCGGATGAGCGGAAGCAGTTCCCGCTTGGCTTCGGAATTAATAACCGAATAAATCAGTGTCTTTTCCTTTCCTTCATAACAGCCGATACCCTTAAACAGCGTGGCATCGTGATTTGTCATTTCACGGATAGCGTGATAAACCTCATCGGATTTATCGGAAATAATAAATAGTGTTTCTTTTTTATATCGTTTATACAGTACCTGAATAACCTGTGTGCTGCAAAACTGGAAAATAATCGAATACAGCGCACTCGACCAGCCAAACAGCGCACCCGCAATGACAAGCATAATCACATTTCCGATTAAAATATAATTCCATGCATCAATGCCCTTTTCATGTGCAAAGAAAATGCTGATAAAGTCCGTTCCGCCGGTTGTCGTTCCGACATTTAAGCACAGACTGGTGGCAAAGCCGTTTAAAATACCGCCGAACACGCTCAGCAGTAAAATGTCGTCCGTAAACATATACGGTGGCAGAATATCGACAAAAATACTCGACAGTACAATGACAACAATTGAATACAGCGTAAACCGTTTTCCGATGTATTTATAAGCGATATAGGTCGGAAACAGGTTTAACAGGATGTTTAATAAGGTATATGGAATACTAATCCCGAAAAAGGCCAGTCCGATTTCCTGTAACAACAGGGAAAGTCCCGAAAATCCCCCCGGAAACAGTCCGGCAGTCTTAGCAAAGCAGCGTAAATTCCAAGCATAAAAAATCGATGCGGCAATCACCACAAAAAACCGAAACACCTGATAAAATTTCGGGTGTTTTGCCTCTAAAGATTGAAACATACAATTCTCCTTTCTGATAAGCGACTTTGTCGCAAGTGTTTTATTTATCGTAGTTCCGATAGCTTCTTATTAATAACGGCAGTTCCGCAATCAGCATGCCAATCCAGCCTGCAAGGTACGAATACGGCAGGGCTTCAATCTGCAATGAAAATGCAAATACAAGAATGGCGGCGGCAATGACACGCACGCCCATGTTGACAAAACTGCTGATTAAAGTGATTTTTAAATCGCCGATACCGCGGAAATATCCCTGAATACCGTTGGTTGCCGCAGGCAGCAGATACATAATGGAAATCAGCCGCAGGTAGGTGACACCGTGGCGGCAGACATCTGTATCACTTGTAAACAGCCGCATCAGCGGATTGGCAAATACAAAGCAGATGATAAAAATGATGACACCGTACACCATTTCAATGCGCATGCCGCACCGGAAAGCTTCTTTTAAACGGCTCTTTTTTCCGGCACCCTTGCTCTGAGCCATAAGCGCCGTCATAGCGTGTCCGATATTCTGCTCCGGTGTATAGGCAAAGTCGTCAATACGGTTTACAACGGCAAATGCGGCGGCAATGGCAACACCCATGGAATTGACAATTGCCTGAATCCCAAGCTTTCCAAGCTGGACGGTTGCCTGCTGCATGGCAGATGCCCAGCCGTAGGAAATCGTTTTGCCAAGCAGAGCCTTATCAAATACCAGCCATTTTTTCCCTAACTGCAAAATCGGCACTTTTTTCTGAATATAAATAATACACAGCAGGCAGGAAAGTGCTTCACTTAAAACGGTAGAAACCGCACAGCCCTCACTGCCCATATTTAAAAATAGGACAAAAAACAAATCGCCGAGAATATTGATAACGGCACTGGTAATCAGAAAGTACAGCGGCGACTGGCTGTCACCGAGCGCGCGCAGGGTGCTTGCAAAGCAGTTATACATAAAGGTAAATAAAAGTCCTGCAAATATAATGCGCAGATAATTGATTGTCATACCCATGATAGACGCGTCGACCTGCATTAAAAGCAGAATCGGGCGGGCAAAGACAATGCACAGCACCGACAAAATCAGTGAAAATGCAATACCGGACAGCATGGTGGTACTAATTTGGCGGTGCAGGCGGTCATAATCCTTTGTCTCTTTCAGCTCACCTACAATGCCGTTGACAGTATTATTGTCGGACGGTACGTCGGAAAAGGAGGCAAGTTTTGTGTCAAAAAATGCATTAAAAATGTAGAAACAAACAGGAGTGGAAAAACGGCGGGATACAGGGTATAATGAACTTATAAAAATGAGAGCGAGGGTTGATATGAGTGAGTTGAAAAATAAAATTAATTTCACAGTTGCCTGTGTAGATGAATTTGCTCAAAAAAATAATCTCAGCGTAAAAGAAGCATTTCAGTATTTATTTCAGTTTAAAGGCATTGAATTTATAAAGGAAAATTATGAAGCAGAGCATACATTGTCGTTTGATACGGTATTAGAGGACTTAGGAATTTTGTGTAGGAGAAACGGGGGAAAATTATGAGATTATATCATGGAAGCAATACAGGTATCAACAGTATTAATCTTGCAATGTGCAGACCGTATAAAGATTTCGGAATAGGATTTAATCTGACGGATATAAGAGAGCAGGCAGAAAGAATGGCAGTGAGGGTAGCTAAAATTTATGGTGGTAGTCCGGTTTTAAATGTTTTTGATATACAAGATGATTTTAGAGAACTGCCGGGGATTAAAATAAAAGATTTTGGGGAACAGACAACAGAGGAATGGGCAAGATTTGTTATGAATAACAGAAATCATTCCTTTGACAACATAGAGGATATATTATGCAATCAGGATAATAAATATGATATTGTTATCGGACCGGTAGCAGACGATAACATGGCATTGTTATTTCGTCAGTATGAAAATGAAATAATAGATTTTCAAACATTATTAAAAGGCATGGTATATAAGAAAACATCTTCACAATATTCGTTTCATACAGAAAAAAGTATCAGACTTTTAAGAAAGGTGGAAGATTGAGTTGAGTTTACAACAGCAGTTAATGGAGTATATCATTCAGGACATTATTGAAATGCTTACTGTCCAGCAGGAAATGGAATATGATGAAGCAATGAATAAGTTTTATAATTCAGAAGTATTTGAAAAGCTCCAGGATGAAGAAACCGGTTTATATAAGGAAAGTTCAGCATATGTATATGACCTTTTTAAAGATGAAATGAACTTCGGACACATCATACAGGCAGAAATATAGAAAGTAAAAATCTTTACAACAGTAAAGCAGAAAGGAAAAACATGAGCAATAATACAAATATCAGAAAGATGACCGCAGGGGACAAGCAAGCCGTGATTGAAATGATGCGGGTGTTTTATACATCTCCGGCAGTATTTAGCAACGGTTCAGAAAATATATTTTTACAGGACATAGAGGCGTGTACGGGAGAAAATCCGTATCTGGACGGATACATATTTGCCGCACCGGATTCAGGCGAAATACAGGGCTATGGCATGGTGGCAAAAAGCTTTTCAACGGAATTTGGCAAGCCGTGTGCATGGATTGAAGACATTTATATCAAAGATTCCTACAGAGGACTTGGAATCGGAAGCCGCTTTATAGAGCATGTCAAAAAGACCTATGCAGGCTGTGTCATTCGTCTGGAAGTGGAAGAAGAAAATGAACGGGCAGTAAAAGTTTATGAAAAGAACGGATTTCACGTATTGCCTTACATGGAAATGATAACCAACGAATAGAAAAATTTGTAAAAGAAGTTTTGACAGCCGTAGACAATGTAATACAGATAAATAAGAAAATCAGGGGAAAGAAGTTTCTGACGAAGTCTTTCCCCTGATTTTTAATTTACAGCAGTACTATTTTCAAGCTGTTTTAATTCCCGCAGCTCCCGCACGGTAAAATAACCGCAGACAACCGCAGCCGCGCCGTCGGCAATCGGACCGGCATACATCACGCCGTCAATTCCCATAAAAATCGGGAAAATGACAATCAACGGAAGCAGGAACAAAATCTGTCTTGTCAGTGACATAAAGACACCCAGCCGCGATTTGCCGATAGAGTTGAAAAAGTTTGACGTTACCGGCTGGATTCCGTTGATAATCGTAAGGAACATATAAATTCTAAAGTAACGCTCCGAAAACTGGAAATACAGCTCGCTTCCGTTCCCGAAAGCGCTGATAATCTGTCGCGGAAAAACCTGAAAACAGATAAATGCAATCACGGACAACACCGAAGCGGCACTAAGTGCCAGCAGGTAGGTATTGCTTACGCGGCGGTATTTTTTAGCACCGTAATTAAAACCGATAACCGGCTGTGTCCCCTGTGAAATGCCAATGACAAAGGACATGAAAATCATATTGACCTTTGTAATAATGCCGGAGCAGGCAAGCGGAATATCACCGCCGTACACGGACTGCGCGCCGTAGTGTGCAAGCGTGTTATTCATGACAATCTGTACAACGGTCATGGCAATCTGGTTAAAGCAGGCACTCGCACCCAGCATAAAAATATTGCGGCAGTGTCTTCCGGTAACATGAAAGCTGTCTTTTGTCAGCCGTATTGTTTTAAAATGAAACATATAGCGCAGGCTGATGCAAAATGAAATCATCTGTCCGATAATCGTTGCAAGCGCCGCACCGGTCATGCCCATATTCAGGACAAAAATAAAAACAGGGTCTAAAATCGTATTCACGACAGCGCCAATCAGCATGGAAATCATAGAGTAGCGCGGACTGCCGTCAGCTAAAATCAATTTGCTCATGCCGGTGTTGGCAATCAGAAACGGAAAGCCGATTGCCGTAATGCGCGTATAAGCTTCTGCATACGGAAGCACGTCTGTGGTTGCACCGAAAAATTTCAGCATCGGTGTCAGAAAAATCGTTGTCAGAAGGAAAAGGCTGATTCCGAAAACTGCCATAAGGCACATGCCATTTCCTGCGTATTTTGCGGATTCGTCTTTTTCACCGGCACCGAGGTGGAGTGAAAAGTTGGTGGCACTGCCGATTCCGAGTAAAAGGGAAATCGCCGTGCAGGTGGTCGAAAGCGGAAAGGCAATATTGGTTGCCGCATTTCCGAGCATTCCGACACCCTGTCCGATAAAAATCTGGTCGACAATGTTGTAAAGTGCCGTTACCAGCATGGAAATAATGCACGGAATCGCAAATCCGACTAAAAGCTTGGATTCTTTTTCATATCCTAAAGGATTGTCCTTTGAAGTTTCCGGTGTTGTATCTGATGATTTCATAAATCGGTATCCTTTCAAATGTCTTTAAAATGCTGCTGTAATATGTCAGAAGCACGAAAATAATGTAATTCATTATCTGCGCAAAAAGTATAGTATAAATAGAGATAAAAGTCAAAATTTCTTGTGCTATTCGATAAATTCAGTTATAATTTGTTAAAAGGTTACATAAGGTGGGATAATGAGGTTATTAATAGATAAAAAGGACTTAGAATTACTTCTGGAAAAGAAAAGAGAATTTATCGGAAATAAAGTCGCAATAGATACAATTATTGCAGGAGTTTCATTTTTGCTTTCAGTGTTTACAGCTAGTTATGATGATATTTTGGGGATTCCCGGTATTGTATTAAAAACGATTTTTTGTATGATAGGTATTTTATATTGTATGAAGATAGCAAAAGATATTTTTCATATGTATAAGGATAAATACGACTATAACGATTTAATGAAAGATATAACAGGGTTAGACATGATACAGCATAATCATTCACTGGTAGTAATAAGAAATTTGTTTACAGAAAACAAGCAGAAATTCCTTGTCTATTATGATGAAAAATGGGACTGCAAACTTTTTCTGAATTATAAGACAATGGATAGAGATAATGAAAATTCTATTCTGGACAGAGTTGCAGCAGATTTGGCATTGAATAGGGAAGATATGGAATGTCATTACATTACATCAAGAGTACAGGAAAAATATTCTGTCAGCCATGGAGAGAATAGAGTTTATAATCACAGATTATATGAATTAAAGATACACCATTTTCCGGAGCAGACCAGACAGACGGATTTTGTTTTAAACGGCAGGCATTACTACTGGATGACACTGGAAGAAATGGAACACGATGAGAATATTGAAAAAAAGAATATGGAAGTAGTTGATTTTGTAAAAGAATCAATTCCATAAAATAACCTATTGTGAAAAAAAACGCATTGTGCTACAATAGCACTCAGAAAAACAAAAAACTATATTGAAAAAGCGATGACAGAAACAGTAGTGTATCCGGAACATACAGAGAGAACAGCATTTGGTGGAAGCTGTTTATGCAAAAGGTACATGAAGACCATTCCCGAGCTGTGCGTAGAAGAAATCAAGGTTTTGAAGCGTTACCGTGTAGCTGCGTTATAAGCAAAGAGTGAAATGTAAGGTGGAACCGTGTGTAAGCACCCTTAGATATTGTTACAGTATCTAAGGGTGCTTTTTTTCAATATAAATCAAGAAAAGGAGAAATCACAATGGTAAATTTTAAAGAAGATGAACAGTTAAGCACATTAAACCATTCCTGCGCACATTTAATGGCACAGGCAATCAAGCATCTTTTTCCACAGGCAAAGTTCTGGGTAGGACCGGTTGTAGCAGAAGGCTTCTACTATGATGTCGATCTGGGAGATGACGTAATCCGTGACGAGGATATTACAGCAATCGAAAAGGAAATGAAAAAGATTGCAAAATCTGGCAAGAAGATTATCAGAAAAGAAATTTCCAAAGAAGAAGCTATGGAAATGTTCAAAAATGATGAATATAAATTAGACCTCATTTCCAATCTGGAAGACGGTACAATTTCCTGCTACGAGCAGGGTGATTTCACAGACCTCTGCCGTGGACCGCACGTAGACAACGTAAAATTATGCCGCAACTTTAAGTTAATCAGACATTCCGGCGCATACTGGAAGGGTGACAGCAAGAATAAGGTATTACAGAGAATTTACGGCGTATGCTTCCCGACACCGGAAGAACTCGAAGATCATTTAAGACTGCTTGAAGAAGCAAAGGAAAGAGACCATAGAAAAATCGGTAAAGACATGGGACTGTTCATGGTGGACGACCTTATCGGTCGTGGTCTTCCGATGTTTTTACCAAAGGGTTACACAATCTGGCAGGAACTGGAAAACTACATTAAAGATAAGGAAAGAAAACTCGGCTACCTTCATGTCATGACCCCTTGTGTCGGTACAGTAAATCTCTACAAGACATCGGGTCACTGGGACCACTACAAGGAAAATATGTTCCCGGCAATGGAAGTGGATGGTGAATCATTTGTATTAAGACCGATGAACTGTCCGCACCACATGATGATTTATGCAAACAGAATGCATTCCTATAAGGATTTACCAATCCGTATCGGTGAAATCGCACACGACTTCCGTTTTGAAGCCAGCGGAACATTAAAGGGTATCGAAAGAGGAAGACATTTCTGCCAGAACGATGCGCATCTGTTTGTAACACCGGAACAGATTAAAGATGAATTTACAAAGGTTGTAGATTTGATTTTCAGCACATACAAGGATTTCGGTATTACAGATTACCGCTGTGTACTGTCTTTACGTGACCCTGAAAATAAGGAAAAGTATCACGATGATGATGAAATGTGGAACAAGGCAGAAAATGCATTAAGAGAAGTTATGAATGACCTCGGTATCGAATACACCGAAGAAATCGGCGAAGCCGCTTTCTACGGTCCGAAGCTTGATGTCAATGTAAAACCGGCTGTCGGCAACGAATACACCTTATCAACATGTCAGCTTGACTTCTGTCTTCCAGCAAAATTCAACCTGTCATACATTGATAAGGACGGCGAAAAGAAGACACCGGTAGTTCTTCACAGAGCAATCCTTGGTTCACTCGACAGATTTATGGCTTACATCTTAGAGGAAACAAAGGGAAATCTTCCGACATGGCTTGCACCGGTTCAGGTCAAGGTAATGCCGGTTAAGACCGATAACGAAGAAATTATGGCATACGCACATGAAATCTGTGATGCCCTCGAAGAAAAGAACGTCAGAGTGGAATTAGATGACCGTGCTGAAAAGCTTGGCTACCGTATGCGTGAAGGTCAGATTCAGAAAGTACCATATCTGCTTGTCATCGGTTTCAACGAACAGGAAAACAAGACGGTATCTTACAGACTTCACGGCGAAGCAGACACAACCGTTCTTACACTGGACGAATTTGTAGAAAAGATTGAAAATGAAATCAAGAATAAGTTAAGATAATCCCATTGGACTTTGTGATGGGATAATAACGGCAGACAGCCGGCAGACCTGATAAAACGGGACTGCCGGCTGTTTTGTATTTTCGTTCATACTAACACCGTAACTATGTGAAAAAAATAACTTTGCTTTATTTTTAGTAAATTATTGTGTACAATATTGCGTAAGAATGTTTTGCGGTGAAATGTATGACTATATTAATACAACACATAATATAAATAAATGTTTCACACGCAGGAATGGAGCAGATTTTGAGCAGATTAACAATTATAACAAAGGATAAGGCTCAGGTAACAATGGAGTCTTTGTATCAGGATCTGGAACGCAGAATTGTCGCAAGCCCGCCGGGATTGTGTACGATTGACCTTACCAGATCATTTATAAAAATGTGTCTTGCACAGTCATGTGGCAAATGTGTCCCATGCCGTGTGGGTTTAAGACAGCTTGCCAGACTTTTTGATGATGTGCTGGACGGCAATGCAACACAGGAAACGCTTGATGTCATCAGGCTTACGGCAGAGGGCATCTATTACTCAGCGGACTGTGCGATTGGATATGAGGCGGCAAAGCTGGTATTAAAATGTATTGATGGCTGTGAAGATGATTTTAAATCCCATATTGAGAGAGGTTTTTGTTCATGTAACAGCAGCCAGCCGGTGTCCTGTGTGAAGTCCTGTCCGGCAGGTGTGGATATTCCGGGTTATATTGCACTTGTGCATGAAAAAAGATATGCCGATGCAGTGCGCTTAATCAGAAGGGATAATCCGCTGCCGACAACCTGTGCTTATATTTGTGAACATCCATGTGAAAACAGATGTAAGAGAACACTGATTGACGCACCTGTCAATATCAGAGGTTTGAAGAAAATGGCTGTGGATAATGCAGGAAATGTTCCGGTGCCGGAATGTGGTGAAGCCACCGGAAAGAAGGTTGCAATTATCGGCGGCGGTCCGGGCGGACTGAGTGCTGGGTATTATCTGGCACTGATGGGACATAAGGTTACAATCTTTGAACAGAGAAAACAGCTTGGCGGTATGTTAAGATACGGAATCCCGAATTACAGACTGCCGCGAAAGAAGTTAGATGATGAGATTGCCTCCATTCTTTCTACAGGCATTGAGGTTCGGAAAAATGTCAGTGTCGGTGTCGATGTGACAATTGAGGAGTTACATAAAGAATACGATGCGATGTACATTTCAATCGGTGCCCATGCAGACAAAAAAATGGGCATTGAGGGTGAGGACGCAAAAGAAGGTGTGACTTCAGCAGTTGAAATGCTTCGTGTCATCGGCGATGATGAAATGCCGGATTATACAGGCAAGAAAGTCGTTGTTATCGGCGGCGGTAATGTAGCAATGGACGTTGCCCGTTCTTCTGTCAGACTGGGGGCAGAAAAGGTAAGCATTGTATACAGAAGACGTAAGGCAGACATGACGGCGCTTGAAGAAGAAGTTGAGGGCGCAGAAGCAGAAGGCTGCGATATCCTTGAACTGATGTCACCGGTAAGAATAGAAAAAGACGAGCATGACAGAGCTGTTGGTCTTTGGGTACAGCCGCAGATGATCAGTAAAATAAGAGGTGGCAGACCAGCCCCGAAGACAGCACAAAAGGCTGAGGTGCTGATTCCGTGCGACCTGATTGTTGTGGCAATCGGACAGGGTATCGAAACAAGATATTTTGAGGAGCATGGTGTTACGGTGAAGCGTGGTACGATTGAGGCACTTGATACCAGTGAAATCAAGGATCACAAAGGAATATTTGCAGGCGGAGACTGCGTTACCGGCCCGGCAACCGTTATCAGGGCAATTGCGGCAGGAAAGGGGGCAGCAGCCAATATTGATGAATATTTAGGCTTCCACCATCAGATTACAAGTGATGTCGAGATACCTTATGCCGGTTATGAAGACAAAGAGCCTTGCGGACGGGTTGAGGTAGCATTCCGTGATGCCGCAGACAGAAAGAAAGACTTTGAGCCAATCGAATATGGTTTTTCATGTGAAGAAGCGTGTCAGGAATCAGGGCGCTGTTTACGATGTGACCATTTTGGTTTCGGTTCATTCAGAGGAGGCAGAGAAGAAAAATGGTAAATTTAAAGATTAATGGACGTGATGTATCCGTAAAAGAAGGTACGACAATCCTTGATGCTGCCAAATCCATTGGTGAAACGATACCAACCTTGTGTTATCTGAAAGACATCAATGAGATTGGTGCGTGCAGAGTCTGTGTTGTAGAGGTTGAGGGTACAGAACGCTGTGTTACAGCCTGCAATAATTTCGTTGAGGAGGGCATGGTAGTATATACAAACTCCAGGAAGGTGCGTACAACCAGAAAGACCAATGTAAAGCTGATACTTTCCCAGCATGATTATAAATGCGGTACCTGTATCAGAAGCGGAAATTGTACATTGCAGTCACTGGCAAATGAACTGAACATTTCAGAAATGCCGTATGATTCAATATTAGAAAAGGACAACTGGGATAAAACATTTCCACTAATCCGTGATGCAAGAAAATGTATCAAGTGTATGCGCTGTGTGCAGGTATGCGACAATATTCAGGGTATGCACGTGTGGGACGTTGTAAATACCGGTTCCCGTACAACTGTAAATGTGCGTGGAAACCACAAAATCCATGAAACTGCCTGCACATTGTGCGGACAATGTGTGAGCAGTTGTCCTGTCGGTGCGCTGACAGAGCGTGACGATGTAGGTATCGTGCTTGATGCTGTGGAAAATGAGGATATCATAACGGTGGTACAGGTAGCACCTGCCGTAAGAACAGCATGGGGCGAAAGCTTCGGACTTTCAAAAGATTTTGCAACAGCACAAAGACTGGTTGCAGGACTTAGAAGAATTGGTTTTGACTACATATTTGACACAACCTTTGCCGCCGATATGACCATCATGGAAGAAGGAAGCGAGTTCCTTGACCGGTTTCCGGAGATTAAGGAGTCGGGGCTTCCGATGTTTACCTCCTGCTGTCCGGGCTGGGTAAAGTTCATAAAGAGCCAGTTCCCGGATATGGCAGGCAGACTTTCAAGCGCAAAGTCACCACAGCAGATGTTTGGTGCGGTAACAAAGTCTTATTATGCCGAAAAACTCGGTGTGGACCCGGAAAAGATATTCTGCGTATCAATTATGCCGTGTATCGCGAAAAAAGATGAGTGTACATGGGACGGCGGAAAAGATGTTGATGCAGTACTTACAACAAGAGAAGTTGAGCGAATGTTTAAAGCATTTTTCATCAAACCGGAGGAACTGGGTGAGGACGAATTTGACGACCCATTAGGCAGTGGTACCGGTGCAGGTGTTATATTTGGTGCAACGGGCGGTGTTATGGAGGCTGCGCTTAGAAGCGCTTATTTTCTGGTGACCGGTAAAAATCCGGAGGCAGATGCATTCCAGTCCGTGCGTGGTCTGGACGGCTGGAAAGAAGCGAAGTTCAATCTTGCGGGAACGGATATCCGTGTGGCGGTTGCCAGCGGACTTGGCAACGCACGCCGCCTGATGAATGCCATCAGAAACAAAGAAGTGCATTACGATTTTGTGGAAATCATGTCCTGTCCGGGCGGCTGTATCAATGGCGGCGGACAGCCCTACAAAGAAGATGCCTCAGATGTTGAAGCCCGCAAAAATGTGCTTTACGGTCTTGACCGTCATAACAGTATCAGGTTTTCACACGAAAATCATTCCGTTCAGGCCTGCTACAAGGAATATTTTGAAAAACCATTATCACATCGCGCGCACGAGCTGCTGCACGTAGAGGAATAAGTGGCGGCACTTAACACAAATGAATAATTTATAATGGAAAAGGAAACTCCCCGGCATTTTGTGCCGGGGAGTTTTTGGCATTTAACATCTATAAAAAATCAGGGAGGCTATACAACAGGGAAAATAATTAGTATTCAATATAACGTGAAATGCAGGGCTCTTGGGTGATTTCAATACATCATATGTTAAGGTTTATGAAATTATGTTTATGCTAAGATAAAAACATATTTCAATACATCAAGATGTTAAAGTTCATTAGGGGAATCTGTATTTATTATAATAGATAAATAGGATAATACGCAATAGGCACAGATATTAAAATATAAATAAATATAAAAGCTAAGATAATAACATTGACAAGAATCAATCTGCGTGTTATATCTATTATAGAGCTTTAATATACAAGAGTGCAAAATAAGTATATGTTGCTTTAGAAACTTAGTAAATGTCGAATAAAGTAATTCTAAGAGAGGAGTAAATGTTTTATATATTAAACAGGGTGTATATAAATGATCGATTTATGGCAAAAAGTTATTGCGCTTGCTATATCTATAGCGGGAATTTTAACAACCATTTATAGAATGGTATTTGTAAAAAGAAAAAGAAGGCAGCAGGCATATTATCAGAAATTGCTAAAATTATTCATAAAAGCTTATCATGAAAATAATCATATCAATGCAGTTGAGTTTATAAATGAAAAGGTTGAAAGAAATGATGATGATATTCCTAAATATATTTTTTATCTTATGGATCAAAATGAAAATCATATATTAAAACAAGTTTTAATATATGATTATTTTGATTTATATCATAATGACGGAACGATGATGATTTATGGTATGCGAATATTGCCGCAAGGCTTAATTTATATTTTGTTTATTGTGATTTTATTAACAACGATATATAGTGTATTTAATTTAGTAATGTCATGTTTACCAGCAATAATAAAACTGATATATGCAGGCAGTATAACAGAGATATATTTAAAAGAAGTTATAATGCGAACAGCAAAAAGTATATTTATTATAGTTCTTGATTGTATAGGGTTAGCAATGGTATACATAATGGATGATGATATCTACACATTTGATAAAAAAAAGATAAAAAAGATAATTAATAAAAAAGTAAAAGGATACTATAAGCATACGACAAAATATATTTTTTAGATAAAAAGGCATAATACAAAAGTTTATTATAAGGTAATTGAAAGAAAAAAGGATTTTGTTTATTTATTAAATCAATGTGCATATTGAAGTTTCGCAAGGAAAGTAACAAAATATGTTAATGCTCATGACTGACAAAGCAATGATAAAGGTGGCAACTTATAGATTGGAACTAAATTAAAGAACATCAAAACATTTACAATTCCCCACAACTTGCTATAATAAACATTGATTTGTTCAAAAACATGCAGAACAGATATTGCTGAAAATCAGAACAAAAAGGTAGGAAAGAACACGAATGGATATTATAGGAAAATTTGGAAATATGGTGGGAAATGAAGCTTTAAAAGACCCGGTAAAAGCCCGCCGTCTTCTGCTTGCCGGATACCGGTTACAGGAGAAAAAATTACAGCTTTTTCCGGACAGAGAGCTTCCGTTGTCCGGGCAGTATGCGGCGCGGGTGGTCATGAAAAATATCATTCAGGCACTTGCAAAACCGCAAAATTCGGCAATGATGAGCATTTTCGTTCCGGGAGAGCTTTTAACGGCGGCAGGACTGACACCGTATTCTGTGGAAGCGCTGTCCTGTTTTATAGCAGGTACAAAATGTGAGCAGATATTTTTACGCAAAACCGAGGAAGAAGGATTTCCGGAAACCATGTGCTCCTATCACAGAGTTTTTCTGGGCGCGGCGCTGACCGGCATTTTACCGGCGCCGAAATGTATGATTTATACCAATCTTGCCTGTGACGGAAATATGATGACATTTCCTTATTTAAAGGAAAAATACAGCTGTCCGGGCTTCTATATTGATGTTCCATATGAAAAAACGCAGTCTTCAATCAAATATGTTGCAAATCAGTTAAAAGAACTGAAACATTTTCTGGAAGACATTACCGAAAAGAAAATTACAGAAGAAGCGGTGGAAAATGCCGTTACAAACAGCAGAAAAGCAGCGGCACATTTTAAGAGCCAGCTTGATTTGCGCAAAGACCATGACCCGGTGACATCTCTCACCAATGAATTATATGCGATTTTTATGTGTCATCTGCTGGCGGGGTCGGAAACATCGCTTAAATACACCGAGCTGCTTCTTGAAGATGTAAAAAATGCACCGAAGGGAGACGGGCTTCATGTCCTTTGGATGCACATTATGCCGTTTTTACAGCAGCCGGTGAAAGAGACATTTAATTACAGTAAAACTATGCACATCAGCGCCTGCGATTTTGTAGCAGACGGATTCCGCGAAATGCAGGCGGCAGATCCGTATGAGGCAATGGCAGAGAAAATGGTTCATTGTATTTATAACGGAAGTGTTAAAGAAAGAATCCAGATGGCGGAAAAACTTGCAAAGCAGACAGATGCAGAGGGTGGAATCCTGTTTGCACACTGGGGATGTAAAGGGACAATCGGCGCATCGGGGCTGATTAAAAATGCTTTGGAAACGGCAGGACTTCCGACAATGATTTTGGACGGTGACGGTTGCAATCCGGCGAATACCAGTGACGGACAGGTGTCCACCAGACTTCAGGCATTTGCGGAAATGCTGGAAAAGAACAAGGAGGAAAAACATTCATGATTCATTATGTCTGTAAATATACCCCGATAGAACTGTTTCAGGGCTTTGGAGAAAAATGTGCGGTTTTGGAAGAAATGCCGGAAAATTTTGAAATGTCGGACCAGATTGCCCATGCAAATCTGTGCGGCTTCGGAAAATCTGTGATTCAAGCGGTGCTGGAAGGAAAAGCAGAGGAACTGGTGCTTGTCAACTGCTGTGATTCTATGCGGCGCGTGTATGATATTGTAGAAAGCACCGGAAAATGCAAATTTCTTTATATGCTGGATATTCCGCATGACGATGAGGAATGTGAAAAAGTGAAATTTGCCGCTTCAATCTGCCGGTTGAAAGAAGCTTATGAACAATATTCCGGAAAAAAATTTGATAAATCACTGTTTTTGAAAGCATTTGAACAAAAGGATACTGAAAACAAACCGTATATCGGTGTGTTGGGTGTGCGCGTGAGCGGCGTGTTAGAGCAGATGATTCGTGAAAACATCCGGATGAATGTAGAAAATCTGACCTGCACAGGCGGCCGCAGGCTGGCAGTCATTCCGGAAGATATGCAGAAAATGGAGGAAGAAGCAATGTTTCTTGCGTATGCAGATGCACTGCTTTGCCAGATGCCGTGTTTCAGAATGAACAACAGCACCCGCAGAAACCGGCTGTATCTGGACCCGCATTTAAAAGGAATCATTTATCATACAATCAAGTTTTGTGATTATTACGGATTTGAATATGCAAGTATTAAAAAGAATATCAAAGTTCCGATGCTTAAAATAGAAACGGATTTTACAAGTCAGAGTGCCGGACAGCTGCTGACGAGAATTCAGGCATTTTCAGAAACGATAGAAGGCGCGGAGGACACTAATCCGGGAAAGCAAATCAGCGAGGAGGCAAAGAAAAGAATGGAATCAGGAGTTTATTATACAGCCGGAATTGACAGCGGTTCAACCAGTACGGATGTGGTCATTTTGGACCAGAACGGAAAAATTAAGTCGACAATGATTATCCCGACCGGCGGCGGGGCAATGATGAGTGCGGAAAAGAGTCTGGAACTGGCGGTGGAAAAAGCCGGTATTCAAAAGGAAGAAATCGTAAGAATCGTTACAACGGGATACGGACGCGCCTATATTGACAGCGGTGATGACAGTATTACAGAGATTACCTGCCACGCAAAAGGGGCGCATTATCTGAATCCGCGGGTGCGTACGGTCATTGATATCGGCGGACAGGACATTAAGGCAATTAGCATTGATGAAAACGGTGCGGTAAAAAATTTCCTGATGAATGATAAATGTGCGGCAGGAACGGGACGTTTTCTTGAAATGATGGCAAGAACGCTCGGACTTTCACTGGAGGAAATGAGCACAAAGGGACTGGAGTGGAAAGAAAATGTTGTAATTTCCAGCATGTGCACGGTTTTTGCGGAATCGGAAGTGGTATCCCTCGTTGCCCAGAATAAAAATGTAGCAGACATTATCCACGGCTTAAATGTTTCTGTCGCTTCAAAAGTAGGGGCGCTTGCCGCCCGTCTCGGAAAGAACAATCCGGGTGAATATATGATGACCGGCGGCGTTGCCAAAAACAAAGGAATCACCAATGCCCTCGAAGAAAAGCTTGGCGCAAAGCTGTATATCTGCGATGAGGCACAGCTTTGCGGTGCGCTGGGAGCGGCGCTGTTTGCGTATGAGAAATGCAGGTAGGGGGGATGTTCATGCAATTTTCCAATTAGGTTTCATCAGTTTGATGAAAATAATATTATATGCGTTATATTATTGAGGATACCAGGACAGCCTGTGGTGTGCGCATGATTCCTATGACACCTGAAGTGAAGGAGTGTTTTGAGCGGATTGTTAGCAGTCGTTCAAACCTAAGGTGGAGTCTATGATTGATAGAAGGTGTGGAATCAGCTCTTGATGAAGCAGACAGAATGGCAATGGAGGATAAGACACGTCTGTCACATGAAGAAGTGTTTAGTGGCTTAAGAAGGAGAGTAAATGGCTGATAATTCATACAGATTAAGGTGTTGAAAAGATTATGGAAGTGAGAAGATTCCTATATAAAGGTCAGGATAGGGATACAATAATTTGAAATATAAAGGACATTCTACATGCTTAAAATATCATTATCAGTATCATAATGTTAATGTAAATGTAAATTCAATTATATACACCTGAGAGCCTGTGCAGAACCAACGCACAGGCTCTTTTCATAATGTAAACTAGACGATAAGAAGAAAATGTCATATATGAAAGCCAGTGTTTATCAGTGCTTCATATTATTCGTAAGTGTTTGGCGTTCTCATAAGTCATTAGGATGGGCTGTGAGAGATGTGGTTCTTGAATTTGATCATGATAACATTTTTCAGAAAGATAAAATTGTTTCATCTCAGTATCGTTGGAGATATGACATTGAATCACAAGGAACTCTGGAAAATATTAAAGTTATGATTGATAAATGCGTAGTTGGAAATGTTCCGATGATGGCAATTATGACTTTCGGAGCGGCAGCTACAGCGTTAAGCTATTCTAATAATAAAGTATGGAACACCAATATTTATAATCCTAATTTTAGCTATCCAGTACAGGATACAATGACTGTTCATCACAATTGGCTCTGTTTATCGAGGTAACAATTTAAAGAAAAGCCCATAAATTCAATGCTCTAGGGCTTGACAATTTAGGAGGAGAAAAAGAAATGGTAGATAGCAAAGAATAGTATCTCAACGATTACAGGAACGGCTGGACCGCTTACCATTAATGCTATGAAAAAATTATCCATTATCTGAAAAAATTAGCTCTCGCCTCTTGTTAGCTCTAATCAACCAGTCCCTTGTTCTTCCACTTTCCGCTCTTCCAGCGCAGCACCATGCCGACAGCCCTGATGCACTCGTCACTTGCGAGTCCGATGTAGGCACCGACTGCGAGAAGCCCCAGATGCAGTCCGAAGAAGTATGTTCCG
>OQVH01001066.1_pt1 | contig 18959 bp, 7 predicted proteins | sample 1691641 | NCBI WGS metagenome assembly OQVH01 (sample SAMN03418286, study PRJEB22391) | human gut metagenome | biome: human-gut; feature: organic feature; material: feces | host: Homo sapiens | place: Italy | collected 2013-04
AAAAATAGAGAGTCCTCATTTATGGAACGGGAAACGAGATCCTTTTATGTATCAAACGGAAACAACTTTATGGTCAGATGGACGGTTATTGGATAAAGTAGTTCAACCACTGGGGATACGTTTTTTCCGGATAGAACCTGATAAGGGCTTTTTCTTAAATGGTGAATATTTAAAACTGCATGGAGTGTGCAGACATCAGGATCGACCTGAATTGGGGAATGCTTTACGTAAAGAACACCATGAGGAGGATACGCATATTATGTTGGAGATGGGGGTGAATGCTGTTCGTCTGGCACATTATCAGCAATCTGAGGATATGTATGATTTAATGGATAAAACTGGTATTATTGCGTGGGCTGAAATTCCATTTGTAGGACCTGGAGGATATGATGACAAAGGGTTTGTTGATTTTCCAGACTTTCGGGAAAATGGTAAAAATCAGTTGCGGGAGTTAATCCGTCAAAATTACAATCATCCTTCTATTTGTTTCTGGGGACTATTTAATGAGTTGACAGAGCATGGAGATAACCCTGTTGAATATATCAAAGAGTTAAATATTCTTGCTCATGCTGAAGATTCCTCACGTCCTACTACAGCGGCTAGTAATCAGAATGGCAGCTTGAATTTTTTAACGGATTGTATAGCCTGGAATCGTTATGATGGCTGGTATAGTAATAATCCTGAGAATTTAGCTGAATTTTTGGATAATACGCATGCTGCATACCCTGACTTACGTATTGGTATTAGTGAATATGGGGCTGGAGCAAGTATTTATCATCAACAAGATTCATTGAGTCGACCTGCTCCTGTTAGTTTCTGGCATCCAGAGAATTGGCAGACTTATTATCACATGGAAAATTGGAAGATAATTAATGAACGTCCTTTTGTCTGGGGAAGTTTTGTTTGGAATATGTTTGATTTCGGGGCAGCTCATCGTCATGAAGGGGATCGTATAGGTATTAATGATAAAGGATTGGTGACATTTGACCGTAAAGTAAAAAAAGATGCTTTTTATTTCTATAAAGCAAATTGGAACCCGGAACCAATGCTTTATATAGCAGGGAAACGCAACCAGAATCGTGTAAGTTTGGTACAAGATATAATGTCCTTTACTAATGCGAATGAGGTAGAATTGTTGATTAATGGTAAGGTTATAGGAAAGGCCTTTCCTGATCAATATGCTACCGTAATGTGGAAAGGAGTAAAATTAGACGCTGGAGAAAATAAAATTCAAGTGAGAGCAACCGCAAAGAAAGGATACCTATTGGATGAATGCGTAGTGTGGGTTAATTCTACAAAATAAAATATTATACTAATTTGAGTAATGACATTTATGTCTGTTTACTTTAAATAAGAAAATAAAATTCATAAAGGAGTTAGGAAGAAATATGAAAATTTCTTCCTAACTTGCGCACCGGAAATAATTAACCTTAAAAAGGACAGATGGAAAAGACTCTTACTAAAGCAATCAAAACTATTTGCTGTTCATTGACGGGAGTGCTGACGATTAGTGGGACTCCTCAGCAGTTGTATGCGGAAAATGTATCCTTGCCTTATTGGAAGGATATTCAGACTGTATCAGTAAACCGGGAAGCACCGAGATCGGCTTTTATGACTTATGCTGACAAGACTCAGGCCTTGACTGGAAAATATGAAAACAGCCCTTATTATGAGTTGTTGAATGGTACGTGGAAATTTTATTATACGGATTCGTACCTGAATCTTCCTGCAGACATTACCTCTCCGGAAGTGAGTACAGAGGGGTGGCACGATATTAAGGTGCCGGGAAACTGGGAAGTGCAAGGATTCGGTACGGCTATTTATACGAATCACGGATATGAGTTTCAGCCTCGTAACCCTCAGCCTCCCTTGTTGCCAGAGAAGAATCCAGTGGGAGTGTACCGGCGTGATATTACCGTGCCTTTAGAATGGAAAGGCCGTGATATTTACCTCCATATTGCCGGAGCAAAATCAGGATGCTATGTGTATTTGAACGGAAAAGAAGTTGGTTATAATGAAGACTCCAAGAATCCGGCTGAATATCTGATAAATGATTATTTGAAGGAAGGCAATAATGTGCTGACTTTAAAAATCTTCCGTTGGAGCACGGGTTCTTATCTGGAATGTCAGGATTTCTGGCGTATCAGCGGTATAGAACGTGACGTATTCCTTTATTCGCAGCCGAAAGCTTCAGTACAGGATTTCCGGATTGTGTCTACTTTGGATGATTCGTACCGTAACGGTATTTTCCGTTTGGATATGGAGCTGAAGAATCATCGTACCAATACGGCTGGGTTGAGTATTGGATATGAATTACTCGATAATAACGGAAAGGTAGTAGCCAATGGTGAAGAAACCGTAGACGTACTTGCTGGTAAAGAAGGTACCGTATCGTTCAGCAAGGAACTGCCTGAAGTAAAAACCTGGACTTCGGAAGCACCTAACTTGTATAAACTATTGATGACTGTAAAGGAAAATGGAAAAGTGACCGAAGTGATTCCTTACCATGTAGGATTCCGGCGCATTGAAATCAAAGAAATTGATCAGAAAGGTACTAATGGAAAGAATTACCATGTGTTGTTTATCAATGGGCAGCCTTTAAAACTGAAGGGTGTAAATATTCACGAACATAATCCGTTAACAGGGCATTATGTAGATGAGGCCCTGATGCGTAAGGACTTGGAGCTGATGAAACGGAACAATATCAATACGGTACGTTTGTGTCATTATCCGCAAGACCGCCGTTTCTATGAACTCTGTGATGAATATGGTATTTACGTGTACGATGAGGCGAACATTGAAAGTCATGGAATGTATTATGATTTGCGTAAGGGTGGAACCTTGGGAAATAACCCGGAATGGTTGAAACCGCATCTTTACCGTGTGGAGAATATGTTTGAACGGAATAAGAACTATCCTTCGGTTACATTCTGGTCGTTAGGTAATGAGGCTGGAAACGGTTACAACTTTTATGAGGCTTATTTGTGGGTAAAACAGGCCGACAAGGGACTGATGGACCGTCCGGTAAATTATGAACGTGCTCAGTGGGAATGGAACTCTGACATGTACGTGCCGCAATATCCCAGCGCATCCTGGCTGGAATCAATAGGTCGGTTAGGAAGTGACCGTCCGGTAGTGCCTTCAGAATATGCACATGCCATGGGTAACTCTACCGGAGGCTTGTGGGACCAGTGGAAGGCTATCTATCAGTATCCTAATTTGCAGGGAGGATATATCTGGGACTGGGTAGACCAGGGTATTTTAGTGAAGGATGAAAATGGAAGAGAATATTGGGCATACGGAGGTGATTTCGGAACCAACATGCCGAGTGACGGTAATTTCTGTTGTAATGGTATCGTGAACCCGGACCGCAATCCTCATCCGGCTATGAGCGAAGTGAAATATGCGCACCAGAATGTGGCTTTTGAAGCTACAGACTTGGCAAACGGTAAGTTTAATGTACTGAACCGCTTTTATTTCACGAACCTGAAGAAATATATGATTTCGTATGAAGTGAAGGAAAATGATAAGGTGGTGCGTCGTGGCAAGGTTTCACTGGATGTGGCTCCTCAGGAAAAGAAGGAGTTGGCGGTGAATGTTAGTGGATTGAAAGCTAAAGTGGGTACGGAATATTTTGTGAACTTTTCAGTAACTACGTTAGAATCTGAACCGCTTGTACCGAAAGGATATGAGATAGCGCACGAACAGTTCCGCTTGCCGATAGACCCTGCTTCACGTTCATTCTCGGTACAGGGCCCTGCTTTGCAGTGCAGTGAAAATGGCAACTTGTTGAGTGTGCAGTCTTCACGTGTAGCTTTTGTATTTGACAAGTCGACTGGTTTAGTGACTTCTTATAAAGTGAAGGGAACAGAATATTTCCATGAGGGATTTGGTATACAGCCTAATTTCTGGCGTGCTCCGAATGACAATGACTATGGAAGCCAGATGCCGAAGCGCCTGCAAATCTGGAAGCAGTCCAGCAAGAACTTCAATGTGGTGGACGCTTCATTAACCATGGATGGAAAAGATGCAGTACTGAAAGTCAGCTATCTGTTGGCTGCAGGTAATCTGTATATTGCTACCTATCGCATTCATCCTTCAGGAGTAGTGAAAGCAAATTATACATTTACTTCTACGGAAATGGAAGCAGCGAAGACAGAAGCTTCGGAAGCTACACTGATGGCTACGTTCACTCCTGGAAACGAAGCAATCCGCAAGGAAAGTTCCAAACTGGTAGTTCCGCGTATCGGTGTCCGTTTCCGCTTGCCAGCCGAAATGGAACAGGTTACCTATTTTGGTCGCGGACCGGAAGAGAATTATTGCGACCGGAATAATGGTACATTGGTAGGTGAGTATCAAGCGACCGCTGAACAAATGTATTTCCCTTATGTACGTCCACAAGAAAACGGACATCATACCGATACACGCTGGTTGATGCTGAAAAAGAAAAATGGCAAAGGACTGGCTGTGTATGCGGATGGTACATTGGAATTTAACTCACTCCGTAATTCTATAGAAGATTTTGATGGAGAAGAAGCTACTCATCGTGACTACCAGTGGGGGAATCGTGATGCAGAAGAGTTGAAACATGATGTAAGTACCGCTAAGAATATCAAACCTCGTCAGACACACATTAATGATATTACTCCTCGTGACTTCGTGGAAGTGTGCTTGGATATGCGACAGATGGGTGTAGGAGGATTTGATAGCTGGGGTGCCGTGCCAGATCCTCAATATCTGATTCCTGCCAATAAGGAGTATCAATGGGGATTCACGATTGTACCGATGTAAATGATAAAAGCATAAAATAAAAATTCCGGGCTTGAAAAGACATGTTTTCAGGCCCGGAATTTTTTTTTTGTTCAGATAAGGGCATAAAAAAAGGAGTTCCGCTGAACTCCAACCTTTTGTTAACCTTAAATCTAATACTATGAAAAACACGATGCAAAGGTACGAACTTTCTGGAATTATGCAAGTTTTGTGTGCGTTTACATGTGTTTTATAACATAATTTGAAATTTTGGCCGTGTTTGAAAGACTTATTAATAAAATTACAGTGGCAATAAGAATCGTTCTCTAAAGTACATTCATCTAAAAGTCATGTGTTTTACATGGTTCTGTAATATGTTTTTTTGTTCTTTGTTACAGAATTAATCAGAACTTTGTATGGAATTAAGTGTTAGGGAGCGCCAGAAGGCATTGACGGTTACACTGGCTATGCTATGTATAGCATGTGCTTGTTTGTTTTATCTGGGATATAGATTGTGCATGTATTATTAGTAGAGTGAAAAAAGGTGCGTCTGGATGATTCCGGACGCACCTTTTTAGCAATAAAAGCCGATGGGTTATTTGCTTTCTTTCTTAAACTTGTAGACAGCAAATGTCATGGCACCTATTTCGGTATTGAGCGTATTTCCTTCAATTGAAATGCTACTTTCTTTAGGAGTGATGAGGTTCGGATTGTCGAGTGTATTTTCTGCATCTGGGTTTTCTGTATGTAATGTGATGCATTTTCCGTCTCCTAAAGTTACAGACTTCTTCAGACCTTTAAATTCCAGGCTGATAGACTGTGCCTTTTCTGACACGTTGGCTATTTTGACAATGTAAGTCTGTGTGTTTTCATCCCATACGGCACTGGCGAAAAGTCCATTCTGGCCTTCCTGACCACTTACCGGTTTTTTATCCATAGTCAGAGGAACTACATTTGTTCCTGCATTGTGACCGTAAAGTGACTGTACATACCAGCTGCAGGTGCGTACAGAACGGAGGTTGTCAAACCAGATTAAGTCTGGACGCCACTGCCAGCCTTCTACGTGAGCCAACAACGGAGCATAAGTAGCCATGTGTACTACATCTGCGTTTCTTTCTACTCCAGTCAGGAAAGCAGCTTCAAGCAAAGAAGCGTGGAAGTGGTTCCATTTCTTTCCTTTTCCGTGGCAAGCATATTCTCCTGCAAATACTTTCGGGCCTTTACGGTCGTAATTGTCGTAACGGTTTCCTGATTTCAAGAACCAGTCTTCCGGACGATAGAAGTGTTCGTCTACCAAGTCCACTTTCAGTTTCTTCATTTCCGGCCACAAGTAATCGAAGTCTTTTCCTTCAGAATTCGGACCAGATGAACCGATAATCTTGATTTCAGGATGTGCTTTGCGGAGAGCTTCTACGAATAACTTCAAGCGTTCAGGATATTCAGGTCCCCACTGTTCGTTTCCGATTCCGATGAACTTCATGTTGAAAGGAGCCGGATGTCCCATATCGGCACGGAGTTTTCCCCATTGGGTATCAGTACCTCCATTAGCAAACTCAATCAGATCGAGTGCATCCTGAATGTAGCTGTCGAGGTCGCATACTTGTACATGTGCTTTCGGGTCATCGTTCTGATACTGGCAGGCAAGTCCGCAGTTCAGTACAGGAAGTGGTTCTGCTCCCATGTCTTCTGACAGAAGGAACAATTCATAGAATCCCATGCCATAAGTCTGGAAGTAATCAGGGAAGAAACGATGCGGGAAAGTATAATGCCATCTGTTTTCATTGAGCGGACGGTTTTCTACCGGGCCTACAGAGTTTTTCCAGTTGTAACGGGTTGCCAGGTCTGTACCTTCCACGATACATCCTCCGGGGAAACGGAATACTCCCGGTTTGGTGTCGGCCAATGCCTGTACCAGGTCCTTTCTCAATCCGTTTTCACGTCCTTTCCAAGTATTTACAGGGAATAAAGAAACATGTTCCAGGTCTACGGTGCCCGGTGAATCGAGGAATATTCTCAAATGAGCTTTTGCTTCTGTCTGGGTCGGTGTGAGGATAACTTCATATTTTTTCCAGTCTTTTGAGTTAATTGTCAGGTTTTGTGAAGTGATGACCTGAGTTTCTCCCATAGACGCATTGTTGATAAGTTCTACTCGTATTTTCTGGTTTTCTCCTCTTGCCCATACGGTAAAACGATATTTTTCATTGGCTTTGAGTCCGATACCGAAAAATCCTTCGTTTTCAATACCTGTGCGTTTGTGTGCATGTCCGGGGTCTGCCAGGCGTACATAATGTGGATTGCGTTCAAACGGGCCATCATTTTGCAGAGTTACATTTCCAAAAATGTCCCATCCCATAAAACTTTGAGGGAACTCGAATGAACGGTTCTTGATTAATTCTGCATAGAGTCCCCCATCTGCTCCATAGTTGATGTCTTCGAAGAAATGGCCGTACATGGTCGGTTGAATTTCTGCTCCAATTTTATTGGCTTGGATAACCATCTGATTGACATTCTGTGCGTGCAAGCTGAGTCCTGCTGTTAGTGCAAGCGCAGAAAGAAAGGTTAAGTGTTTGTTCATGGTTTTATTATTAAATTAATGTGATACAAATTTATAAATAAACACGAGAAATTCATGGAAAAACAGTGAAATATCTATCTTTATGAAATTTAGGCATAAAATTAGGAGCAATCATTTTTCCCGAGGTGGACAAATTCTTCTATTGGGTGGACATTTGTCTTTTGAGTGGATTTTTATCCTCTTTTTCAGAAAAAGACTCGAAAAACGGTTTACCTTTGTGTAAAACAGAATAATTTCTATGAAAAGAAACAGCTTACTTCTATACTTGCTTCTTGTTTTTTGCTTATGTTGCCCGAATGGGCTACTCTATGCGGTACAAAACTCTTCTCGTTTCTCGTTGGCTTCTATTACGATAAACGATGGACTGCCTTATAATTTTGTAGATGATATCATCAAATCCAGTAACGGCTATTTGTGGGTGGCTACGTATGGAGGAGGAGTAGCCCGTTATGATGGCAATGAGTTTGTGGTTTTTAGTGCCAGCACAACGGATAAAAAAAGACTGTTGCGAAGTAATTTTGTGGAGAAATTGGCGGAGGATGCTTTTCATCGTATTTGGATGGCAGGAGAAGCAGGCATAGAGCTCCTTTCTACAGATAACTTGCAATTGTTGCCTGCAGAGTCTTTGCAGTCGGCAGAAATGGCTAAGTTGATGAAGCAACCGGTGAGTTTCTTGATGACTGCCAAATCTGGTAATTTATGGTTTTGCAGCCGTGGACAGATTTATAAGGTAATATTTAATAGTACAGGTACTGTGAAAAAAGTGATTCGGATTTCAGATACTCCGATACATGAACGTGGCTGTGTGTTGTACGAAATTGACGGATATATCTGGTTCTTTCATCAGGGGAAAATGTGCCGGATTAGCGAGAGCGTGGAAAAAAGTCAGGAGCCACAGCCCGTATCTGTTTCTTTGAATATTTCTTCTTTTGAATCGGTATTTTGTATTTATCATTGTAAGAACAATGTGTGGATTGGTACAAGTAATGGATTGTATTGTTATGATTTGACTACAGACACTAGTGTGCATCATGTACATAATGCTCAAAATCCTTCTTCCTTATCGCAGAATTATGTGACATCCATTACTTCTACACGAGATGACCAGGTGATAGTTGGTACGTTGTTAGGATTGAATGTATTTAATGCTTCTGCTTCTGATTTTACTCGTATCCAGGCAAGTGAGGGCATGGAGATGCACGGCTTGTCTTGTAATTTTATCAATACCCTTTATGCGGATGATGAAAATGATATTGTGTGGGTTGGAACTGAAATAGGAGGAATAAGCAAAATGTTTTCTTCCCGTTTGTCTGTAGTGAATTATTATCATCAGCAGAATCTTTCGGGTAGTTTGTCACATAATCCGGTCAATTCGATAGTGGAAGATGAGTATCAGACACTTTGGGTAGGTACCGTAGAAGGGGGATTAAACTGCCGTTTGAAGGGGAGCGATTCTTTCTTGCATTATACCACTGAAACACCAGCCAGTTTGGCACATAATACTGTAAGTGTATTGATGTTAGGTGATGAGGACCGTTTGTATGTAGGTACCTGGGGCGGTGGACTTGGCTGGATTAATCGTAAACCATCTGCTTCTAAACGTTATATGCCCGTTCCGTTGAATGATCCTTTTGTGTCAAGTTTGGCTTTTGACCCTGTGAGTCATTTACTTTGGATTGGTACAATGAATAATGTGTATGTATATAATCCGGCTGATGGAAGTATTTCAGAGCCTTTCTTGAATGAAAGTAAAGAAATTATCAATCAGAATGCATTAGGAATGTGTATTACTCGCGAACGGGAACTTTGGATTTCTTCTCCGTTTGGCCTTTTAAGAGTAAATCTTTCTGCATACGAAAAGGGACAATTGAAATACAAGAAGTATGTCTATCAATTGGATAGTCCTGATTCCGGACATCGGGAACGTATCACTTCTATTTTTCAGGCAAAAGATGGGACTATCTGGTTAGGAAGTAACGGAAATGGATTTTATAAAGCATTGAAAAAAGGAAATGATTACCAATTCCAAGCTTATACGAAGAATGATGGTTTGGTGAGTAATAGTGTACGAGGTATCTTGGAAGACTGGTACGGCAATATTTGGGTATCTACAGATAATGGTTTGTCATGCTTTAATGTGAAAGAAGAGTCATTCCGCAATTATAGTCAGATTGACGGTCTAATCTCTGATCAGTTTTATTGGAATGCCGGAGCTTTGTCGTTTGACAAGGAACGTTTGTTCTTTGGTAGTCAGAAAGGACTGACGGAGATACATCCGATGATTGAAGCTGAGCATCAGCGTAAGTTCCCTTTGGCTTTTACCCACTGTAGAGTGTTTGGACAGGAAGTTTTTCCTCAGTCAGGGGAAATAGTCATGCATGAAAGTGACAAGTCGTTATCAATAGAGTTTTCGGCACTTGATTATGCGTTAGAATCTCAGGCGCAATATTCATATCGTTTAAAAGGGTTTGATGACGCATGGGTAACTGTACCCTCCAATCGAAATAATGCGACTTATACCAATCTATATCCAGGAAAATATGTTTTCCAGCTTCGATATGCTCCTGATGGCAAACACTGGCTTGCGCATACAGAGGAATTGGTTATCGTAGTGCGTCCTTATTTCTATAAGACCCCCTGGTTCTTGCTTTCTGTCTTGTTTATTATCCTGTTTGGTGGTTATCGTATCCTGAGGTGGCGTTATCAGGCTATGAAGCGCCAGCAAGATTTATTGCATCAGATGGTGGAAGAACGTACTTCTGAGTTGGAGGAGCAAAAGAAACTGCTTTCCAATCAGACGCATGAGCTTTCGGAACAGAATCAGTTACTGAAAGATCAGAATGAGAAAATCACTACGCAAAAGAATCAGATTTTAGAGATGTCGCGTAAGGTAGAAGAACTGACCATTGACAAACTGGCATTTTTTACCAATATTACGCATGAATTCCGGACTCCATTGACGTTGATTGTCGGTCCTATCGAACGTGCTTTGAAATTGAGCTATAATCCACAGGTAATAGAACAGTTGCATCTGGTAGAACGTAATTCAAAATATCTTCTTTCACTGGTTAATCAGTTGATGGATTTCCGGAAAGTGGAGGAAGGACGTATCAAAATTGCCACTAATTATGGGAATCTGAGAGAATTTATGGCCGAGATTGTTCCTCCTTTTGCAGATTATGCGAAGAATCGTGGCATTGACCTTCAGCTGTATCTTCGCCTTGCCGATCCGATTCTGATGTTCGATGAGGATGTGATGCGTAAGATTATGACAAATTTAATCAGTAATGCTCTGAAGTTTACTCCAAAGGGAGGGAAGGTAGGCATATATGTAGGAGTTATTGGCAAAGAAAATGAGAAGAAGCTGTTCATTAGTGTTCGTGATACGGGAAAAGGTATTCCTGAGAATGATATGGAGCGTATTTTCATGCAGTTCTATCAATCCGATAACCGAAGCCTTGAGTCGGTCAGTGGTCAGAGTGGTACCGGCATAGGTTTGTATTTATGCCGGAAGCTGATAGATATGTTAGACGGTAAGATTTATGCGAAGAATAATCCGGTGAAAGGAGCCTCATTCCGCATTCTCTTGCCAGCTTTATATGGTGAGACTCAATCCCAGCCGGATTCTTCTGAGATAGAAAAAGAAGATACCGTGATAGATGTGCCTCGTAATGGAAAGATGGTTGTACTGGTAGTAGAAGACAATAAAGATATGCGCGATTATATCCGTTCTATCTTAGCTGAATATTATAATGTGTTGGAGGCCGCTCAGGGAGAAGAGGCCCTGAATATATTGCATTCTAATAATGTGGACTTTATTATTAGTGACCTGATGATGCCGGTTATGGATGGTATGGAATTATCTCGTCGTGTAAAGAATGACTTCTCCATATCTCATATTCCTTTCTTGATGTTGACAGCCAAAACTTCTGACGAAGCACGTTTGGAAAGTTATAAAATGGGTGCAGACGCATTCTTACTGAAGCCTTTCGATGAGAATATGTTGTTGGCCCGTATTTCCAATATATTGGAGAATCGAAGACGTTTCCAACAAAAGTTCTCAATTGATATGAATACTGATTCGTTGGAGGTGGATGAGAATTCTGGTGATAAGAAGTTCCTGAACAAAGCAATGTCAGTTGTAAAAGAAAATTATAAGAATCCGGACTTTGAGGTGAGTGATTTTATAGAGGCAGTTGGCATCAGCAAGAGTTTGTTGAATAAAAAAATGCAGAGCCTGACAGGACAATCTGCCGGACAGTTCATTCGCAATTATCGTTTGAATCTGGCTCGTGAACTTCTGTTGAAGAATAAGGTAACCCGTACAATGAATATTTCTGAGATTGCATACGAAGTCGGATTTAATGACCCGAAATATTTTACTCGTTGTTTTACAAAGCATTTTAACGTAACTCCGAGTAGTTTGTTAGAAGATTGAGCATTAATCTTATTTCTTTGTCTTAGTCGGAAACCTGTGTCAATCGTCATAGGTTTCCGGCTTTTTTATGAGTATATTCTTTTTCCAGGGGTACTGTTTTACTCAGAAAGGTGGAAATTTTCATGATTTTCATTTATCCACCTATAAAAACCGTTTGTCCACCTTCTTCATTATTTATGTTTTTACATTTGGACCATTGAAATAAACGTTTTTTGTTAAATAAAGACTTCCGTACTATGAAACATGGCTAGAAAAAGTCAGTCTTGGTGCTGTTGAAATATGATGTATGAGGATAGAAGTCTGAGTTTTTAAGTGGAATATTACTTTATTAATAATTTAAATTTAATACCATTAAAATGAAAAAACATTTGATTTTTTCCGCAATGCTTGGTTTGTGTGCCTTGGGTGGTACGGCGATGTATCCCGTATCCGTCATGGCTGCTGTAGCACAATCACCGGCTATTAAGGTTAGTGGACAGGTGGTTGATGAACAAGGTGAACCCTTGTTGGGTGCTACTATTAGGGTAAAAGACACTTCAATCGGAACAACTACTGATTTGGATGGAAATTTCCAGTTGGAGGTGCCTGGCAATGCTGTCCTGCTGATAAGCTATGTGGGCTATAAGGAACGTGAGGTAGCAGTTCGTAACCGTGCTATCCTCGAACCTATTCAGTTGCAGAGTGATACTGAAATGTTAGAGCAGGTAGTGGTAATTGGTTACGGTACACAGAAAAAGTCAGATTTGACCGGTTCTGTGGCAGTAGTAGATGCAGAGGCCTTGAAACAAGTATCTCATTCCAATATTTCATCTATGTTGGAAGGTAAGGTTGCAGGTGTACAGATTACTTCTGACGGTCAGCCTGGTGCTGATCCTACTGTACGTATTCGTGGAGTTGGCTCTTTTGGTAGTACTGCCCCGCTTTATGTTATCGACGGAGTACCGATGGGAACTTCCATTCGTGATTTCTCTTCTAATGATATTGAAACTATTCAGGTGTTGAAAGATGCTTCTGCAGCAGCTATTTATGGTTCTCGTGCGGCAAATGGTGTAGTTATCATCACTACCAAGCGCGGACAGAAGGACCAGCCGCTGAAAGTAGATTACAACGGATATTTTGGTGTGGACTACATTCCTAAAGGCGTGTATGATGTAATGGATGCTGATCAGTATAGTCAATATCTGGGTCAGGCTTGCGCCAATTCAAATACTCCGTTACCGGGAGGATATAGTCTTGACAGTGCTACTGGGAAATACCATTTCCAGGATAATACCAACACCGACTGGTTCGATGAAGTATTTAAAACAGGTATCCGCCAGAATCACAATGTAAACTTGTCTGGAGGTAGTGCTCATAGCACCTATAACGTATCATTGGACTATTTTAACCAAAAAGGAACACTGGAAGGTGCTGGTCCTAATTATGAACGTTTTACGGCGCGTGTAAATAACTCCATGGATACTAAGTTTATCAAGTTCCAGACCAGCGTGGTCTATTCTCATTCAGACCAGGACAATATGGGATTGTCAAATGCTTCGGAATACGTGCAGGGATTGTATGGTGATGTTACCAATGTACTTCGTGGTACGTTACTGATGCAGCCGACAATCAAGGCCTACGATCCTTCCACTTGGGTACTTGACGACAAAGTAGGAGCAGCAAGTGACTATGATTATGATGCTTATGGATATGGTGTGTATTACGATGATATTCATGGTGATATTTCCGCTTCTAACCCCTTGCTGATTAATAATCTGTTACAACGTAATACTCGTGTAGACCGTTTTGTGGGAACTGCTTCAGCTGATGTGGATGTTCTTAAGATGTTTGGTCTAGAAAATAAGAATCACAAGCTGAATTATAAAATTAATTTGTCTTACAGTATGACCCATGCTAAGGACTTTACCTGGATTCCAGCTTGGGTGCAGAGCAACCGTGTTTACTTGGCTAAGAGTAACGAACGTCTGGATAAAAATTCACGTGATTACAAGGATGCGCTGATTGAGAACTTGCTTACTTATGATGGAACTTTCGGTAAGCACCATATTAACGTAGTAGCAGGTCAGACTTACGAAGAGGAAAATACAGATTTGTTGAACGGATGGGCATTGAATTTCACTGAACCGTATTTCTTGCAGCTTCAGAATGGTTCCGATACATATTCCTCAAGTTTCGAATATAAGCATGCCATTCTGTCTTATATCGGCCGTATCAATTATAACTATGATGATAGATACCTGTTCTCGGCTACTGTCCGTCGGGATGCAAGTTCTCGCTTGTCCAAGAATATTCGCTGGGGTACTTTCCCGTCTGTATCTTTAGGTTGGCGTTTTGATAAGGAGTCTTTCTTCCCCTTCAGCACGGATGTAGTAAATATGTTCAAGGTACGTGGAAGCTATGGTGAACTTGGTAATGAGAATATCGGTGAATATGTATATCAGGCTGTAATGTCACGTAATAATATGACTTACAGTTTCAATAACTCGCTTGTAACAGGTTCGGCTGTATCTACTTTTGTAGACAATAACTTGGCATGGGAAAAGAAGAAAACGTATAATGTGGGTATCGACCTTGCTTTGTTCAATAACCGTTTAGAATTCACAGCTGAATGGTACAAAAATACAAGTACCGACCTGTTGTATAGTGTACGTGTTCCGGAACAGGCTGGTGTGTCTAATTCTACTGTTACAATGAATGCTGCTTCAATGAATAACTCCGGTTTTGAATTTGCAGCTACATATCGTAACCGTGATCACGCTTTCAAGTATGAAGTTTCGGGTAACCTCAGTACACTTCGTAACCGTGTGACTTCTTTGGGAATCGGTACAGATTCTTACATTAGTGGTTCATATATCACTAACGTAGGCCAGGAAATAGGCCAGTTCTATGGTTGGGTATACGAGGGCATTGCTCGTACACAGGAGGATTTGGATAACCATGCTACTCAAGATGGTGCCAATGTGGGTGACTGCCTCTACAAGGATGTAAACGGCGATGGAGTAGTAAACGGTGATGACCAGACAGTGCTGGGCAGCGGTATGCCGAAAATTAATTTTGGACTTAATGCCCGTTTTGAGTATAAGGGATTTGATTTGAGCATCGCTACTTACGGTGCATTGAACTATCATGTAGCCGATGATATTTACAATTCACTTAATTCTTGCTATGGTTATGGTAATAAGGATGTGGCTATACTCGATGCCAACCGTTTTAGTGAAGATGGAACTACTTATCTTTCCAACGTGCCGCGGACTTATGTGGTGAACAACGCCAGCTTGGCTTGGAACGATTTGTTCAGTTCACGTAAAATCCAGAATGCTGCTTATTGGAAGATTGCCAATGTGGAATTGGGCTATAACTTCCCCAATAAGTGGTTTGGTAAATATGTGTCAGATGTACGTTTCTATGTTTCCGCACAGAACCTTTATACGTTTACCGGCTATCATGGCTATAATGTGGATTATGCAGGAGGTACATTTACTCCGGGTTATAACTTCTGTTCTTTCCCGACTGCACGTACCTTCATGTGCGGACTTCATTTTACATTCTAATCGTTATACTATTAAAAAACATATCAAATGAAACTATATCAATATTCACTTGCCTGCATGTTGGGGCTTGGTATCTTAGCTTCTTGCGCAGACAGATTGGACCTGGTAAATCCTAACCAGCAGACTTCGGGGTCGTTCGGTTATACTATAGATGATTTGGAGGAAAGCGTGATTGCTGCCTATAATCATATCCGTATTGAGGGAACGTATGCACGTACAGGCTATACCATTGACATAACTCGTGGTGATGAGGTTTGGAACTCATCTCAACAATGGTACTTGCCTTTCGATGATTTGAATGTACCGTTTACTGATGCTATTACCTTTTGGCCTTGGCGTGACTGGTATTATACAATCAATACTTGTAACTTTATCATTTCACGTTGTGGTGAGGATGATAGTCAGCTTTCAGAACGAATGAAATATGTTAAGGGACAAGCTCTTTTTCTGCGCGGATTGTCTTACTATAATTTGGCAGGCTATTATCAGAACCCGCCTCTGATTACAGATTATGACGATTATTCCACATTGGAAACAATATATGTACCCAACAGCTCATACGATGCTGTACTTGATCAGGTAGAGAGTGATTTTAAGGATGCCATGGGAATGTTGCCATCGCGTGATGAAGGAGGTGAATGGGCAAGTGGTCGTGCTACCTGTGGGTCTGCGGCAGGTTATTATGCTCGTACGCTGATGGTACGTCACAAGTTTACTGAGGCTCTCACTGTGTTGGAGGATATTATCGGTAAGAAGTATGGTACTTACCGGTTGATGCCTAATTACGGTGATAATTTCCGCGAAGGTTCAGCTTACGAAAACAATGATGAAAGTCTTTTTGAAGTACAATTCCTGGACTACGGTTCACAAGGAACCGATGAAGAGTGGACACCGGTAAATACCAGTTCTAATGCTACACAGGGGCATGCTATTGAAAGTAACTTGGCTCCTGGTGCTTTCAGTGGCTGGTCTGATTTGGCAGCTTCACCTTGGTTGTACGAGCTGTTTAAAGGTGAAAGAACTAAGGATGGTGGGTTAGACCCTCGTCTTTATTGGACGCTTGGTACGTATGAAAACGAGTGGGAAGGATTTGAATATGGTAATGTAGCCTATTCAAAAGTTCTTACGGCTGCTGACAAGAATATTATTACTCATAACGGTAATGGTGGCATTCCTATTGCGAAGAATACTAATTTCCGTACAGGGTTGTACAGTTCTGTTACGACAGGTTTGCGATGTGGTATTAACTTACGCTTGATGCGTTATTCAGATGTGTTGCTTCGTGCTGCTGAATGTGAGAACGAAGTAAACGGGCCTACCGAAAAGGCTATTGGCTGGATAAATGAGGTACGTAGTCGTGCTGGTCTTCCGGATTTGAAGTTGGAAGATTTTGACACTGCTGACAAGCTGTTCGAACAGATTGCTAATGTGGAACGTCCAAAGGAATTCGGTTGTGAATTCGGACGAGGCTTTGACCTTATTCGTTGGGGATTCTTTTATGATAACGGACGTTTGCAACAACTTAAGGAGCATGGCACTTTCCGTCGGTCCAATGATCCCGACAAGTTGCTTGAACCGGTTAGCTACAGCAGTATAGGTTCTGACTCTGAATTGAAATGCTCGTTCGATAGCTATTTACCGGGACATGAGTTCTTGCCTATTTATCAGGATTTACTTAATACGAATCCGAATCTGAAGGGAAATTCAGCCAATTATGGTACTGATAATTCAGCTTACTTTAAAGAGAAAGGATGGACGGTACGTCCGGTAGTAAATTTGGATGAATAAAAGTAAAAGAAATGCTCTTCTTGTTCCATCATTTTGTTGAGGGAAAGAAAGGCTTCAATTAATGACTTAGTTTATATTTAGAATTATGAGACATCTCAATAAATTATTATGTGCCTGTAGCTTTGCAGCCTTGGGGTTGCCAGCTTTGACAGGCTGTGAAGGTGGTGAACTATTTGAGGTGAACGCACCTGATTGGATTTCCGATAAAGTACAAGATATAGAGGATTCAGAGAATGGTAATCAGGAAGATATCTATACATTTGGAAGTACTGATTACTCAAGTGCATTTTGGACTGAGTTTTCTAAGTATTATGTGATTCCAGATGGTAAGATATGGACTGCTGAATTTGAACTCCATATTGATCCGAATGCAACAAATACTTATAAGAATTTTGCTCTTATTATTACTAATGATGTAGATCGTGATGGTGAAGGATATAAAGAATATGGTGCAATACGCTTCGACTATCAACCGTCAGGCAATTCCGAGTGGGGAAGTTATATTGATCGTTCTTATGTACAAAGTACACTGACTTTTGAAACTGATACGGATGAAGGAATTGAAAAACTTGGAGGGAAAGTTACACTTACCGTAGATAGAACGATAGACGACTTTTTTGTTGTTACGATGACCAATGGGGTAGTAACCAAGACTTATGAACAACCTTATGAACTGGAGAATTTGAATGCGGAAGCAAGCAATACCAATATACGCTGTTTTCTTGTAGTAGAAGGTTCTTATATTGATTTCCTTAGTTCGGAAATAGGAACCACTGGCGGTAGTATTTCTGAAGATAAAAATCCGAAATCTATGGTCCTGCAGAATGTTCCACAATATGTGGATGCCGGAACTTCTCTTGAAGAAGCTATGGCAGAAGTTACGGCAGAAGTTACTTTTGGAGAGGATGGAGTTACCAAAACTGTTGCCGCCTCAGAGCTTAGTTTCTCTGCCATTCCCGATATGGATACTCCGGGGCAAAAAACACTTGTGGCTGCTTATAATAAGACGTTTCAAGGGAAGAATTGTGATACCTCCATTATGGCTTATGCGAATTTTGAGGTGGTAGAAAGGATTGTGTCTATCGAAGTGACAACCCCGCCGACTCATACAGCTTACTATTATTATACATCATCAGCTACAGCGAACTTGAATAATCGTACTTTAGCTTTTGATCCTACAGGAATGGTTGTTACGGCTACTGAGGCTTCTGGAAAACAAAGAGTACTTGAAAATTCAAGTCTTACGTTCTCGACTGTTCCAGCGACTGAAGGTTCTCACAAAGTAACTATTACTGCTGCTGAGGGGATTACTGCCGAAGTTGATATAACAGTTTCCAAGTCTGCGGTTTCATCAATTAGCTATACTGGAACTGTAGGTGCAACTGATAATACTACAGCTTTCTTAGGAGCTTATTCTGATAACTTTAAGGTGGCGGTAGGTGAAACGAAATCTATTAAATTTATTAATAATTGTGGTTATGAGGCGGAGAAATATTTCAGGAATTTCTTAGTAGTCCTTCGTCAATCAAATAACACAGAATATGCTGTATTGCGTGCTGATAATTGGGCTATGGGAACAGGTTCTGCTAATTGCATTAAGGATGGTACACAATGGGTTAATCAGACGTGGGATGAGTGGCTTAAAAGCATGAATGGGGCTCAGGTTACAGTTTATGTTACAAATTGTGGAAATGGTACTGCTGATGTTCAGATTGAAATGATTGGTAATGATAGTCAGCTTGATACTCAGTATTATTTAGGAGTTAATACAATAGTTCCTGAAGATTTGTACTTTGCAATGTCTGTTGAAAACGCTCATCTTGTTTTCGGTGAATAAAATAAATTTTTCTAATCATAC
>OQVH01001077.1_pt1 | contig 18829 bp, 40 predicted proteins | sample 1691641 | NCBI WGS metagenome assembly OQVH01 (sample SAMN03418286, study PRJEB22391) | human gut metagenome | biome: human-gut; feature: organic feature; material: feces | host: Homo sapiens | place: Italy | collected 2013-04
ACTCAAGGCTGCTTTTTCGTTTACACCAACTCCGATTGTTTCCTTAACAGTTTGTCTGTCTGAGAGTATACCCCGATATACTTACCGTTGCTGTCAATAGTATTTAATCGACCAGTAATTTCTAAGTATTTGTCATTGTAAGTATCTTCTGCTTTCATTGCATTGTTTTTCAAATCATCCATCATGGTGCTTACATCAACCGCAGTATATTCAATTTCTGGCTCTGATTCTGTCTCAACTTCCTTTACCTCTGGTGTCGAATTTTGAGTTTCGTTTGTGCTTGATGATTGTGAAGTGGTAGTAGTTTCTGAATTGTCGGAATTTCCACCAGAAGCAGAACCGATAGCGGCAAGAACCAGAATCACAATTAAAACAATCGCCCATTTCGGTAAACCTTGTTTCTTTTTACATACTGGACATATCTTTGCTTTCTTAGGAATTTCTGATTGACAGTGTTTACATACTTTAGTATCTTTTGATTCGTTCATGATTTTGAACTCCCCTTTCTTTTGATACTACAATTATAAAGCAAAATGATTATAAAACAATACATTTTTGTCATTTTTTTATGACATTTTTTTGCAAAATGAAAGTTTAGGATAAAAACAAATGGATGCGTTATTGACTTTTCGAACATACGTTCGTATACTTTATGTATCAAATAGAAAGGTGGTATTGGATATGGGAGAGCTTAAAGAGAAAATAATAGAATTAATAGAGAAGTGCATGGACGAGGATGATCTCCGAACCATATATGCATTTATAAAGAGGTTTTTAAGATAAAAGAAAAAGACAAGGGTTTGCGCATTGCCCTTGTCTTTCTTTTTACTTCTTCACAAACATTTCTGCCATCTTCTGGATTGTGTTCCATTCGTCTTCATCCAGTTGTGATATAGCGGTTATGAATTTGTACCGCTGGTCGTCTTCCCCGGCTTTCAGAACATCTGCAAGAAATTCAGCTATCTTTTCATTCTCTGTCTTTTGAATGAACATTTCGCCTTTTCCGGTCTCGAGCCATTCCTTATTAACATCAAACAATCGACAAATAAGTTTGATCGACTGGGTTGATAGATTTCTTTGACCAGTTTCTACTAAAGATATGAAATTTTTAGTTAAACCAATTTCTTTAGCAAACTTTTCTTGTGACATTCCAAGCGATTTTCTCAACTGTTTTATTTGCTCATCCACTTATTATCACCTCCCACTAGTATAATAATACAAAAATCACACAATGTCAAACAAAAATATTAAAAAATATTTGACAATACAAACTACGTATGATATTATAATCACACAAGGTAATACAAACACGAAAGGAAGTGAGCAGATGAACGAAGAAAAGGAAAAGGCCCTTGCAAGATTAGCTGAAACAGTATCACAGCTGGACAAAGTGAGCTTCAACTACATTCTCGGTGTTGCGGATGGTATGGCAATCTCAAAGAAACAGTCGGAACTTGACAAGCAGATTGCCATGTGTGGGAGCGTTAAATAATGAGAAAGGAGATTTACATGAACAAAGCAGACATGGAAATTACACCAGAGAGGAAAGCCAAGATTATGGACATTCTGTTAGAGATTTACGAAAGACAGGAAGGAATTAAGCTTGTAGTTAAGGATAATGCATCATGAAAAATGTAGCAAAAGTTTTTATAGCGGTAGGGCTTGGAATCCTGTTTCTTGGTGGAATGCTCGATGCGGATGGAATGTATTATGTTTTTCTGCTGATTGCAATAGCTCTTGGTGCGGTGGTTGCACTTATTGGAGTTGCGATCATGGATGTGGAGAAACGCCGGGAAGAAAAGCGGAAAGCAGACTTTAACATGATCCGCCGCAAGGACAAGTTTGACGCCGATGTAGAGTTCCTTGGGGAATTTGAGGAGGTGGCAAAGTGACAAATGCTCAATGCGTAAGCGGTGAGGAAAATCCGAATGTCGAGGATATAGCGGTCGGCATGATTATTACAAAGGTGGCAACGGATTTTCATATTGAGGTTGACGCTGAAGGATACATACCGCTTTACCATCAAATGAAAGGATGGTTACTCAGTGAAAAAGAAAAATAGCACCATAACATTCTTTGGCGAGAACTGGTGCTATTTAAACGTAGGAATACAAAAGTATTTCTGCGTTTATTGTAACACATAGTTAAATTTTTGGAAAGCGTGTTTTATGATTTACAGAAAATGCAGAATCTGTGGATGCAGTTTAGATCCCTGCGAAGGAAACATGTGTGAAGAATGCCGGGACGAGCAGTACATGAAGCAACAGCAAGAGAAAGCTGTCAGATACATGGTGTTATCTACAGATTTCAGACAGATGGAAATGGAGGAATTTTTAAATGGCAGCAACTAGATTATGCAGAACGGATGCCGGAAAGTTAATTGACGGACTTAAGGATTTATCGGCATTACTTGAAAACCTTGGTCTGGAAGATGGAAGTGTAAGACTTACGGCAGACGGAGATATTCGTGGAATATTTACCTTAGACAAAAATGTTCTGGAAATCATTATTGGAGACGACCAGAAAGAGGAAATGGTCAGGTACCGTGTTTAATTCCGTGGAGGTGGAAAATGTACAGTGATTACATACCGGACAGTCTCGATATGCTCGAAGAGTACGAGAGGGACAGAGAACGCCGCCACAGATTATATGAGAAACAAGCCAGACGTGAAGAGCTGGCAGATATTGAATCAGAGGAAGAGAGGATAAAAGAAAGATGGAAGAATTTGAAAATTTAATTGTGGAAAAACTTATGTCCACTGAAAGAGATGGAATGAAAGATTTAATTGCAGCCATGAAAAATGATGGATTTTTTGCGGCTCCGTGTTCGAGTTCTAACCATTTGGCAAAAGAGGGCGGTTTAGCAGAACATAGTTGGAATGTCCTCGGAATCATGCAGGATATGTCATTTTTATTGGCGGAAGGATCGGAAGTTTTACCGGATGAAACACAGAATGCCATTATCATTTGTGCTTTGCTGCATGATCTTGGAAAGATGGGAGATTATGGAAAACCAAACTATGTACCTAATATGATCAAGAGCCGGAAAAAGGATGAAAATGGAGAATATCCATTGGTACAGTCAGAAGCAAAACCATATGAGATAAATAAAGAACTTCTGTATATTCCGCATGAAGTGAGAAGTATTGCGATTGCTGAAAGATTCATCAAGCTTACAGAGGAAGAAGAGCAGGCTATCCTTTGGCATAATGGACTGTATGGATCGTTTAAATATGATATTTCCGGTAAAGAAACGCCGTTGTATCTGTTGTTACATTTTTCTGACATGTGGGCAAGCAGAATTGTGGAGGAGAAATAATGGAATTTAGAGCTTTAACAGAAAAAGAGATTGATGCCAGAGTGGCGACCGTAAATGAGAAAGGTTGCAGCCTTTTACTTTATAAAGATGCCAGATGTGATATGCGCATTCTGGACGAATCTGTAGGATCAGAGAGATGGCAGAGAAAACATGAGTTAATTAATGGAAATCTCTTTTGCAATGTAGGTATTAATTTTCCGGCAGAAGACGGCGATCATTGGGTATGGAAGCAGGATGTAGGAACTGAATCATATACGGAAAAAGAAAAAGGACAGGCATCGGATTCTTTCAAGCGTGCTTGCTTTAACTGGGGAATTGGAAGAGAACTTTACACTGCACCATATATATGGATCCCTGCAAAGGATGTTGCACTTATACAAAAAAATAATAAGTGGAGCACATACGATAAGTTCAAGGTTGAACAAATTATTATTAAAGATGGTGAGATCGTTGCATTATCCATTAGAAATGAATCGTTGAAACGCAGAGTATTTCTTTATGATGTCAGAAAAAAGGATGTTGATAACTAATGCACGCACTTGTAAAGATTAACCAATACCGAGAGCAGAAAGACGGAACAGACTTGGTTGTATCTGTTCCAGATCTGAAGCTTGGGGACATGTTCCAAAGAAAGAAAATTAGAAATGCCGAGATCAGGTTTGATGATGGCAGGCACATATCAGCAGAGCAGAGAAAAAAAGCATATGCAACTATCAGAGACATTTCAGATTGGACAGGATATCTTCCAGAAGAAATGAAAGAGATATTGAAGTATCAGCACATGATGCGTACCGGTGATGCGTATTTCAGTCTTTCCAACTGTTCTATGGACACAGCGAGGGAATTTATCAACACGATACTGGAATTTGCTCTAGAGAACGGAATACCGCTTTCTGACAATGCAATAGAACGTACAGATGACATAGGAAGATATCTTTACTACTGCATGTTACACAAAAAATGTGCAATCTGCGGAAAAGATGGAGAGATTCATCATGAGGATGCAATCGGAATGGGTAATGACAGGACAAAAGTAGATGATTCCAGTTATAAAAAAATCTGTTTGTGCAGAGAACACCACACACTGGCACACAGCCTTGGAGTGATCCGGTTCAGAGAGATGTATAAGGTCTATGGAATTGTTGTAAAGGATTTATAGGGTTGAAACACCTTGCCAAATGGCAGAAAGAAACCTATTCATGCAGAAAATAATATACCACGAATTATTGGAAGCCATGGTTTCCCGGTGCTTTCCATGGTGCCGGGAGAAAGGAGTAAATTTTGGAAGAATTAAAAGTTACAGAATATGGAGATATGAGAGTGCTGACAACACAGCAGATCGCAGAAGCGTATGGAACAAATACAGATACAATCACAAAAAATTTCAATAGAAACAAAGACAGATATGTTGAGGGGAAGCATTTTATTTGTTTGGAGGGAGAGAATTTAAAAGATTTTAAAACGACCGGACAAATTGACCTTTCGTTAAAAATTAATAAATTATACCTCTGGACAAAAAAAGGTGCTTTTCTCCATGCAAAATCCTTAAACACAGATACCGCATGGGAAGTATACGATCGATTGGTTGATTCTTATTTTGATCACAGTAATCTGCTTGATGGTATGTCGCCAGAATTGAAAGCGGCATTGATCGTGGATAAGCGTGTGACCAAGGTAGAGCACAGAATTGACCATATTGAAAATGATATGCCGTTGTTCGGTGCAGAATCAGACGAACTTTCCGCACATGTCAGACGCAAGGCAGTGGAAATGCTCGGTGGTAAGAAATCAGAAGCTTACAGGGATAGTAAAGTACATAAAAAAGTGTTCAGTGATATTTACAATCAGTTAAAACGTGAGTTTGGTATCTACGATGATGAAGGAAAAATGAAAAGCTACAAGGCACTGAAACGCAAGGATCTTGCTGATGCACACGAATTTGTTGATTGTTACACTCTTCCGGCATATTTAGCAGAGCAGATTAATGATTGCAATGCACAGATCAGAATGGAGGACGGTGCCGATGGAGTATAAATTTACAGTTCCAGGGCGTTTGGAAGGCTTGAACAATTACACCGCAGCCAATCGCACCAACCCATATAAGGGAGGAAAGGTAAAAAATGATAATGAGAATCACATCATGTGGTGTATCAGACAGCAACTCCATGGTGTACATATCGAAAAGCCGGTACTGATCTATTACCACTGTTTTGAAAAAGACAATAGGAGAGATGGGGACAACATTCTCTCCTGCGCAACAAAGTTCATTCAGGACAGTCTCACAAAAACAAAGGTGCTGCAAGAAGATAACCGCAGATGCATCCCTCATTTTTATCATGATGTTTCTGTAGATAAGGATAATCCGAGAATTGAGGTCACAATCACGGAACTTACAGCGGAACAGGCAAAAATGAAATTAAGAGACTTACTTAAGGACTTGGAAACGGGGTGATTGCTTGAACTATTTAGCTGAGATAAAAGCATTTTACGACAGGCTCGAACTAAACCCGCAGCCCAACACTGCAATCGCCTTATGGCATGCGTTAATGTCCATAGCGAATAAAGCAGGGTGGCCAGATACGTTTACGGTAGCTTCGTCAGTCCTTGGACTTCGGTCTGGATTAAATGCATCAGCGTTAAAGAGAGCGAGAAACAAGCTTGCTACAGATGGGTTCATCGAATGGAAATCGCGCGGTGGGAATCTTGCAGCACAATATAAAATAAATAGTCTTGTGGTTCAAAATTACAGTAAAAATGCACCACAGTTTGAACCACAAAGTGAACTGCAAATTGCACCACAGTTTGAACCACAAAGTGAACCTATTAATAAACAAAGACATAAACATAAACAAAATACACCCCCTATATCCCCCGTGGAACGGTATGCAGAGTTTGCCGCGGTCTATCCGAAACGGTGCACTGGCTGTCTTGTTGAAACTGAATACTGCAATGCGGTACTGTCTGGTGTACCGGAAGATGATTTGGTATTGGCCGCACAGAATTATGCAGATATATGCAGACGGGAGAAAACAGCAGAGCGGTATATTAAAAAGCCGGAGAACTTTTTACGAGAGAACTTGTTTATGCAGTACCTGAAAGGAGAGAACGATGGATCAGTTGGAAGAGATACTGGAACGCATGAAAAATCACTCAACGAACTCATGCAGGAACGCGGAGACACCGGAGACTTCCAAGGATTCTGATGTGTGTCCAATTTGCGAAGGTCGAGAGTGGATCTTGAAAATAAAAGACGGAGTTGAAATAGCAGTACCGTGTAAATGCCGTGAAAAAGCGGTCATGTCAAGGCGGTTGCGATTCGCAGATATACCGGAGGCATTCCGTGGGATGGATCTGAGATTGTTTCGGATGGATGTGTACAGAAAGCAGGAAAGTAAAAAGATGGTGTCAGATGCCTGTAAAATCATAAAAACCTATCTGGATGATTTTGAGAGTCAGAAGGAAAGAGGCATGGGACTGTATATCTGGTCGAGGACAAAGGGAAGCGGTAAGACGAGGATTGCTGCCGGGATTGCAAATGAGCTGATGAAAAGATACACAGTCAAATTTGCAGTATCACTTACTATCTTGCAGGAAATCAAGAATACATGGCGCAGGGATGCAGCAGGCAGTGAAAGCCAGCTTTTAGATGCGCTTTCAACAACGGATATTTTGATTATTGATGATTTTGGTGTGGAAGCACCGGCGGCATGGATCAACGATAAAATGTATCAAATCATCAACGAGCGGTACATAAACCAGAAGGTAACGATTTATACAAGTAATGATCCGCTGGACAAACTATCCTACGATGACCGGATCACGAACCGGATCAAGGAGCGGACATATCAGATCGCATTTCCAGAAGAATCAGTCCGGGATCATATCGCAGAGCGGATGCAGGAAGAAATCATTGAAAAAGTGATAGCGAGCGGAAATATAAAATAGAAATTAAGTGGTGAAATAAGGATTATTAACATGGGAGAAATGACAAAGACAAGCGTAAAATACTGCCGGAAATGTAAATATTCGTATAATCAAAGCCAGACAGAGATCATGTGTGGATATTATTTACAGACCAGATTAAGGCGTGGGTGACCGGTAGGGATGTGCGATAAGTTTGAGAAGAAAGGTAGAAAGAGAAAGGTGAAGTTAAAATGACAGATGAAACCAAGAATGAGATAAAGGCGGTACTGACGCTGTTAAAAAATACACTGGTAAGAAATGGTGTAAGCATAGCACTTGAAAAAAAAGACGATGGATGCATTTGTTTTTTTGATACCGCAGAGTATTGTCACACCGGTAAATATAAAGGGGTATCTGTTAAAATAACGGATTTAGTGAGATAGGAGAAAAATAATATGGAGATTAAAAAGAGAATTTATCCAGCATATGCCTTTACTGAAAATGAAAGAGAAAAGTCAATCATGAACAGCACGATTTATAATGAATTAAAGGGAAAATACAGAATTTCAAGATATAAAGTTGATAATCTTGATGATTATGACATTGTCTTAGATTGTACACCGGGTATGTATCGTTCTGTTTATAAGGTTATTAAAAATAATACACAATTATCAGACTTAGAACTGGCATTAATTTGTGATGATGGAAGCCTTTGCTTCGGGTACAGCAGAAATGGAAATGAGTTTTACATAAATGAGGATTAGATTTTGCGAGGTAGAAATATGATGGAGTGTATGAAGAGCATGGCTAAGAAACCAAAGGGCGAACGTATTAAGGTTTCAGACTTAGAAATTATCGTAACAATGATGGATAAAGATCCGTATTATGAAATCAAGTACAAGAAAATTGGAGAGAATCATTATAATGTCGGCTACGCCTCATACAAGATTGAAAATGTTTTAGCTTGGAGAGATGAATGCTTTGAAATTATGACATCACCACAGACCAATGCAGACCGGATCAGGAGCATGACGGATGAGGAACTGGCAGATTTTTTAGTGACAGTAGAAACATACGGTTATCACGACCAGAGTATATCGGGAACCTACGAAATGAAGGAATGGCTTTTAATGGAAAGTGAGGAATAGCATGGAGAGATTAACGACAAATAAAAGCGTGGCTGACATGTCGATGATCGAGCTGGCACATAATAGCTGCTATGCAGATGATGAGCGCAATGCCAGATACAGAGATTACGATATGGAAATGGATGCACGAGATTTTACCAGAAACCTCATGGCCGCATTAACAAAAGATGAATTACCAGTAGATGATGCAGAGTTTGACGAGGAAGTATTAGACAATTTAACGATAGACCCGTTTTCAGATGTTCGAGGTCTGATTGCCTTGTTCTACCGTAATATGTGGGCAATGGCAGATTTGAGGGAAAAGTTGAAAGACTATGAGGATGCCGAGGAGCAGGGCAGGTATATCAAGTTGCCGGAAAAAGTCGAAGAAACGGAATATAGAGAGTGTGTGCACACAAGAACTAAATGCCACCATGAAAATTGCAAGTGTTCGGAATGCCCTCTTACTGAATTGTTTTGTGATGAATTTTATACAACAATAGATAGGTGCTATGAGGATGCATACGCTAGAGGATGCCTTGCCGGAATAGAACTAGGAAAAGTCGAAGCCAAGCTGAAAGAAATGGAGGAAAAGGATGGAAGATAGATATTTATGTAAAGCAAGACCAATAGGGACTAGAAAACAGTGGGTAACTGGATTTTATGCAGTCCTTGGAGAAAAGACGGTAATTATCGTAAATGAGCCGGAAAAGTTTTATGACGTTGATAGCGAGAAAAATAGTCATGGAAATAAGATTGTAGAGGTTATACCCAAAACCGTCTGCCAGTGTACCGGACTTAAGGATAAGAACGGTAAACTGATTTGGGAGAATGACATTCTTTCAGGGCATATCGATGATGAGTTTCCAGAAGATGAGACGAGAAAGCGTGTCGTGTGGCATGAAAACGGATGGTGTACGAATGAGCCGGACTGTGATTACTACGAGGAACTGGATGATTTTGATTCAGAGAATTTTGAAGTGATCGGCAACATGATTGATAACCAGGAACTGTTGGAGGTGTGACTATGACAATTGATGAAGCTATATCACACGCAAGAGAAGTAGCTGAATGCCAAAAGATGTCAGCAAGACTAATCGAAGATAATGCGTATATTCCAGAATCGGTTGATAAAGAAGCCATTACATATGGCAATACTATATGTGCAAACGAACATGAGCAACTTGCTGAATGGTTGGAAGAACTGAAGCAGTACCGCGCAATCGGCACTTCGGAAGAATGCCGGGCGGCGATGGAGAAACAGATTGTAGAGAAAGAATTGGAGAGCCACGATGAAAAGTACATCTTGAAGTATTGCATTAGCCTTATGCAGGAGTTGGTCGGAAAGTTCGAGGAATGGTACGAATATGTGCATTGTGAAGATGCTATTAGGGAGTTGGACGAAGAGGAACGCTTTTATTATAGAATGTCATATTTTAGTATCGTTCAAGAACTGTTTCTTTTCAGAACCAGTCATTCTGGTGGTACATCTACGAGAGCAAAATGTAAACAGTTAGGTGTCGATTGGAGCGATGGGATTGAATTTAGTTTTGGAGGTGATGAAGAATGAGTGAAAGCCTTAAGCCATGTCCGTTTTGCGGTGGAAACGCAATGTTCTTTAACATTACAAATAAGTCATCACATTGTGCTGTTGTGGTAATGTTCAAAATCAGATGTATGAAATGCGGAACAGAACTTCCAAAAAGCTATGAATGTGAGATGTACATGGATCAGGACGGAGGCATCAGAACAGGGAAAGACGAGCGAACGAAAGCAACTACAGATTGGAACAGGAGGGCGAATGATGGGAAGACTGATTGATGCTGGGTTGGTTTTAGACAACTTAAGTGGACGTCTTGAAAGCATGAAAGATTATGATGCAGTAAAAGATGTGATTAACAATATGCCGACCGCCTATGATCCGGACAAGGTTGTGGAGCAGTTGGAAAATGAGAGAAAGTTTTGGGAGAATGCATACGACAGTAATTTGGGGAAAGAGAAAGCAAGAAGTTATGAGCATGCAATCGAGATCATGAAAGGCGGTGGAGTAGATGGCAATTAAGCCGATTTTATTCAATACGGAAATGGTTCGGGCGATTCTGGACGGGAGAAAAGATGCAACGAGAAGAATTGTAAAAGGCTTTATTCCTGATGATGCAGTATGGGGATATACCGCTTTTACACCTAAAGGGTACATATCGTGTAGAGGTACATTTGCAGATGGGTATGGAGAGAAATTTTTTAAGTTGCCTTGCGAGCCGGGCGACATCCTGTATGTCCGGGAAACATGGCAATGTTGGCGAGCACACCGATACGAAGCAACTGCTGACGTGAGATTCAGAGCAGGCGGAGATGATGTGAGGTTGCAATTCGCAAATGGAAATACAGATTCCATAAACCGATTAGACTATGACACATTTGTGCATAAGTGGTTCAGTCATAATGGAGAGTGGAAACCATCATTATTTATTCCGAAAGAAGCTGCACGTATCTGGCTTAAGGTTACGGATGTGAGAGTGGAACGGTTGCGGGACATTACACCGGAGCAGATTGGCAGAGAGGGTGTAGAGGTTGAATATCCTCATGTGTTGAATGGAGAAGAAAAAAGATATGCGTTTTCGACTCTTTGGAACAGCACCATCAAGAAATCAAACCTCAATCGCTACGGTTGGGATGCTAATCCGTGGGTTTGGGTGATTGAGTTTGAGCGGTGTGAGAAACCGGAAGGAGTGTGAATATGCCTAAAGCAATATTGATAATGGACAATATGCCGGAATGCTGTGCTGATTGTCCTTGTAGCTTTTTCGAAAGAGATAATCCAATATTAAATTTAATATGTGGTGTGACACAAGAAGATGCATATAACGTTGGAAAGCCAGATTGGTGTCCGCTCCGGGAACTGCCGGAGAAAAGAGAAATTAATCATAACAAAAATCACTACATAAGTAACTTTTGGACAGATGCAAAGAGCGTAGGTTGGAATGCCTGCTTAGATGAAATTTTAAAAGATGATGGTATGAGAAAGGAGTAATGACAGAAGCCTTGGTAGACCAAGGTTGACCGCTAACGGTGTGATTAATAGCGAGAACAAAAAGGATGAACAATGCGTTTGATTGAGTAGTGGGTTCGTAAAATATTCGGCGAAACTACAAGAAATCAGAGTGGTAAGCCAGATTCCTTTATCCACGGACACAGGATTATTTCTGTTAAGTGGTTGTCATGAAAAGATTAAAAGTATGTTGGGTAAGTGCAGGAATATCAAGTTTTATGGCTGGATATTTAGCAGGAGATGTTGATGAATGGATTTACATTGATATTGCAGACCAACACGAGGATAGTATCAGATTCATTAAGGATTGTGAGAATGCAATCGGCAAAGAAATACAGATATTGAAATCAAAAGAATACCGGTGCGTAGAGGATTGTGTAAGAGTATTCGGTGGTTTCAAAGATGCGAACAATGGATTTGCACCTTGCACAAATTGGTTGAAAAAGAGGGTGAGAAAAGAGTGGGAAGAAAAGCATAAGGATTGCGAATTAACCTATGTCTGGGGATTTGAACTTAAAGAAAGAGACAGAGCCGAACGGACGATAGAAGCAAATCCACAGGCTGAACATGAATTTCCGCTCATAGAAAAGAATTTATCAAAAGAAGAGGTACATGGATTGTTTGAACGTACTTTTGATTTTGCACGACCTTTGATGTATGACCTTGGATATCCAAATAACAATTGTATTGGATGCATTAAAGGCGGTATGGGTTACTGGAATAGAATCAGAAAAGATTTTCCAGAGGTATTCATTGGTCGGGCAAAGTTGGAAAGAGAAGTAGGACATTCAATCATTAAGGATAAAGACGGACAAGTTTACTTAGATGAACTTGATCCAGACAGAGGAAACATGAACACAGAGATTTTCCCGGATTGTGGGATAATGTGCTATTTGGCACAACAGTAGTGGAGGTGATGCCATGATTCAGATAAGCATTTTTGACATGATACGTGAACCAATCCGTATTACAAAACCTATACGATTAATTGAACTGTTTGCCGGATATGGTTCGCAGGCAATGGCGCTGGAAAGAATTGGTGCAAAATTTGAGCATTATAGAGTTGTAGAATTTGATAAATATGCCATAGCAAGCTATAACGCAGTGCATGGAACAGATTTTCCGACAATGGATATAACTAAGGTTCATGCGGAAGATTTGAATATTTGCGACACGGAGGTATTTACTTACTTGCTTACTTATTCATTCCCATGTACCGATTTATCGGTTGCCGGAAAACAAGCAGGCATGAAAAAAGGAAGTGGTACACGGTCCGGCCTTTTGTGGGAAGTAGAACGTATTCTGAAAGAAATAAGAGATGGTGGCGGTGAGTTGCCACAGATTCTGTTCATGGAGAACGTTCCACAAGTCCATGCCGATGCAAACATGGGAGATTTCCAAAACTGGATTGATTTTTTGACAAGCCTTGGATATGTAAGCTACTGGCAGGATTTGAACGCAAAGAACTACGGAGTTGCACAGAACCGTGAAAGGTGCTTCATGTTTTCGTTTTTGGGAGAATATAACTACCATTTTCCACAGCCGATACCATTAAAAAAGAAGCTAAAAGATTACCTTGAAGATGATGTGGACGAGAAGTATTACATAAACAATGAAAAGGCAGACAAACTGATAAAACAGTTGATTGACAACGGCACATTACCACAGCACAATCTTGACAGACAGACAGACAGACATGCGTTGACGGAACAATCTGCAATCCACAGCGAAGAGACATTGCAAACTGTATCACGGCAAGATATGACTGCGGAATCTCAAACCAACAGCAAGTCGGAAACATGGTTGTTGAAAAATAGGGGAGAGGTGGCAGAAAAACCTATTGATGTAGCTGTAACTCTTATGGCAAGAGACTATAAAGGTCTTGACAACTATGGTAGCAATGGAGTGATTGAATGGAAGTAATAGGTAGTATATACACCGGAGTAACAGCAGCTTTTCAACGAGGTGTGTATCCGATTGCAAGATGTGTGAAAGCTGAACAACATGATTTAGGAGTGGTTATGGCAAATGTAAATGTTTTAGGCTCTCTTGAAGCAAAATTTGAGAGTACCAACAGAATTTATGATGTGGGGGGGGTAGTCCAACATTGAGTACAATGCAAGGTGGTAATCAAGAGCCGAAAATTCTTGAAAGCCAGATAGTTGCCATGCGTGGCAGAAACCCGGAAAATCCATCGGATAGAACTACTGGAAGTCCAACGGAACAGAGGTTAGAAATAAATATGCAAGGCACAAGTAACTGTTTAGCAAGTGTGCAGAAGGACAATATGGTTCTGATTAAGCAGGATACAAAAAGTGGTTCTATTGAATGTGAAGTTGGTGGATGCTTTGACGCAAGCTATCCAGAAAGCCAGACAAGAAGAGGGCGTGTGCAAGATAATGGCAATACGTGTCCTACATTAACCGCACAAAATCAAGAGATTGTACGGATTGAAAAAGTAGGTCAGATTTCAAATGATGGTTCTCAGTGCGGAACGGTTTATTCCGATAGTGGTATATCTCCCACACTGATTGCCGGAACGCATGGAGATGCAAATTCAAAAGTATTTACGCAGTACCGTATCAGAAAGCTGACACCAAGAGAATGCGGACGGTTGATGGGAGTATCCGATGAAGATATTTCCAAGATGGCAGCAGTCAATAGCAGCACGCAACTTTACAAGCAGTTTGGAAACAGTATTGTTGTGGATGTGATGTGCGCAATGTTTAGAAACTTAAATATTGAGCAGGATGTAAAATAGTTAAATTAGAATTTAACAAAGGAAGGTGAAAGTGTGAAAAGCATATTAAAGTATCCGGGAGCAAAGAATCGTCTTGCACCTTGGATATGCGAATACATACCGAAGCATGATGTTTACGTAGAACCTTTTGCTGGTAGCTTGGCGGTGTTTTTTAATAAGCAGCGTAGTCACATTGAAACAGTTAATGACATCGATGAAGAAATAGTAAATTTCTTCCGCATATTGAGAGATCGAAGTGACGAACTGGAACGTGCGATAGAATTTACACCATTTTCCCGATCAGAGTATAAGGCAGCTTATGAACCATCTTGTGATGATTTAGAGAGAGCGAGACGATTTGCTGTTAAATGCTGGATGGGATTTGGGTGCGGGAATTTGTATCAGAATGGTTTTAAATCAGGCCAACAGACTAATTCTCCAAATCCAGCCAAAGCGTGGAGTGAACTTCCTGAAACGTTGAAAATGGCAACAGAGAGATTAAAGGGTGTTCAGATTGAAAATTTGCCGGCCGTAGAATTAATAAAAAGATATGATACAGAAGATGTTTTTATTTATGCAGATCCGCCGTATTTACACGGAACCCGAAAGAATTATCTCTACAAACATGAGATGAAGGATGCAGATCATGAAGAATTGTTAAATGTTCTGGTTAAACATCCGGGAAAAATTCTTCTATCAGGATATGACAATGCTATGTATAACGATATACTCCAGGGATGGAATAAGGTTCAGAAGCATACCAGAGCAGAGGGAGGACGTGCAAGGACGGAAACACTGTGGATGAATTATGAAGTTGAAAACGGACAGATATCGTTAATCATGTAAACTGAACTTTAACGGAGGTATTGAAAACATGGATAAAACAACATTGCATTTTTTCACTGCAATAAAAAACGGTGAAGTAAAACATATAGGAAAAAGCATTATCATACAGCCGGAAGTAAAGTTTGGCGGTGGCACGATAAAATGGTTTGACGACAAGCAGTTAGTGAAAAATAAAGGAGAGGAGACATGCTAAAAAGAGAATATAAAAGAAGAGAACCGACAAATGAGGAAAGAATATTTTTAAAGTCGAGAGGACTTATACCGGACAGCTGGCTAATATTGTACGAAAATAAAAGTGTATTAGTGGTTGTTAGTAGAAGGAGATCATACCGAAAAGTATTAAAAAAACCAAGAAAGAAATTGATGAAAAAGGAAAAAGAACTATGTTAACAGTACAAGAAGTTTACGGTATATGACATTGTCAGAACACAACATCATACATATTTCATGATCTATGATGGTGGATGGAAATATATAGACGCTGACTTATTCCGGGAATGCGATAAAAACTGAATATTGAGATTTTTGCCGGCTGAAATATGCCGGTAAAAAAATACAATAATGTTGCATGAATACGATAATATATTGTGTTTTTATGAACTGATATATGGTATAATGTTGTAAGAAACATAGTTGTCACGCATGGGGAGGTGTTTAAAATGAGTAGAGAGGAAACAATAGAGATATGCACACGCATAGACAATTACCTAGGCGATAAAATAGCAGAATCAATTTTAAATAATATCTCATATGACAAAATGGAAGCACGCTATGGGATTATGCCGATTTCTCGCACGCATTTTTACAGAAAAAAGAAAATGGCATTAAGGATGCTTAACAGCCGGAGCTTGTACGAAGAAGAAAGCAATGGACAGTTACGCATAATGCTTTGATTCACGCATAGACACACGCATATTATTTTAAACTGCACGCATAACGCACGCATGACACGCATAGACGGATTTCTTATCACGCATAGGATAAAAATACCACGCACGCATAAAAAAGTCTGTATTGGCAAAATACGCAAGATAAAAATAAAAAGCCGTTTCAAGTTGTTTCCGCTTAAATTTTTCATGTTTTCCCTTTCTGGTCTTCCATCGTCAGCACCGGGCGACCGTTCCACGGTGGACTCTCCAGAGCGGAGCGTTTCGGCTATTTTGTGCAAATATCGAATTATACTCATCGCATTCTGTTTTCTTCGGACATCTGGAGCAGTCGCTTTCATAAATTCCGCAGACCTTTGCCAATTCTTTTTCTAATTCTTCAATTCTTTCCATTTCATTTTCCCCGCTTTCTGTTCATTTGTTAACATTATAATACACGAAAATAGATATTGACTTTAAAAAGAAAATCTATTATCATATATATAAAGAAAGGAGGATTGATTCATGGCAAATTATGGAGCAAATGGGCATATAGATTTTTCAAAACTTTGGCAACTTATAGAAAAGAAAGCGTATAATAAGCAATGGCTAAAAAATAATGGGATTCATTCAAATACTGTTGCAAAATTGACAAAAAACGAAAACGTGACATGTGATGTGATCTGTAATCTGTGTAAGCTATTAAATTGTCAGCCTGGCGATATTATGGAATATAAAAAGGAACAATTTAAATATGAGAAATGATATTATTTATCCAGAAAATACAAGCGGCGGCGTTTATGCTATAATTAATAAAGAAACTGGAAAGGTTTATATAGGAGAATCGTGGAATTTAAAAAAGAGAGCAAAAGCTCATATAAATTTATTAAAATCTGGCAAACATTACTGTAAGGAACTTCAGAATGATTATAATAATAACTGTGTTTTCGAAATTGTCGAATTGCTAGAAATTCCCGGACAATTTAAAAGCGAAGAGAGACTTCGCGCAGAAGATTATTATATCTCTTGTCTTCGACAAATAAATGTTCCTTTATATAACAGCGAAAAGGATAAAAATTGTAAGGATAATTTTTTTATTTTATCGTGTAGAATAGATAAAAAAATAAATAATATTATAAAAATAACAAATACACGAAAATAGACGTTGACAAATACACGAAAATAGACTATAATAATCTTAACAAGAGAACAGAACACAAAAGAAAGGGTTAAGATTATGCTTTACATTAAAGATTGGTTTCTACAGAAAAATTTAACAGATTCACAAAGACAGCTTTTTGCAGACGGAGAGAAAGAGCAGATCGGAGAGACAGAGAAAGCAGTAAAAATTAAAGTTAAAGCTGATAATGGAGAGTTTACATTCTGGTGTCCAAAGTCCTGTTTGGCAGATAAGCCAGAGACAATAACACCGGAGCAGATGGCAGAATTTAAAAAGAACGGTGTTGAAATGATCGCAAACGGTCATAAGATCATTGTTAAAAAATCAGAAGTAAGCACATATAAAATGATGGGATTTAAGATCGTAAAATAAGGAGGATAAAAAGATGGAAGAATTAAAAAAATGTTATCAGGAATTACAGAAAATGATCGCAGAAATTGAAAACAGACATGACACAGACATCATGGATTTTATTAATCTTGATGACGAAGTGAAAGCCGAGTACATGGGAGACTGGAAAGAAAAAGACGTGCAGGGTTGGGAGTATCTGGTAAATAGAGCCAGCACAATCCGAAAAGCGTACAGGATCGTTGCGGAAGAATTGCATATCGGAGAATTTCTACCGGAAATTGACCAGTAAACAGCGAGAAAAGGCGACTTGAAATATAGCCGCTTTTTTTATGCCAAAAAATGGAACAAAAACAGTAAAAAAATATCTTATAATAAAATTATAAGTAAAATGATGGGAGGTGTGCGCCTTGGCAAATTTAAAAGGAAAAGTTAAAAAGCTTCAGACTGCGATTGTCCAGTGCGGACTGATCATAAAAATAAACCAAAATCAATTTTATAGCGACGACCAGAAGCGCATGATCACAATTTACAGAATCCTCACACCAGTGTGCACCTTTAAGAAAAATAGACAAGAATGGAAAACAGAAGATTATGAGATTCTTAAAACGGCATCTATCCCGGAAGTAATATTCTGTTTGATTGATATTTATAAGGCGGTGAGCGGATGAAGGGAGAACTCACACCGAAATGGAAGGCATTTGCAGACGAGTGGATAAAAAATGGTGGGAATGCCACACAGGCATACATAAGCGCTGGCTATAGTGAGAATGGAGCAAATAGAAGCGCACAAAAACTGCTGTCAAAAACTGTCATTAAAGAATATATAGCGGAAAAAATGGAGCAAATCGAGAAAGAACAGCACCGGGATATCATGTCACTAGCAGAAATCCAAGAGCGGAGAAGTAAAATCGCAAAGGGCGAAGTCGTGGACGGCTTAGGATTCGCCCCGGACTTCTCTGACCAGCTTAAGGCTATGGACGGTTTGGAAAAAGCACTGACCATAGCAGAAAAGCAGAAGATCGAGCGAGAGGAAAAGGAAAAGCGCGAGAAATCGGCACTCTGGACGATCCCGATCACAGACATCACATCCGACTTTGTGGAAATTTACAGAACGGTACATGAAGCCTTTGCCGGAGAGATAGACATACACGAGATCATATCGAAGGGTGGGCGCGGTTCCATAAAATCGAACTTTTGGGGAGATTTAGCATATGAAACCATCCGGCAGGATCCACAGGCGCATATCGTATACACCAGACGATATAAGGTCGACTTGAGAGGATCTGTTTATAATCAGTTTATGAAGGTGGTGATCCGGTGTAATGATCTGGATAACTGGGACTTTAAGCAGTCTCCAATGTGTGCGGTGTATAAGCCGACCGGGCAGATGGTAATGTTCGTGGGAGCAGATAAGCCAATCAGCTTGAAATCGTTCAACGTGCCATTCG
>OQVH01001090.1_pt1 | contig 18640 bp, 19 predicted proteins | sample 1691641 | NCBI WGS metagenome assembly OQVH01 (sample SAMN03418286, study PRJEB22391) | human gut metagenome | biome: human-gut; feature: organic feature; material: feces | host: Homo sapiens | place: Italy | collected 2013-04
AGCTGCCGAAGAGGAAAGAGCGCGCCTTGCGGCGGAGCTGGAGAAAAAGGAAGCCGCTTCCGCTCCGCAGCCCGAGCCTTCCGTGGACGCCCAGATTCAGGATGCCCTTGCCAAGGTAGCGGAGGCCCAGAAAGCCCTGGCGGAAGCTCAGGCCGCTGCGCGGCGGGCGGCTTCCTCCTGCTCCTGAGCCAGCTTGGCCTGCAACTCAGGAGTGAGAAAACGCGGCTTGACAACCTCCACGCCTTCCGCGGCGGGAGAAACAAACTTTACCTTGGGTGCGGCCGCAGGGGCTGCCGTTACCAAACGGCGTCGCAATTTGGGAGGTTCCGGCGAAGAAGGGGTTCCTGTCTGATCGGTCATCGTGATAAAATGGCTGGGAAATTGGAGTGATTTTATACGATTCCGCGGCCCCCTGCAACCTCAAAATACCGTCTGGAAAACGGGCGGGGAACAGCCGCCGTGCGTGGCTCAACAGGCAGATTGCGGAAAAAGGCTTCACCCGGGATATAACATGGAAAAGCGTTTAAATATCCCGCGGATTCTCCCGCAAAATCATAAAAAACACAATATGTTAACAACAACAATCATGAATAAAGTAAAGCGCCCGTAATAGAACTTCAAGAATACGCACCAGTCATTTAAGAATCCTCTTAAAAAATGTTATAACACATATACTTTTTTCTTGCCAGACCAAGGATGATTAGTTAAATAAACAACCACTCGTCAACATCATGAATTCCAACGACAGTACCAAAAATAAGAGGCGCTACACGCCTGAAGAAAAACAATCCGTTCTTGATTTCATTGCTGAACGGAAAACCCAAAACAAAAGGGGTGCCCAGAAAGAAGCCGCCGAACGCTTCGGCATCAGCACGGTGACCATCTCAAGCTGGATGAAGGCATCCAAGGCCAAGCACGGCCGCAAGCCCGGCACCAAAAATACAACTGCTCCCAAAACACAGCCTCTCGCAGCCGCCCAACCCGCCGACCTGCGCCGCCTGGCGGCCGTTCTGGAAGAAATCGCCGACCTTGAAGCCCAGACAGCCAAACTCGACGCCCTGCGCGCTGAAGCGGAGGAACTCAAGAACAGGCTGACTGCCAAGCAGGCCTGATTGCTTTTATTCCTTCCTTTTCCGGAAAACCGGCTTCCCCTGACAAGGGAAGCCGGTTATTTTCTTTACGGAGATCGCGCTTGCCCCCCCGGAACAATTCCTTTAATATCTGCCGTCGTGACTCAACCCGCCCACATTGCTCCCGCGAGTCAGTCTGTGGAAGGCATGTATGCCGACTACTTTCTGGATTACGCCTCGTATGTCATTCTGGAACGGGCCGTACCCAAGATCAATGACGGGTTTAAACCTGTGCAGCGCCGTATTCTACACGCCATGGACCGCCTGGACGACGGGCGTTATAATAAAGTGGCTAATATCGTGGGAGACACGATGAAATTCCATCCGCACGGCGACCGTTCCATTGCAGACGCGCTGGTGGGGCTGGGACAAAAAGGGCTGCTTATCGACACGCAGGGGAACTGGGGCAATATTCTGACAGGCGACCCCGCAGCGGCTTCCCGCTATATTGAAGCCCGCTTCACCTCCTTTGCGCGTGACGTAGTATTCAGCCCCAAGGTCACGGAATGGCAGCTCTCCTATGACGGCAGGAACAAGGAACCGGTCAGCCTTCCCGTCAAATTCCCCCTTCTTCTCGCTCAGGGAGCGGAAGGCATCGCCGTGGGGCTTTCCAGTAAAATTCTTCCCCACAACTTCAATGAGTTGATTGAAGCCTCCATCGCCTACTTGCGCGGCCAGCCCTTCCAGCTTCTGCCGGACTTTCCGACCGGAGGCGTGATGGATGCCACCAACTACCGTGACGGAGAACGAGGGACGGGCCGCGTCCGCATCAGGGCGCGCATCCTCACGGAATCGAAGAAACTTCTCCGCATCACGGAAATCCCGTTCGGCGTCACCACGGAAATCTTAATTGATTCCATTGTCTCCGCTGCGGAAAAGGGAAAAATTAAAATCGCCCGCATTGAGGACAATACGGCCCAGCATGTGGACATCCTGGTCCATCTCCCGGCCGGAGCGGATCCGGAGCAGACGAGGAAAGCCCTGTTTGCCTTCTCCGCCTGTGAAGTCAGCATCTCCCCGAATGCCTGCGTCATTGTGGAGGAAAAACCCAGGTTCATGTGTGTCAGCGACATCCTGCGCTACAATACGGACTCCACCAAGGAAATCCTGCGCCAGGAACAGGAAATCCGACTCAAGGAACTGAACGAGGCGTGGCACCAGGCAAGCCTGGAAAAAATATTCATTGAAAACCGCATCTACCTCTCCATAGAAGATTCCGAAACGTGGGAAGAAGTGCTCGGCACCATTGACCGGGAATTGCAGCCGTTTGCATCCCGGCTGCGCGCCCCCATTACCAGGGACGACTTGGTAAGGCTGACGGAAATCAAAATCAAGCGGATTTCCAAATTTGACGCTTTCAAGGCAGACCAGCACATCCGCCAACTTGAAGAGGACATCGAACAAACGCAGAAGAACCTCAACCAGCTTACCAAATTCACTATCCGCTGGTTTGAAGCCCTGCGTAAAAAATACGGCGCCGCCTATCCGCGGAAAACGGAAATTTCCTCCTTCGGCTCCGTAAACCGCGCGCAGGTGGCTGTTGCCAATGAAACATTGTATATTGATGACGAAGGCTTTGCCGGTTACGGCGTCAAGAAGGGAAACCCTGTCTGCAAATGCTCCACGCTGGATGACGTGTTGATCATTGACAATGCAGGCGTGCTCAAAATCGTGCGGATTCAGGACAAATTTTTCGCTGGTAAAAATCCCCTTTATATTTCCGTCATCAAAAAAGAGGACGACCCCGTGTTCAACCTGATTTACCGGGACGGAAAAGACGGCCCTGTGTACGCCAAGCGTTTCCGCATAGGAGGGTTCACCAGGGACAAGGAATATCCGCTTACCCGAGGCGCAAAGGGAACGCGCATCTTTCACTTCTCCGTGCATGAAACGGAGGAAAACAGTTCCCAGATAAGCGTAAACGTTTATCTGAAAGCCGTTCTGAAACTCCGTAACCTGATCAGGCCCTTCCACTTCGCGGACCTGAGAATCAAAAACCGCGGTGCCCAGGGAAATATCATTACCAGGCATCCTGTGGAACGCGTCTCCCGCATCATGCCTCCGGCCAAGTCCGGAAATGAGGAAACGGAAGGGCCAACAACCGCTCCTTCCGCAACAGCGGAACGGCCGGAAGGCTCACCCGCCCCCTCCGCGGAAACGCTGCATCCTGAAACAGCCCCACATTTGGAGGAACCGCCTGCCGATCCGCCGCTGGAACAGGGCTCCCTGTTTGACTCCTGAAACGTTTTGAATCTCTTAAAATGGAAATATCCATGCCTGCCTATCCATTTTCGGCTTGCCACAACGGGCCATCTTCTGTAGATATGGGCCACCTCATTACCATGCCGCTTTAGCTCAGTGGTAGAGCACCCGCCTTGTAAGCGGACGGTCGTCAGTTCAAATCTGACAAGCGGCTCCATCATAACCCGCTCAAGGCCAATCCTTGAGCGGGTTGCTTTTTATGAGACGTGCGCCATTACTCGTTCCCATGAATTTCCGGCGTGCCGCTTTTGAACATTCATCATCCATTCATATCTCCGGCGGAATGCAGCAGCCGCAGGAAGCAAAGCGGACACAACATCTGGCAAGAGGCCATTCCACCCACGGGCATCCCCGTCAACTTCCGACAGCGAAGGGTCATTCCCTGAGCGGGAAGAAGGTTCCGTTGGCGATAACGCCGCCTCAGCAAGCCGTTTCCCCCCTTGAATACGCCTCCATTGCCATTTCGACCAAGGGAACCATGATTCAAGCCAATGGATACTACAGAAAGAAAGATGGCCGCGGCTATCCTCCGGTTTGAAGACAGCCGTGTTATCGGGCCGTATTCCCTGCGCGTTTCCCGCCTTCCCGCCGCCGACAAGGGCGGCAAGTGGGAGGTTTGCGGCATTTGCGACGGCATTGAACCGGACGTGTTTAACAGATTGAAGGCCCTGCTGGATGCCGGAAGGCGTGAAGAGGCCTGGGAAGGTTGCCTGCAATACGTCCTGGACAATACCGCAGCCGTGCGTTCCTGGCTGGGTTCCGACGCTTTTCCTGGCGTTGAATTCATCCTGCGGGATCATTTTTTCAATTCCGGGAGCAGGAATACCGGGAAGATTTTGCAGCACGCGCTGAATGTCCACGGCGCCGGGCTTGTGGTGGACGGCATCCCGGGAAAACAAACCCGGCAGATGTTGAAAACCGTTCTCGCCCAAACGGGAGAGTCCGAATTTCTCTCCACTCTGAACGAACGGCGCAAATCATTTTACCGTTCTTGCAAACAGTTCCCCGTGTTCGGCAAAGGATGGCTGAACCGCAGCAATGAGGCATACCGGTTCGCACAATCCCTGGTTTAGGGAAGTTCCTGCAAAAAAACTCCCGGAAAAGGAGTGCAGGAGAATTCAACCATTGTTGCAGCAACCTGTTTCCATGCGCCTGATGCCATGAAAGAGCCTCCGTGCAGACATCCGCACGGAGGCTCTTTCATTAACACGATCAGGAAAACGCTTCGTCCCCCACAAACGCTCCCAGCAGACGGCAAAACCGGGAAGCAGGTAATTTTACCAATCTCCCGTCCCCCCGCTTGCCATGCTGGGTCAGAATCCAGGGCAGGGAAAGAATCTCCCGTTTATAAGCCAGCAATTCCCGTACATCTCCCGCCAGAAAATGGAGATGCCAGGCATCACACCGGACCGGCTCAAACCGGAAGCGGACATCGACAATCTTTCCGAAAGATGCGGAGGAATCCACCCTGCGCGCCATCAGGACAAGCTCCGGAGTACGGACATAGACATCCTGGCGGCGGCCGTCTTCCTCCATTTCCTCCACCCTCCGGCCTGCAGCCAGATAATAGGAAAAGGCGGCAGATAAAGCGTTCATACCCAGTTTTTCTTATGCCGCCTCAACCGCTGGCGCACCGGACGATTCCCGTCGGAACGGCTCCTGAAAAACCGTTTTTCCCTAAAACCGCCGGAGCAAAAGATCGGACGGCACCCAGTCATTTGCCCTGCCGGATTTTCTGGATAACCGGAGGCATCTCCGTTTTCAGCTGTTTCTGGAAGCAGGACAAATGCCCCGGTTCCAGAACCAGGCAGGAATCGTCCCTGCATATCTCCGCCCGCTCTGCAGTCACGTCTACGGTATACCCGCAGCCGGAGAGGAGAGAAGACGCCGCATAAGCCGCTCCGGCCAGAACCACCCACAAGAGACGTTCCCACCAGGTCAATCCGGAACGTGTTCCGCTTTTTTCATAAGCGTTTTTCATGCCCTGTTTTCCTGCCTCCAAAGCCGCTTTCTTTTGTTCTTCTGTCAAATTGAAGTTCATTTGAGAGAGGGGGTGAGGGATTCCTGGAATTCTCGCGCATGTTGTGCCGCAACGGTTCCGCGGGAAAAAATGGCGCTGCGGCAGGACTGTTTATTGCTATTCATTTTGTTCATTTTTTTGTTTATTGCCCGGAAACTGGCCTTTACCGGCATGGAACCAGCGGTGACATCAGACCGCTCCCGGACACAGACATCCTTGTCCTGCCCTTGGGGCGGGAGCAACACGCCTGATACGTCCGGGAACAAGGAATATTCCGCCAGAGACAAACGCCGGAATTTCCGCCGCGGATAACAAATACCCTGTTGAAAACGGAACCGGTTCATGCTAGTCTCTTCCCTGCTATGGCAAAACCGGCTCTGGGGAAAGGCTTTGACGCCCTTATCAATCAAAATCTGTCTCGTGAATCCTTGGCGGCTCCCCAGGCGGGAGACGTTGTGCATCAACTATCCCATGCCGCCATTATTCCCAGCTCCCTGCAGCCGCGCGCCATTTTCACGCCGGAACAACTGGCAGAACTTGTAGATTCCATCAAGGAACACGGCATCATCCAGCCTTTAATCGTCCGTAAAACGCAAAGCGGCAAATATGAACTGATTGCCGGGGAAAGGCGCTGGAGAGCCTCCGGCATCCTGGGGCTGTCCACCGTACCCGCCATCATCCGGGAAGCTTCCGACAAGGACGTGCTGGAACTGGCCCTGATTGAAAATCTCCAGCGAGAAAACCTCAGCCCGCTGGAAGAAGCCGCCGGCTACATGCGCCTGAAAACGGAGTTCCGCATGAAGCAGGGGGACATCGCCAAGCGCGTAGGCAAATCCCGCGCCGCCGTGGCCAACAGCATGCGGCTGCTCGACCTGCCTCAACCGGTTCAGGACATGCTGGGCAATACCTTTATCAGCGTAGGGCATGCCAAGGTACTTCTCTCCCTCAAAAACAAGGACCAGCAAATCCAGCTTGGGCGCGACATCGTCAACAAGGGCTACACCGTCCGCCAGACGGAGAAGGCTATTCAGAAGATGCTCAACCCGCCGGAGCCGGCTCCCGTTAAAAAACCGTCCTCCCCTCAATATAAGAAAATTTCCAGCATCCTCGCCAAACAATTCGGTACTCCGGTGAACATTTCCGGCCAGGGAAGCCGGGGGTCCATTGAAATCACCTTCTCCAGCAAAGCGGAATTCATCCGCATCCTTGAGCTTCTGGGCCAGGATGAATGGCCTGATTCCAAGTAAACTTCCTCCCCCTTTTTCCATGACGCCCCGCATCGGACTTCTCCTGTTCACGGCCCTGCTGATGCAGTGCGAAAACCCCGTGGAAACGCCCGTGCCCGGTAAGGAAACCGTTCCCGCGCAAATCCGGCAAACGGATTGTTTCAACGGAGGAAACGCTCTGTTCCACGCTGCGCGGATAACGGAAATGGGGAACCGGGCTTCAGGCACTCCCGGCTACCGCAGGCAGATGGACTACCTGAAGGAGGAACTGGCCAAATGCGGCTGGACCTGCCGGGAACAGGCTTTTGAAAAGGAAACGCCCCGTACAGGCCGTCGTCGCTGTCCATATGTTCCGCAAGATAACATCGGCATTCTGGGCGAAAAATCCTTCCAGCAAACCGGGGAAATGACCCTTCACATCCTCCGGCAACTGCTGCCCGGCCCGCCCTCCACCTGACCAGGCAGCTCTGACCCTCCAATTATCCCTGTCCCGCCATGTCCTTCAACTCTCCCTGGCTGCTGTGGGCTCTCTTTGCAGCCTCCGTTCCCATCATCATCCACCTGGTCAACCGGTGGCGGCACCGTTCCGTCCCCTGGGCGGCCATGGAATTCCTTCTCCGTGCGGCCAGGGAAACACGTGGAACGAAAAAACTGCTGCACTATCTGATTCTGATGCTGCGCGTGATGGCTGTGGCGGCACTGGTAACGGCCTTTGCGCGGCCCCTGCTCGGAAGCTTTTTCGGCTGGGGGAGCTCCGGATTGAATGAAGTCCTGCTGGTTCTGGATCGTTCCGCCTCCATGGATGCCCGTCCGGACAAAACCAGCTCCCTCCGGGATGCCATCCCCCCGCTGGTGGAATCCACGTTCGCGCAGCTCGGCCACTGCCGCCTGTCCCTGCTTGATTCCGCCACCGGAACCGTGACCCAGATTCCCGCTCCGGAAGCCCTGGCGGATCTGACTGTAAGCAAGACAACGGATGGAGGCGCGGATATTCCGGCACTTCTGCAAAAAGCCATCCCGTACCTGGAAGAATCCGGCGCAGGAAAGACGGAAATTTGGATTGCCTCGGACATGCAGGCCTCTTCCTGGAAGCCAGACTCCCCTCTCTGGCCCGGTGTGCGCCAGAGGCTGGCCGCCCTTCCCCTGCCCCCTTCCATCCGCATCATGGCCCTCCGCGACAGGCCGGAAAGCAACCGCGGCATCAGAGTCCGGCAGGCTCAGGTAAATAACGGGAAACTGGTGCTGGACCTGGAAGTGCTGCGGCAGGGTTTCAACCCCAACCAGCCGGAGGACGTTTTTTTTCCATTTCCGCGCGCGGCGGCGGCCCGTACCAGACGACCATGGACTGGGAGGCCAGATTAGCCTGAGCTTCCCGCGTATTGCCGGGCATCGTGGCTTTCCTGCCGGGCAGGCCGGGAGGGGCGGACATCAGGGAAAGGGTTTTCCCCACTTCTCCCGAAGGACCGAAAATCAGGATGTTGGCGAGAGGCTTGGGGGCGAAGGTGAAGAAGGAAATGTCATCCCTGATGAAGTCGTCATGAGGCAGCGCAACGAAGCCGGGACCGGCAAAGGGGATTCCTCCGCGACGGTTCCGATCAGACACCCATCCCCGCCAACCGTCTCCGCGCCGTGCGTAGAAAACCCCTGCTGGGCAAATACCGCACTCTGGCCTCCTGGGATGACGATTCCTGCGCTCTGGCCCAGGTCAGGGCCGGAACGGGGTCCGCTCTGTTCCTGGGAACGCTGCCCAGATATTCCTGGTCCAACCTGGCGGACGGCCACCTGCTGCTCCCCCTGCTCCAGCGCATGGCGGACCGGGGGGCGGAACGCTTTTCCACCTCCATTTCCCTACGGGTGAATGACGCCTCCCTGCCGCAATCCGCCACGGACACCCCCGTGCGCCTGGATAATGCCCAGGGAAGCCACCCCTCCGGTTCTCCGGCCGATACGGCGGGGAGGGCGAAGAACAGGAAGAGCTTCCATGCTTCCTGCACCAGGGAGGGGGCTTCCTCTGCACTCTGCATGGAACTGATGGAAGCTTCCGGCAGAAGGAGGTGTAGTTTTTCATCCGTAATCTGGTCAGGCATGTCTTCCGGCCGCTGACATTCAAACTGGAAATTCTTCGCCTGGCAATCCTTGGCTTCATTTGCTTCCTGCTCTTCCAGCCGGAATGGATCATCACCTCCGCCCCGCAGGAAAAACCCAAGGTTTCCATTCTGGAGGACCGCTCCGGCTCCATGGAAACGCAGGATGTTGAAATCTCCCCCCAGCATGTCGTCACACGCACGGCCTACGTGCAGGAACTGCTCAAGGGCAACAGTACGGAATCCCTTAAAGACACGCATGTAGTGGAATACGCCTCCTTCGGCGCGCCACCTGCGCCGGACTCTCCGGATTATGCCATGGCCGGCACAGACCTGGCCAAGCCGCTGGAGGACGCCATGCAATCCTCCGACAACCTCCGGGCGGTCATCATGTTCACGGACGGCAGCCACAACGCCTCATCCTCCGTGCTGACGCAGGCCCAGCGCATGCGCACCAGGGGCATCCCCCTATTCATCATTTCCGCAGGCAGCCCGTATCCCCTCCCGGACCTGGCCCTTCAGGACGTGAAAGCCCCCACTTACGGCATCATCGGGGAAACGGTGCAAATACCCTTTACCATTAAAAGCACGCTGGGCAAAGAAACGCGCACCACGCTCATCATGACTTCCAGGGATACAGGAAAAACCGTCACCCGCACGGTCACCATTCCGGCCCAGGGGGAGGTATCCGACGCGGTTCTGTGGAAAATAGAAAAAGAAGGGGCGGAAACGCTGGAACTCAAACTCCCGGTCCAGCCCCAGGAACGGATGCACAATAATAACGCCTCTTCCTTCAGCATCTCCGGCAGGAGGGAATCCATCAAAGCACTGGTCATCGATACCCTGCCGCGCTGGGAATACCGCTTCATCCGGAACGCCCTGTACCGGGATCCCGGCGTGGACGTGCATACCCTGCTCTTTCATCCGGAACTGGAAGAAATGGGGGAAGGCCCCGGGTACCTGGTCAAATTCCCGGACAGGATGGAAGACCTGGCCCGGTATGACGTCATCTTCATCGGAGACGTGGGGCTGGGCTCCAAAGGGCTGACGGAAGAACAGGCCTCCCTGCTCAAAGGCATGGTAAAAAACCAGGCCAGCGGCATCGTCTTCCTCCCCGGCTACCAGGGCAGGCAAATGGAACTCCTGAAATCGGAACTGGGGGACCTGATGCCCGTTACATTCCTCAACACCAAGCCGGAGGGGACAACCCAGCCTTCCCCATCCCCCCTTATCCTGACGCCGGAAGGCCGCGGCTCCCTGCTTACCATGCTGGCGGATACGGAGGGAGAAAACGAAGAAGTATGGCGCAATCTGCCGGGCTTCAACTGGTACGCCCCCGTGGAACGGCCCAAAGCGGGAAGCACTGTCCTGGCCGTGCATGCGGCGGATAAGAATGCCTATGGCCGCATTCCTCTTATTGTCACCCAGTCCTGCGGCAACGGAAAAGTCCTCTTCATGGGAACGGATTCCGCCTGGCGATGGAGGCGAGGAGTAGAAGACAAATACCATTACCGTTTCTGGAGCCAGGTGGCCCGCTGGATGAGTTACCAGCGCAACATGGCCGCAGGGGAAAGAATCCGTCTGATTCCCACCCCGGAACGGCCCCGGCCGGGAGACACGCTGACCGTCACCGCCATGGTTTCCGACAAACTGGGGGCCCCTCTCCAGAATGGAGAGGTTTTTCTGGACATTACAACTCCGGAAGGAATCTCCAGCCGCGTTCAAATGGACACTATGGACCATACATGGGGCTCCTTTACCGCCTCCGTCAAAATCAACCGTCCCGGCACCTGGAAGCTCACTGCTTCATCCTCTGCGGAACCGGATAAATCCGTTACGCTTCCCGTCATCACCATGAGTGAAACGCTGGAAAAAATAGGCAGCCCCGTCAATACCGCGCTAATGGAGGAAATGGCCTCCATCACACGCGGGCGCATGGTAAAAGCTGAGGAAATACAGCGGCTCATTAAGGAAATCAGGGATCTCCCGGTGCCGCCGCCCATGGAAACGCGCATCCTGCTCTGGTGCAACCCGTATACGCTCTCCATCCTCATCCTTCTGCTTACCCTGTTCTGGATAGGGAGAAAACTCAACGGCACCATTTGAGACGCAGGTTTCCCACACCTTCCCGGCAGGAGTTTTTCTTCCCTCCCTTCCCGTTATTTTCCCGCAGACTCCCTGTCCGCGGCAGCAGAAGCCGGCTGAGAAAATCTCAGCCTCAATCCCATTTTTTTCCAGGCCGCGGCCATTTCCCCCTGAACATCCTCCGGAGTCTTCCCATCCAGCAAAACAGCACGCGCCTTCCCGCCGCCCTCCGCATCACGAACCCTCAAATAGCTTCTGAGGCGCTCCGCCTTTCCGCTCCCTTCCAGGTGGCTCCAGTAAACCATCCACAACAAATCGGCCCAATACTGAAGCGTTCCTCCCCTGGAGGAAACGCCATGCTCCGCGGCGGAATGTGCTGAATCCCTGGACAGCATGTCCGCCAGGGCCGGCAGAGTTTCTCTGCCCGTGCGGACGGCGCGCGGAACCATCGCGGCCAACCTTTCCGGAATCTTCCGGAATACCGGCGCTTCCTTCTCCATGGGAAGAAAAGCCATGTACGCGGAAAAGCCGTCCACCAGCCAGTGATCCCAATCCATGGACTGCGCCGCCCAGTGCGTGACGGCAAAGCGCGGATCCAGTCCCGGCTTCAGCAGCTTTCCCTTCTTATCCCGCAACAGCAGAGCCGTGAAACTGGTAGGGGAAAACTTGAGATGCCCGTTCCGCAGGCCCGGAGCCCTGTTGAAATCCTCTTCCTGGAAACATACCCTCACCAGATACTTGCGGGAAGGCCGGCGGGCCACCGCCAGATTCAACGGAACAGCTGCCAGGGCAGACAGAATGGTTTCAAAACGCCGGGCAAGGATCATACGCTCCGCTTCCGGCAGCTTTCCGGGAGACTCCATGATGAAATGATCCGTTTCATACACACTCAGATCCTCCGTCTCCTGCACGGTTTTCACCAGCAGGAAACCGGGAACAACCACCCTCTCCGGCCAGGGAGCATCCCAATTCGGCTCCAGGGGAACGTACCGTCTGCCGAAATCCCCCTGCACAGGAGGATTCTCAGCCCCCACATCCGTATCAGGGAGCGTCCCGCCAGACTTTACCCATTCCAGAATATATTCCTGGTCGGCTCCGGAAAAAATATTCTTGGGAACAGCCACCACGCGACCATCCTGAAGCTTCAAATCCACCTCCGCATCACGGACGGCCACCAGCACGGCTACGACGGTAGCGCCCCGGTCATTCGTCCAAATGCGCGCCCGGGCGCTTCCCGCCAGGCTCAGCCCTGCCAATACGGACAGAATCTTTACAGGTAAGGTCATAGGGTTCCCTTTGCCCGCACAAGCTACCACATTGACCCGCGGACGCAACCCTTTTTCCGTCTCCCGTTCTTCCGGAACAGGTTCCTTGAAAAGAATATGGGGAAGGAATGCATCATCGCCTGTCCCCCGGAGGGGTTGACACGCTCCGGCAAAACCCATAATCTTATGGAAGAAAGGAAAAGAAGGCATGCATATCAGTCCCCTCAGAAAAAACATTCCGCTGACTGTCGTCACCCTAGCGGCCTTGGGCATCATGTTCTTCCTGTTCTTCATGCATCCCTCCCCTCCGGAAGAATCATTAGAATTCTATGCGCCGGACGGCAATATCGCGGGTTCCTTCCGGGTGGAGATCACGAATGCGCCTTCCAACCCCGCCTATACGGAAGTAAAAATCATTCCGGAAGACATGGAATCCTTCCAGCGGTTTTTGGCCCAGTTCCGCAACAAACCCGTTACTGCAAAAGTTCCCTCCCGCGGCAGCCACATCATTGTTCCGGGCCGGGACATGCAATACGACGGAGTCCTGCGCCTGACCGGACATTGAGAGGTCAGGCAAACAGAAGCCATCTTAAAGTTGTTCTCCCTTTCCCACGTCCTTCGCCCACTTCCGGGCCAGGAAGGAACAAACCATCAACTGGAGCTGGTGGAACACCATGATGGGAATCACCAGCAGCCCGATGGGGGCTCCGGCAAAAATCACGTTCATCATCGGAATGCCGGTAGCCAGGCTCTTTTTAGAGCCGCAGAAAATAATCGCAATGCGGTCCTCGCGGGAAAAACGGAGCCTGCGTGAAAGGAAAGCCGTCAGCCACAGGGCCGCGGCCAGCAGGAGGCCGCAAAAAGCCAGCACCTCCACCAGGGAAAGCCAGGGCAGATTTTTCCATACGCCGTTAATCATCGCATGGCTGAATGCCGTGTAAATAACCAGCCAGATGGTGCTGTGGTCTGTCCAGGAAGTGAGGTTCCGGTGCGTGACTACCCATTTGCCAATCCAGCGCTGGGCGAACTGGCCGGCCACAAAAGGCACCAGAATAATATAGCAGATGTTCAGGAAAGTGGAAAAATCCACGCCCCCTTCCCCTCCGCGGGACCACACCAGCCCCACCAGCAAGGGGGTGAGGAACACCCCCAGCAGGCTGGAAACGGAAGCGGAGCAAATGGCCGCGGCCACATTGCCGCCCGCCATGGAAGTGAACGCTATGCTGGACTGCACGGTGGAAGGCAGCATGCACACATACAGCATTCCCATGCACAAATCCGGCCCCAGCACACTATTCCACAAGGGCATGCTGAATATACCCAGCAGGGGGAAAATAACAAAGGTGCTCGCAGCCACCAGCCCCTGAAGGCGCCAGTGCATCAACCCTTCCCATACGGAACGGCGGGAAAGCTTGGCCCCGTACAGGAAAAAAAGCAAAACGATGGCTGCATCGCTCAGGCGGCTGAACACCGTATCCCATACTCCGGAACAGGGAACCAGAATTCCCGCGCCCACACTGACGATGAGGCCGATGGTGAAGCGATCCAATTTGGCAAGGAATCCCGGCATGGAGAAGGAAAAAAGGTAAATGCCGCCTCCGGCGTTCTATTTGAAACGCACAGCATGCTTCTTGCTCAGGCGCAGGATGCTGCCCGGAGCCAGTTCCAAAACGGCGGAGGGGTCTGTCATTTTCACATCATTCAACTGGATGGCTCCGGGCGTGAAATGCTCCTTGCGGAGAACGCCATTGGATTTTTTCACCTGGAAAACATTCTCAAACAGGAAGGAAACCAGGGCCAGGGCATTCATGCCGGCAGGCAGGGAGGCAATCTCCACTTCCGGCAAATCCGCGGCAGCCAAATCCCTCTTGGAAAAACGGGTTTCCCAGTCAGAACGCGCGGCATCCGCAGCGGCGGAATCATGATAGCGTGCCGTGATTTTCCAGGCCAGGAGCTTTTTGGCTTCCATCGGATGCAATCCCATGTCCCTCTTCTCACCCAGCAGCACCAGGTAATAGCGGTCCATCAGTTCGTCGCTGGCGCTCATCATTTTGCCGAACATCATCTCCGGAGCCTCATCCACGCCCACGTAATTCCCGTAGGACTTGGACATCTTCCGCACGCCGTCCAGACCTTCCAGAAGAGGCATCGTCATGGCGATCTGCGGCAGCATGCCTTCCTCCTTCTGAAGGTCGCGGCCCACCAGGATGTTGAAAAGCTGGTCCGTCCCGCCCAGTTCCACGTCCGCACGGATTTCCACGGAATCCCAGCCCTGCATAATCGGATACTGCATCTCATGCAGGCGCACCTCCTTACCTCCCTCCACACGGGCCTTGAAATCCTCCCGGGCCAGCATCTGCTGCATGGTCACGCGGGAATTAAGCTTCAGCACCTCCTCATACGTCATCTTGCGGAACCAGTCCCCATTATACACGATCTCCGTCTTGTCACGGTCCAGAATCTTGAACGCCTGCTTGGTATATGTCTCCGCATTCTCCAGCACCTGTTCACGGGAAAGGGGGGGGCGGGTCACGGAACGGCCGGAAGGGTCGCCGATCGTGGCGGTGAAATCCCCGATGAGCAAAACAGCCTGGTGGCCAAGTTCCTGGAACTGGCGCAATTTCTCAATAGCCACGGTATGGCCTAGGTGGATGTCCGGCGCAGTAGGGTCCACGCCCAGCTTCACGCGCAGGGGGCGGCCCAGCTTGAGGCGCTCCTTCAGCTCTTCGCGGCTGATCACGACGGCGGTACCGCCCATCAATATGTCTAATTGCTCATCTATAGTCATTGATCTGGCGCATAGAGTGCCGGGGGCACCGCTCCTTTTCAAGCCTATATCCTGTGCGCGGCTCATCGAACGCGGCCAAGAGTCCCCCGCCACCGGTCCCGACGTGAGGGAACAGGCACGGAATCTGTCCCGAAAGGCGGAATAAACGGCACGCCGGTGCTGGCATTTTCCCCGCATGGCCCTTCCTCCCGTTCCATGTCACGGACCAGCCCTGCTCCCTTCCGGATGCAGAGAAACGTCCCCGCGAATCTACAGAAGCTGGTACAGGCGGGGATAGGAAGCATGATTGGCGGTTATGTAATGCGGGCGCGGTTTGGGGACCGGCTTTGTCCGCCTTTGATCCCAGCCGTCACGGTCATGATGATAATTATCATGGCGCGGCGGCCCGGAACGGTAATCATCACGATCGTGGTGGCGATGATGGCAGCCTGCGGTCAGAACGATTGAGGCTGCTGCGGCAAAAACAGGAATTATGTTCATCTTCATCTTTCTTCAGGGTAAGACAGTCCGGCGGGAGGCATGCGAACGGAAAAAGTCTGTCACCCGAACAAACGCTCCCTGTTGACGAAGAAAACGGCTCCCAATACACATAAAAACGCCCACAGGTAATCCCACTTCCATTTTTCTCCGATGTAGAACAGGGCGAAAGGAATAAACACGCACAGGGTAATCACCTCCTGCATAATCTTGAGCTGGGCCACGTTAAGCCCGCCCGCACTGCCCAGGCGGTTGGCGGGAATCATGAAGCAATATTCAAAAAACGCCAATCCCCAGCTCATCAGGATAATCATCAGCAGGGGCTTGCCATCCGCCCCGGAACCCTTCTTTAGATGGCCGTACCACGCCCACGTCATAAAAACGTTGGAGACCACCAGCATGGAAATCGTTAACGCAATCTTCATGATTTTTACTTAAAAACATCAGTCCTTGGAGGACTTGGGATCCAGGGCGTCCCGCAGGCCGTCCCCCAGGAAATTCAGCGCCAGCAGGGTAGCCGAAAACAGGAGAGCCGGGAACAAAAGCAATTCCGGACTTACCTCCATGCGGTCCGCCCCTTCCTTGATCAGCGTTCCCCATGAGGAATTGGGAGCCTTCACACCCAGCCCCAGAAAGGACAGGACGGCTTCCAGCAGCATGATGCCGGGAACGGCCAGCGTCGTGTACACGATGACGGCTCCGAACAAATTCGGAGCAATATGGCGGAACAGAATCTTCATGTGACCGATGCCCAGGGAACGGGCAGCTTCCACAAACTCCTGCCCTTTCAGCTCCATCGTCTGCGTCCGGACAATACGCGCCAGCGTCAGCCAGCCCAAAGCGCCGATGGCGATGAACAGGGGAATCAGCCCAGTCATGGGGCTCACCATTTCCACAGACCAGCCCGTCATGCCGGAAACCCACTGCGTCAGCCTCCGGGCCGGCTCCTCCACGGACAAGGAAAAAATAATCACCAGCACAATGAACGGCAGGGCAAAAAGCACATCCACCAGGCGCATCATCAGGGCATCCAGCCTGCCTCCGGCATAACCGGAAACCAGTCCGTACGCCACGCCAATCACCAGGGAAACGCCCGTAGCGACCACTCCCACCAGCAGGGAAATGCGGCCGCCGTACAGGACACGCGCCAGCAGGTCCCTCCCAAGCTGGTCCGTGCCGAACCAATGGTCCCAGGAAGGGCTTTCCGCAATCCGGGACAAATCCTGCACATTAGGATGAGGCAGCCACGGCAGCAGGGGACCCAGAAAACAGGCCGCCGCAATCAGCGCCAGCGCCAGCAGGGAAAACATGGCCGCCCGGTTGCGGGAAAGACGCAGAAAAGCGTCCTTCCACAGGGAGGAACCCTGTTCCTCCGTCCTGTTCCATCCTCTTTTTCTCATGATTCCTTTCTCAATCTCGGGTTGACGGCCATTTGCACCAGATCCACACCCAGGTTGGCCGCGACGATCAGAATGCCGTAAAACAGGACAAGCCCCTGGATGAGGAAATAATCCCGGTCCGTGGTTGCGTTCACGAAATGCTGCCCCATGCCGGGAACCTGGAAACAGGTCTCCACCACAAAAGAACCGGTAATCATGGCGGCAAAAGCTGGCCCCAGATAGGAAAGAGCCGGAATCAGGCCGCCTCGCAAAGCGTGCTTCCAAACCGTACGGAAAGGCCCCGCCCCCTTGGCTCGAGCCGTCCGGATGAAATCCTGCCCCAGCACTTCAATCATGCCGCCGCGCGTCAGGCGCGCCAGATATGCGGCATTCACCAGCCCCAGCGTCAGCGCCGGAAGCACCACACAACCGGGAGAATCCCATCCGGCCACGCTCAAGCCGGGCACATGCATGCCCAACGCCACGCCAAGCAGCGGAGCCACGACGAAAGCGGGAATGCAAATGCCGGCCATGGAAACGAGCATCACCCACCAGTCCATCCACCGGTTCTTGTACAGTGCCGCCACAATTCCGGCGGGAATCCCCGCCAGAATGGAAATAGCCATGCCTATGACTCCAAGCTGGAGGGAAACAGGGAATGACTGGCCGATCATATCCGCCACGCTGACGCCTTCCTTCACTAAAGACGGCCCCAGGTCGCCATGAACCAGCATGTTCCACCAGTAACGCCCGTACTGGACCAAGGGAGCCTGATCCAGCCCGTAACTGGCCTGGAGCTGCTGGAGGACATGCTCCGGAAGTTTCTTTTCCCCCATGAAGGGGTGCCCCGGCAACAGGCGTATCAGGAAAAACGTCACAGTTTCCAGCACCAGCAGGACCAGAAGCCCCTGCCCCAGGCGTTTCAGAATCATCCTGGTCAAGGCGTGGCCTCCTTCCCATGTTCCCGGGCGTCGTCCAGGCTGATATCCTCAAACAAATGGTTATCCAGCAGCAGGGGGTGCCATCCCCGCACCTCCGGCCTCTTCAAATAGGACCGTTTGGCCCAATACAGGGGAATCACCGGGGATTCGGAAAGCATCAGCGCTTCCGCACGGGCCAGCAGGGCCATGCGCTTCTCCTGGTCTCCCGTGGCGCGGCTCTCCGCCAGCAGGCGTTCATACTCCGGATGAAACCAGCCCGTATTATTGTTCCCGGAGGCGGAACCCCACAAATCCAGAAAACTGGAAGGGTCCAGATAATCACCGGACCATGAGGAGGAACTAAAATCATACTGCATGGAATTCTGCGCGAACTTGTAGGCCGTCCACTCACAGGAACGGATATCCACATGAATCCCCAGATGCTTTTTCCACATGCCCTGGATGGCTTCCGCCATCGTCTTCTGAACTTCGCGGGATGTAGTCATCAGCTCCAGCCGTGGAAAACCCTTCCCGCCGGGAAAACCGGCCTGGGCCAGCAGGGAACGCGCTTTCTCCGGATTGAACTCCACCCCATGCGGCGTCTTGTATCCGGCGCCGTCCGGCGTAAAGCCGAAGCCCGGCTGGCCGCCGCCGCACACCACGTCCCGCACCAGGGCCTCCCGGTCTACCGCCAGGGAAAGGGCCCGCCTGACCCGGGCGTCATTCAGCGGCGCACGCGACGTATTCAGACGGTAAAAAATAGTCACGTAATAATCATCCTGGCAAAAATCATCGCCGCCGCGCTCCCGGGCGTAAGCCGTCATCTCGGGAGGCACGTTGTTGGTGACATGAAGCTTGCCGTTGAAAAACATGCGGGTTTCCGTAAAGCCGTTCACGGTGGGAAGAAAACGGACTCCATTCAGCCGGACGGCGGAAGCGTTCCGGTACCGGGGATTGCGGCGCACCTCCACATAATCATTGAAACGGTGCTCCGCCATAAGAAA
>OQVH01001091.1_pt1 | contig 18628 bp, 20 predicted proteins | sample 1691641 | NCBI WGS metagenome assembly OQVH01 (sample SAMN03418286, study PRJEB22391) | human gut metagenome | biome: human-gut; feature: organic feature; material: feces | host: Homo sapiens | place: Italy | collected 2013-04
ACCGCATTCATCCGGGAGGCGGCCAATCAGGGGGCGGTCGTATCGGACGCCTACATGAATGACACCAAGGTCTGGTGCGAGACCATCCTGCCCACACCCATTGAGATTCCCACCAGAAAGAACGGGACGGTCATCATCTTTGCCGGGGCACGCTTTTCCACTTCCGACTATGGCAACGGATCCGTGGACATGCGTTCGTTCCTGCTCAACGGGGCATGCCTGAACGGGATGGTACGTGAATCCGTCATGCGGCAGGTGCATCTGGGGGCAAGACTGCCCGATTCACTGGCACTGTCACAGAAAACCTACGAGCTGGACACGCAGACCACCGTATCGGCAGTATCGGACCTGACCAAAGGACTGTACAACAAGGATACACTTATGCAGAAAGCCATCGAAATACAGGGCGCTTCGGAAATAGATGTGGACTTCGACAAGGAGCTCAAACAACTGGTGCAGAAAGGCGGCCTGCTGAAGAGCGAAGGGCGTGAAGTGGAAAAATTACTGATGAACAACAATCCGGAGGACGGAGTGACCGGAGGGGCCACCCTGTGGAAGCTGACGCAGGGCATCACCGCTTTCGCACGGGAACAGGAGCCGGAACGGTGCCGGGAACTGCATGAGATATCGGGACAACTTATGAACCGGGTAAAAACCAACTAATAAATAACATCTAATAATCAGGCGACTGACAGAAACCGCTTTCTGTCAGTCGCCTGAAAAAAGTTCTATATATTCACGTTAAGCAAATCTACTACATTTACTCATTACATAACTTTAAATCTATTTGTTCTTCATTTCAAATACGATTACGTCTTCTGCCATGTATTTCGGTTCTTTGTCATTACAAAATGCACTAATTATATACGATTGGTTCATCTCAAACTTATACTCAACTCTAATTGTATCTTTTGGCATTCGAATCCCATTCGGATATTGGATTTCTAAAACATAGTTAACAATGCCATTTTTTATGTTAGAAATATATTCCTGCACTTGAATATCAATACAATCATAATTTTCCAAATAAACAAAGTTTACTATTTTAGCATTACGTGGTTCTAACAAATTTGTTACAATCTCGTATATTTGATCAGGCTTCTTTTTAAAAGACGAACTATCATCCCCACCAACTACTCTTATCAAACAATGAAAATTGAAAGGAGTAGTATCACATGTTTCTTTACATGAAACTAAGAAGAATATTATAGATATGAAACATAGTATGCATTTAGAATAATACATAGCTGTTACTATTGAATAGTTCCACCACCCGAAATATTTGGATTCTCTATCACAGAATATTCCACGTTATATTTATAATTACCAGGTGTTCCATCATCATCCAAACTTAAGTATCCAGGCAATTCAGAATCCTTAATGGCAGGATTAGAACTATCAAAAACAGTAGCCAAAAAATAACCATTGTTACTTCCATCCCATCCCCAGTTAAAATGGTAAAGATTCACAAACTTATTATCACTTTTCCTTCTTGCAGAAAATGCACCATCAGCCACCCAAGCATGACCACCTGTATATTTTATAGTAATTCCTAAAAAATCATTTTTCCCCCTATTTCCTCTCATATAAACTAATTTATTAGAAAAGAAATTTGCAGCCATAAAAATTTCATTGGCATTATATTCCTTCAGTTTTGTTGCTTTTAAAGAAGTCCAATCATTTATCCAATTTATAGCATCTTTTGACTCCATGGATGTACCGTCATCTTTGTATTCAGCTTTTAACACAACACCTAGATATCTCATTAAATGTGCAATCTCATTTGCTGATTGTGGAGTTGTAAACGTATTCAGTCTGCCATCATTTTTAAAACAATCACTTTGTATTTGATTCCAATGAAGAATTGCACTTCCAGAAGCTAAATTATCTTGCCAACTAACATTTCCAATAACAGGGAAATAAGATAAGATCTGCGCTACAGCTACAGCCACACAACCTGTATATGGGCCAGGACAATATACATTATACGGTGCACCTTGCCCCCATTTGCTTGTCAAATGGTAAGCACTTCCATAAACATTATCATAATCACCTATACCCAGATTGACAGCCTTAGTAGTACTAGTTTTAACATCATATACGGCTTTTCCTAATGCCAGATTGAGAAAATATGCGAAGTTAGGATTTTCTTCAACACTTTTCTCAGAAAAAGAGCCATTATCTATGACTCCAAAAATGGGTTCAGTTCTCCTATCAGCACCCACTAATACATATCCACCATTATTAGAAAAATTAACAGCATAAAGTAAGGTATCTTCTATACCAACACTTCTAGTAATAACTTTATTTGCATCAACAATTTCAACACTTTCAATCTCAAGATTTCTCATTTTTGTTCTTGTTTTACAACTATCTGAACCTTGAAATACTTGCATAAAATCTAAAACAATATCTTTTGCTTCATCTACACTTATTTTATAAGGATTACTTGTCAATTTGGATATAGACTCTACATTTTCTGATTCTTGACACGAAGAAAAAGAAATCACGACAATAAGCAATTTAATTAAATATAATTTTCTCATACATTACAATTTATTATAATTATCAGTTAAAAAAGGATCATACATAGCATGACCCTCAATTCTATTTATAAAAGATATTTAAAATTCATTTGGAATACGCCCACCGGCAGGAGGATTGGGATTTCCATTATTCAACTGAGCTTGTAATTGCAATCTTTCTTGCTCTGTTAATATTCTATTATCTCCATCATACACAATAGCATCTAATTCACGATAAACATCGGAACGAGCCACATAAGGTAAATACAAATAATTAATCCACATTCTATCCAAATTCGAAACTGTACTTCCTTGATAAATCAAAGAACCATCTTTTTTCGTATACATCGGTTTTGATTTGTCAATAACTATAGACAAACTAGTTGTCTTAGAACCATACCCCATTACAGAGTTATAATCATAATTGCCACGATAATGATAATTCGTAGTCTGCTTATCAAACTGTTTTTTACCACTACTAGTCAAATTATTCCAATCAATATTAACATAATCATCTCTATCCGGCCGACTTTGTTCATGCAACATACCAACAGCATGACAAATTTCATGTATTATTACACCATAATCACCATATGAGGCATCTCTAAAAGCAAAATCTGCCAATGATATATCCTGTTTACCTCCAATACGACCTACATAAGAAGTACTTACATCAGAATCACCTATACTCTTAAAATTGACATAAGGATAATCAAATCCATACACAGGATCTTTCGTTGGTTCCCCTGTCGCATTATAAAAACGCAAATTAGTTTTTGACTGAAGCTCCAAAAGAGCTTGCTTTATATATCCTTTTTGTGTAGACGTTAAATTACCATCATAAACAAATCTCACCATAGCCCAAAGATTATAAGATGTTGGATAAATTCCTAAATTTCTCGTTTGTAGCAAATTATCAACATTTATAGGCAAATTTGTCACCGGATTCAATGATAAATCACGCTCCAAATCTCCTGTAACATCACCGGCAATAGCCCCTGTTTCATCCAACGACCTCAATTGTTCAGGAGACAAAATCATATCTCCGCCAAAGAAGTAATTTTCACCTCTTTTCTCTACTTCAACCCCAGACTTCAGTATAACAATACTTTCCAAAGCACTATCATTACTATTCTGTGAAACAGCTACTAAGCCTTCATCTTCTTGACAAGAAAACAAAAAGACACATGACAACAACAATGAATAAAATCCAATCTTTTTCATAATAATAAATATTTAATTAAACTTAGGATATTTTCTCTTTTAGCACAACTTCTAATAATTCATATCTCTCAGTATAACCATCAGCTGGAGGATTATCTAATTCAACAATCCTAACCCTGATTTTATACCGAAAACCTTCAACATACTCAAAACCTTCAATCGCATTTTTACTCAAATACAGAATTTCCTCAGTTCCTTCAATCGTACATTCCATAACTTTCACCAAATCCGTTGAATTACCAGGTGGTCTACTTCCCGTCCAAACTAAATCAGATGACACATTCATTACAACAATTCTTTCTTTATCATCTTCATTGCAACCTATACAAAGAGACAATAAAGAAAGTAGAAACAACAACAAATTACTACGCTTAAAAAATTTACAACACATACCACAATCAATTAAACATGAAATAAATAGATATAATAAAATAGAAAGATATTCCTAATTGCTAATAAAAACACAATTACTATTATAAAATTGTATCAACAAAGCAGATATGTTTTCCTTTACTTGAATACCTTCCAATGGTTCAATTCCACTTGGAAATTCCTGAGGATAAAAATCCGCAGTTTGAGATGCTACATATAAGTTTATAGTTTCACTCCAATCTTCGCGCTTATCATCATCCAAGCAACTTGAACATACTCCAATCAAGCAGAAAAGAGCAATTAACTGCACCCACCTTAATTTAAAATCCATTTTCATATCCTTATTTTTATTGTTTACAGCACAAATATACAATCTATATTGTATATAAAATAACATTTTTAGATGTTTTTTGCCATTATATGTTGATAAACACAAATAATATCTATATTTGTACTATACAATCTAAATTATATTAATATGGAAAATGTTTATTACTCATTAAAAGACTTTGAACTTTCTTTAAAGAAGAACGCTATCGAGAGAGCTGACGACTTCCAGCAGTACATCAATCAATTAAATGAATTTGGTTGCAAAAGCTATTGGATAACTTCCCAGACAGGAGTCGGGTCAACAATGACCATTGAAGACTTTGACCGACCTGTCACTGCATTTATCTCCAATGACTATTTGGGAATGTCACAACGAGAGGAAACCAAACAGGCTGGAATAGATGCTATTATCAAATATGGAACAGGTGCTTGTGCCGCACAGGTTATAGGTGGCTATCTCGATATACATCAACAACTGGAACAAGAAATCGCATCTTTTGTAGGGCAGGAAGACGCAATACTGTTTTCTTCCGGTTTTGGAGCAAATGCAGGGATATTAAGAGCCTTATTAGGTCAAAATGACATTGCGTTAGTGGATCCTTATATCCATACAAGCGCAATGGCAGGATTAAAAGGGACAAATATAAAGCGGATAGGGCACAACGATTTGGAATATTTAGAGAAAACACTGAAAGAAACCAAAGACCAATATCAGACCAGGCTTGTAATAATAGACGGGGTATATTCACAAGATGGGGATTTGTCCTTGCTTCCCGAAATAATTTCTCTTTGCAAAACCCATGAAGCTATGTTGATGCTGGATGATGCACACGGAATAGGTGTAATGGGAGCCAACGGTAAGGGAACGGCAGAACATTTCAATTGTTTAGGGCAAGTGGATATCATCACCGGAACATTCAGCAAATCATTTGGTTGTGTGGGAGGATTTGCCGCTGCCTCAAAAAAGATAATACAATACCTGAAATTTTATGCGGACAGCAATGTCTTCTCGGCAGCCCCTACACCACAAGTAACCGCGTCCATTTTGAAAGCTTTGGAAATAATAAAGAAAGAACCGGCAATAAGAGCCAGACTTTGGGAAAATACCGATTATCTCAGAAGCCGGCTGACAACCGAAGGATTTGACATAGGAAAATCCGTGTCACCCATTTTCCCTATTATGATAAGAGATAATAAAAAAGTTTATGAAATAGCTAAAATGTTACAGAAAAAAGGTATCTTTACAATTGGAATTGTATATCCGGCAGTAAGAACCAAAGAGGCCAGATTAAGGGTCAGTGTTCTTGCCACGCATGAACATGAACAGTTGGATGCTTTAATCAACGCTCTTAATGATATAAATAAAGATATAAAAATAAAAAAGGAATAATGAAAGAAAGGAGAAAGCGAAGAAGTGCAAAGGACATAGAAGAAAGTATACTTGATGCGGCAAATCAATTAATTGAAAATGATGGATTTTCAAAATTGACAGTTACCGGTATCATACATCTGGCAGAAATCGAACCTGTCCAATTCTACCATAGATATGAGGATTTGAACAAGTTTATTGATGAGTATGTCAAAAAGTACGATTACTGGTTCAATGATATCATAAAGTCCCAGAAACAATCAAGCAATGATAAAGAATTGTACACGAACATTCTGACAGGATTGTTCCATTCTTTATCGGAGAACAAAGCAATGCAAGAGCTTCTGAAATGGGAACTGGCTAATAATAATGAAACCAGTCAGCGTACCGCCCGATTACGAGAATTACATACATTGCCTCTATGCCAAAAATATTCAAAACTGTTCTCAGATACGGATATTGACATTGTAACCATATCCGCACTGATAATAGGCGGAATATACTATCTCATTTTGCATGATGAACTTTCTACTTTCAGTGGTATAAATTTAAAAGTGGAATCAGACAGGCAAAGAGTTATTAAAGCCATAAATAAACTGTCAGATATTCTGTTCACTCCTATACCATCTTCTCTTACCAGAGAAACCATTGATATAATAATAAAAATGAAGGAAGATAATATACCAGTGGAAAAAATAGCATATTATACGGGAATACCACAAGACATTATCATTTCAATCTAAAGCACAAATTGGAATAACCAGCCGTATATACTGATTTGAAAATGAGTAAAAATTGCAGTAAAAAAAGCCGTGAACATCAATCTTCCCATCGTTGTTCACGGCTTTTTTATAATCAAGGTATATAGAAAAGCGCAAACTCAGCTTTCCTTCTTCTCTCTATGCTCGGAATCACTTTTCCCTTATAGCACCTAAAGGAAACATACTCCTCATAGATGTCACGCTCCCCTTTTTCCAGCTTCCGTATCAACCGGCTTTTGGGTATCCTGCCATGGCCCTTCAATCTGAAAATGCCAACGTTATAGCTCAAAACGCCCAAAAGCAATGCATCATTCTCAAACTCCCGGAACGCATCACAACACTTTCTAAGGTCACTCCTCAGCAGCGAATCAGCCTGTGCCTTGCTCAGGTTCTCGGTCAATGTCTCCCCCGGAAGCAAGCAATGCCCGTAACCGATGTAAGGCATCTGTTCCCGATGCCAGCCTTCCGCCCGTTTGATGAACTCCACGGCCTTATCAAACAGCGAATCCGGCACTTCCCCCTTTCCTTGGGCAAAAGCGGAGGAGGTCACAAACGCCATAAACACTCCGGCCGTCAGCTTGAGCCATTCCCTACTCATTGCCCGGGACGTTGTTTTCCGCATCATTCACATTGAAACCATAGGTCAGCTGCCGCATATTCCCCCAGTTATCCTCAAAATAGAGGTCGATGGTCTGCGAGTCATCCGCGCTTTGCGAAGTGTAATACAGCCGGAATCTCCGTTCATTCAGCAGATAGCGGTCATTGGGCTTCAGCACCGTGCCGTCCTCCATCTTCAGGCTACCCTTGCCGTCCGGCTGGAAGTACCTCAGCGTATAGACCGTTCCAGCAAAGTTGCCTTCCGATCTGATTTCCAGACGGATTTCCACTGTCTCACCGTTTGCTATCCCATCCGCTACCGGCATGGCTTCCACCGTGAACGGGTATTCCTGCCGGACATCCAGCCTGCCGTCACAAGAAACAAGACAAAAAAGGGCGGTAGCCAGGCAGCAGGCCGCCGTCATACAATCAAGGATTTTTCTCTTCATGGGTATATATCTGTTTTAGGGTTAGAAAATGTATTTGACTCCGATTCCATACTGGCAGTGGCAGCGAACCGAGGCGCCGCCCCACACAAACCGCTCACGCAGCCGAAGCAGCAGGACAACCCTGTCAGACAGGTAGCCTTCCGCTTCCAGTGTCGCCGCACCGCCGTAAATGAACGATTCACACCTGTGCAGGGCGGCACCGTCATCCAGCAGTCTCTTGCCTCCGTTTACCGTCTCATACCCCAGCAGGGCCGAGACACCGAGGTTCAGGAACAGCACCTTGCCCGGTGAGGAAAAGAACGTATGGTAATAGCCGCCCTGCTGGGGTATGAGACGGTAAACGGAGGCACCGTCCGCCATTTCCGCCGTGAGACGGACACCCTTCATTCCCGGCAGACAGCGTTGCGCATGGGCCTGCCCCGTCATAAGGGCAAGCAGCGCAAGGGTGACATACACATACCTTTTCATCGCACTTTCAGTTCATTGATGGTCTCGGCACGCACCAGGTCCTCATTCTCTATCTCAAAGACCTGGTGGCGTCCCCCTTGTTTCTCATACATCTCCACCACCAGTTTCTTGTCATCAGGAAGGGTGAACTTGGGCAGGGCAAACACCGTTCTCCCGCTCTTTTTCCCGTCCACACGGGTCAGGTAATTGAAGGCACGCAGCGGACAGATGACCTGTTCCTGCATGGCGGTACGTTTCACTATCTTCTTGTCCACGATCTTGAAGATCACGAAGTCCACATCGAAAGGCACGTGGGTGGAATTTCTTACCTCGGTATGGAAATAGAGCAGGTCACCGTGCGCATAGAGCCCTTTGAGCAGGTACTGCACGCCGAAGCGTTTACAGCCGATGTGCTTCACTCTCCGCTTGTCCTGTCCGTGCACGGACTTCATGACCAGACGCACCAGCCTGGGCGACTCGTTGCCCAGTTCCTGCAAATAAATCTCCATCGCGTTGTTGGGACGGTTCACCGCCTCCCCGTCGTGGATGAAGTCGCACATCTCCACATTCAGTAGCAGCGGCTCGTCGGCATACTTGACATTGAACGTGTAAAAATTCCCGTCCTCGGTAATCACGCTCATGTTCGTCTCGTTACGGAAATGCTTCCTCGTGGCCTTCACCCGGATCACGTTCTCCGCACCGTCAGCCTTGCCGGCTATCAGGTTGGGGGAACCGAGGTCCACGTACTTGACGGATGAGGGGAAAATCACATGCACCGTCTTGTCGTAGGTGATTTCCAGACCATGCGGAGGTATCATCCGGCTGAAACCTATCTTGCGGCTCAGCCCTTCAAAATAATCTCCGCTACTCTGCTGCGCATGGGCAGCTAAAAAGCCCGTCAGAAGGGCAAACATCATCAGAATCTTCTTCATGTCCGATTGTTGTTGGTTGGTTGTTGAATAATTGTGTTTTCTCTTTTTCTACTCCGGGGTATGGAGCAGCAGCCTGTGCCCGGCCTTCAGCGTGATTTTCACCGTCCGCATCCTCTTGGTGACGTACTGTGACACGCCCTGTATCACGCCTTTCCCCACGTCCGAGGCTATCTGTGCGCCGGCATCCGTCGAGATGTTGATGCTGCTCCCCAGCGAGCCGCCCATGTTGGCGGCAACCTCCCGGACAGCGTTCATCTCCATCGAGTTGGGGATGAATATGCCGGGCTGTCCGTCCGTGTCATAGACCTCCAACTCCACCGGGATAACCGTACCGTCGTGTTCCAGCGAGGTGATTTCGATAACGGGCATAACGTAGACTTTTTTGAATGAACCGCAAAGTTACGACATCTGCCGCACATTCCAAGAATCACCCCACGGGAAAATCAGGTATCCCATTCACTCGGCTGCCGTATCGAGCAACGGAGCTTCCTCTTCCTCCGGTCCACGAGGTCCCGGCCCCGGTCTCTCACCTTCCGGCATCGGAGGCAATACCTGCGGCTGCGGTTTCACGGTCTGCCAGGTGGCATACTGTTCTTCGGTGAGAATCTTGCGGATTTTCTTCTCCCGCTTTTCCTGCTCCTTCTGCATCTTCTCGGCATGCTCCTTCATCCGTTCTTCCGGAGTCATGCCTTCCGGAAATCCTCCCATTCCGGGGAATCCTCCCCCCATCGGGGGTCTTCCAGCCATGGGAGGCTGTCCGTTCATTCCTCCCGGGTGACGCTGCATCATGGCTTCCACTTTTTCCTTTTCTTCCTTCAGGAACAACTTGTAAATCTTCTTGTACTGTTTCTCCGTCAGGTTCAGTACCTTATCCATCTCGTCGGTCCGTCGCTGGGCCGCCTTCTCCGGATTGGGCACTTCCTTCTTCTGCACTTTCTCCTGCGGGTCATCGTAGCGGATATTCGCACTTGCATTCAAAGATGCACACATCAAGGCCATTCCGCAGGCCATCCACACAATTTTCTTCATCTTACTTACAATTTAAATGAAAACTAATCGGAAACAAATGTAGAAGTCGCCTGCAATTTTTAAAAATAGAATCCACCAAATGCGGTTTTCTGTCTACCAATTGGAAAGAAATCTCGTATCTTTGCCCTCAGTTTAACCAATCACACACGCCTTTATGGAAAAAGAAACAATATCTACCTGTGTGGACTGCGGCACACAGAACTGCAAATACAAAGACCGCACCTATCCTGATTTCTGTCCCACGGATAATCTGAAGGAGGAAGACCGCCAGTGGGCGCTGGAGCGTTACGACGAGGGACGCAACCGCGAGATTATGATTGCCAGCGCGGAAGTGGAATACGAAGGCTACTGCCAGTGGACCCGCGTGCAGGAAATCATGGAATTTGCCCGGAAAATCGGTGCGCACCGCATCGGCATTGCCAACTGCATCGGCCTCATCCGCGAAGCCCGTATCTTTGCCCGTATCCTCCGTGCCAACGGCTTCGAAGCTTACTCGGTCATCTGCAAGGTAGCCGGCCAGCCCAAAACGTCGATGGGTATCCCCGCACAATGTGAAAGCATCGGCGCCGCCATGTGCAACCCGATTCTGCAAGCCCGTCTGCTGAACGAAGCACATACCGACCTGAATGTAGTCATCGGTCTCTGCGTGGGGCACGACAGCCTGTTCTACAAATACTCGGATGCCTACGTCACCACCCTCGTAACCAAGGACCGTGTGACGGGCAATAACCCTACGGCAGCACTGTATACGGCGGATTCTTATTACCGGAAGAAGTTTTTTGGAGGAAAAAAAAAGCTCTGACTAATGGTATATAAAAAGGGAAGCAGCACATCGATACGCCGCTTCCCCTTTTTTATAATATTCTATTTCAATCACGCAACAATCCACCGCTCAATGCTTCGTGTCTCGTCACTGAAGTTTACTCCCACCTTTATCACCTTCCGGCTATCGGAAGCAAAGGCAGAGGCATAGCCCTTCTCCTCTATCTGCTGCATGGCTTCTTCAGCGGTACCGTTCAACTTAAACTCCATCACGTAGATGTAATCGGATGTCTTGAGCACTAAATCTACCCGACCACGCGATGTGCGGTATTCCACCTCGGTGTGGAAGCCCATCAGCTTGAACACGATGTAAAGAATGTTCTGGTAATGCACCTCGCGGTCACGGGCCAGTTCGTAGGGAGTATCATTGAAGAAGGTCTGCAAACGGCTCAGGAAACCATCCACATCCCCCTTGCGTACCTCACCCACAAAGCACTGGATTTCATAAGGAGACTTGCTGATGCTCACCGACGCATAGTGAGGAAGCAGGAAACGGAGAAAACCCTGCTCCACCTCCCGGTTCGGGAAACCAAGGGTATAGTTCTCAAACTCCGCGTTATAATCCTTGATAGTCAGATAGCCGCTTTGATAGATGACCGGTACCGGGTCGGTAGAAGCCGCATCGATGGAATCCAGCACCGGACCGCTGGTTACGATGTGCTCAATCTCTTCCACCGGATAATGATGAAGTTTCATCAACTCTACCAGGTAAGTCGGGGTGCCCGTTTCAAACCAATAGCTGCCTATCTGTTTCTTGGCAAAGGTATTCAGCAGGCTGAAAGGATTGTACATGCCTACCGACTTATAGCAGAAGTGATAACCGTCGTAGTTTTCCTTCAACAGTTCACAGGCTTTGACATAATCTACGTCCAGTGCATCGGCAAGCGCATGAATGTCCTCGTCAAAATACTGATGAAGTTCAGCATCACTGATACCACAGAGTTCCGCATAACGGTTGTCCATAGAGATGTCCATCAGGTTATTCAAATCACTGAACACACTCACCTTGCTGAACTTCGTCACGCCCGTCAGCATGGCAAAATAAATAGAGCCGTCGCACGACTTGAGCGCGCCATAGAATGCTTTGAGCGTATTACGGAATTTTGTCTGCAGTTCGGGATTTGTGATGGCCTGAAGCATGGGCTTGTCGTACTCATCAATCAGAATCACGACCTTTTGCCCCATTTTCTTCGCAGCCCGACGAATAACTCCTTCGAAACGAGTCGCCACGGAATACTCATCCGGGTTATGGCCATACTCTGCTTCCCACTGCTTCAGCGTCAGTTCTAGCTTGTTTTCCAGACTTGCTTCCGTATCATACTTTTCCGTATTCAAATCCATGTGAAGCACCGGATGCACCGTCCAGTCCTTTTCCAGACTTTCCATGGCAAGTCCTTTGAAAAGTTCACGCTTTCCTAGAAAATAAGCCTCTAACGTGGAAATCATCAGACTCTTGCCAAACCGTCGAGGACGGCTCAGGAAATAGTACTTCCCTGTCTGCACCAGGTTATATAAAAGCGAAGTCTTATCCACATAAATATATCCCCTGCTGCGGAGATCCTCGAAATTCTGTATGCCTACCGGATAAAGTCTGTTCATGGCCGTATCGTTTTAATCCTTTCGTACACACAAAGGTAAGATTTATCTGCCGCAATTCCTAATCTGCACATTGAAAAACCGCCACGTATCCCTTCCAAGATGTGTGGCGGCTATATTTTACTTCAATACTTTCCCGTCGGAAAAGGCATTACCCACCTTCTCTCCTATCACCAGATAGTGATGATGAATCGGGTCGTACGTAATCGGTTTCAGACGAGAGGGGTCAATCTGGCCGTTTTCATCCAGAATCTCTTCCGCAGCTGACACGTTGACAATACGGCCTACCAAATGATTGCTCTCCTGATCGTATGAAACCAGCTCACATTCCAGTGTCATGGGCAGTTCCTCAATGACCGGCGCATTCACACACTCCGATTTTACGGCATGGAAACCGGCTTTGGCAAATTTATCCGGCTCCTTCTTTCCCGAGACAAGCCCCACATAATCGCAGGCTGCCACATGATCGGCTGTAGCCATGCTCACGGTAAAGGCCTTCGTAGCCAAAATATTCTGGGTCGTCTTGTGTCCTTCGGCCAGGCAGATGCCTACCATGTCATCCGTATAGATTCCTCCCCACGCCGCATTCATGGCATTGGGTTTTCCATTTTCGTCGTACGCAGCCACGATAAATACGGGCATCGGGTACAACCATGTTTTTACTCTAAAATTCTTTCGCATAGTCTGTATCTTTTTAATTGCAGTATCGAATCATTTATCATTTCGAGGACTCACCGCCACCTTAATCACCCCATCCAGACGGTTTTCGAAAATGCGGTAAGCTTCTTCTATCTCATTAAGCGGGAAGCGGTGTGTAATGAGCGGCGTAGTGTCAATCTTTCCTTCCGCTATCAACCGGAGGATTTCAGCACAGTCGCAACCGTCTACCCCACCTGTCTTGAAGGTGAGGTTCTTGCCGTACATGTCGGGCAAGGGAAGTACCTGCGGACGGTCGTACAAAGCCACGACGGTCACAATAGCATTCGGACGGGCACACTCCCAAGCCAGCCGGAAGGTATCATCGGCTCCGGCCACTTCAATAACTACATCGACTCCTCCATGCGCGCTGTGGGCTTTTACAAACTCCTGACACTGTTCCGGCGTAGTGACCAGTACCTCGGGATAATGGGTCTGCACGAAACGAATGCGCTCTTCCGATTTCTCACACACAATGAGACGACGCGGATGTTTCAGTCGGGCACAGAGCAACGTACAGATTCCCGTAGGTCCAGCTCCAATCAGCAGCACCGTATCTTCGGGCGTAATTTCCGAGATACGGGCAGCCCAAAAGCCGGTAGCCAAGATATCGCCCACGAAAAGCGCCTGCTCGTCCGTCACTCCGTCGGGAATGCGATTCAACCCTTGGTCGGCATACGGCACCCGCACATATTCCGCTTGTCCCCCGTCGATACGGCAACCCAGTGCCCATCCTCCGTCGGGGTCCTCACAATTGTTTACATACCCGTGCTGGCAGAAGAAACATTCCCCGCAGAAAGTCTCCACGTTGACCGTCACCCGGTCACCCGGCTTCACGGTAGTGACCTCAGCTCCTACTTGTTCCACGATGCCCACCATCTCATGCCCCACCGTAATACCCGGTACAGCACGCGGCACGCTGCCGTGCTTGATGTGTAAATCACTGGTGCAGATGCTTCCCAACGTGACGCGAACCAGGGCGTCCTTCGGGTCTTTCAGTTCGGGCACAGGTTTCTCTATCAATGAGAAACGGCCGTGCTCCATATACGTATAAGCTAACATACTCTTAAATTTTAATGAAAATACGCCTTCAGCACTTCTCCGAACACCTCTCCCGGTGCTATCTTATCAAACAATTTCATCGAGGTATGCAGTTTCAGCACGTCCACCTCCGACCCCATCAGTTCCCGAACCGTGCGATGGCCACGATGACCTAACAAGGCATGGGAGATTTCCCGCAGGCGAGCACCCAATACAGGATGTGCCAGATAAGCTCGGGCCTCTTCTTCCCCGTCGAGTCCGTAGAACTCCGAGTTATAACTATAGCCTAACCCCTTCTGCTGAGGGAAGATATACCAAATCCAATGGCTGCGCTTACCGCCATTCCTGATTTCCTTCAATGCCACAGGATACACGCCTTCCTGCGCATCCAGAAACCGTTGCAGATTAAATTTCGTGTGCGACATATTCTTTCGTTTTTATCTTTACTCAAATGTAAAGATAATCTCTCAATGAGCAAACGATTGCGAGGAGAATTATTTTTGCCACAAGTATGATTTTCCTCCCTAATTCTTCGTTAATTAAAGAGTTATGCTTATATTTGTCCCGAAAATCCGTACAAGGCGGTTTTCATCGCACATTGATTTTAGATACAACAAATGATCGTTAAAGATGTCACACAAAGTTTTCGTTACGTTCCGCTGAGGTCCTGACCGGATTTTTCTCAGCATAGGAATCGAATGAATTATTGCTTCCGACAAGGAGGCCGGGATTGTTGTGCTCTTTGACGTACTAGCTGCGCACCTCTCTTTCGATGGGGAAACGAGAGGGAATTTACGCTGCTACGGACCTTTACCTGACTACGTCCGTAAGCTTCTATCTTTATCTATTTCTATTTTCTCATTTTAAAATTCGTTTGTTGTATATGAAAAATGTCATGTTACGTGCTACACGCACCTTTATTGAAGATCTCTGTGCTCCCGAATACGCTCACAACCACCTCGCCGTGGAAATCTCTCATCCCGATGGCTTTACCGATGCCCAGGAACTTTCTATCCGGGTGTATTCCTGCGAATACCGCCTGTTGGGCTGTGACACCCGTTCACTGAAAGGGAAAAGGTCCCGAAAAGTACGGTTCGACATACTCTCTGAAGAAGAATGGGAAGCCGGACTCTACCGTATCTACGTCTACCGCAACGGACGCCCGGTGGGATGGACACTCTTAGAACTCTATTCCGGCTACGAATGCTGGGACAAGACCGAGGTGGAGGATTTCCAGACCCGCCCTGAAGAAAAATACTTTGCCGAGACCTTCTGTTTCCTGCCCTTGTTCTCCTGGATGCACCAGGAACAATGTGACTCGAACCTCATCCGCCAGTTCCTCGAAACATTGTATGCGCTCGACAGCCACCAGCTTGCCGTACCTCACCTGCTTGTTTCAGGCAATCAGGCCCGCAAATATGCCGCTCGCCTGCTGGCCCTTCATTTTTGTGAAAAGCAGACCGCTCTTTGCAGCCATTTCTCCCTACAGGAATTGCTGGAGGGTTCCCTGCAATGGAAAGTCCTGCAAGAGAAGATGGATACCCGAAAAGTAGTACTGGTGGAAGTACCCTACAAGGAGTACATCCGACAGGAATCCAACCTGCTCGACCTATTAGGAAACCTGATGGAACAGAAGGTTTCTTCCGGCCCTATCTTCATCTTCTACGGTACGATGGACAGTACCTATCAGTTGCGCAGATGCAGCACAGCGATGAGCCGCATCTTTACGGAAGAGAACACCATTTATACACCCGACAAGACGGAAACCGATGCCCCAAGCGAAGCCTTTCCGGTAGATGACCTTCCTTTGCCGTTTGATGAAGAACAGCCGCTTCCGCATACCGAAGAAGATAGTCCCCTGCCCGAAGACAATACACCATCGGATGCCGAACAGGCCTTGCAAGAAATGGTAGGACTGACCCGCCTGAAGGAAGACTTGCAGGAAACCCGTATGATGGCCGCCTTCATGAAGCGGCGTATGGAATTAGGGCTCGACACGGAACTGGACAATCGCCACCACATGCTGTTCCTAGGCAATCCCGGTACAGGAAAGACGACGGTAGCCAAACTCATCGGACAGCTGTATCACCAAATGGGGCTGCTTTCCAGCGGACATACCATAGAGACATGCCGCACAAAGCTGGTGGGCGAATACATCGGTGAGACAGAAAAGCACATCAGGCAAGCCATTGAGGAGGCCCGGGGAGGCGTACTCTTCATCGACGAAGCCTACACCCTGATTACCACGAAGCAAGAAACGAAAGATTTCGGGAAAGAGGTGATTCACGCCCTGCTCACCGTGCTCTCGGAACCCAATCCTGACATGATTATCATCCTGGCCGGCTACGAGGACAAAATGCAGCAGATGCTCCGTACCAATCCCGGCTTGCAGGAGCGTTTCCCTCTCCAGTTCTACTTTGACGATTACAATGCAGACGAACTGATGGAAATGGCACACCGTCTCTTGCAGAAACGCAATTTCCAACTGACCTCCGAAGCAGACAAGGAATTGTACACCCTGATTACGGAAGCCACTACCCAGCGCGATGAGTATTTCGGCAACGGACGCTGGCTGCACAACTTGATTGAGCAGGGTATCATCAAATGCATGGCCCAGCGTATCATGTCGCAACCTTCTATTCCCGACAATACCTTCCTATTCCGTACCATCACCCAGGAAGATGTCGTGAAGGCAGGTAATCGTCTCCGCGGCAAGCAGGTAGTGAAACTGGAACCGCAGCCCATCCGTCGCATCGGGTTCAGGGCTTGAAAAACAAACCTGACTTCTTTATCAAATAAATAAAAGTCCCCCTGCTTTCGCTGCAATGTGAAGCAGAGGGACTCTTTTATTTCCCATATTCTTTTTCTCTCATTTGTTGAACACCAGTCTGTCCGTATCATATCCACGCTGGCGCAATTTTTCAATCAATTCCTGAAGTACTTCGTCGGGCAGGGTTTCTTCACGGCTCATAATCCAGAGATACTTGTCGCTGCTACTGCCTATCAGCACGTAGCGATAGTCCGGGTCAATATCGAGCACGTAATAGTCGGCATAGAACCACAGGAAGAACGAGACTTTCAGTTTGCCGGGGTCGTTCGGATCGGGCTGTTTCGCCTTTCCCTTGATTTCCTTGTACTTTCCATCCTTGTATCCCGCGTTCAGCACCTTAATGCGCCCGTTGGAAAGCAAGGTATATGTGGCCGTTACACGGGTCATGCCCTTTTCAAAGCGGTGGTCATAACGGGCTATTTCGTGCCACTTCCCCATAAAACGCGGTACGTCGAACGTCTGTACCGTCCGGTTGTCTATCTCAGTATTGTTGCTGCTTTGGCAACCGCCAAGCCCTAACAGGACACACAGAAAAATCAGGATGTGTTTCATAACGTGTATTTTTTAAGTTCAAAGGTTATATCTCCCACAAATATACCAAAACCTGACCAATTACGGAGGCATTTATCAAAAATAAATCCCTTAATCGTTAGGTCAGCTACACAAGAATACCTACCTTTAAGACCGTTATTTTTTACCAGGCAATCTATCAGAAAAATATGAAAAAGACAAAACTATTTTTTGTAGGTGCTGCCATCCTGATAGGAGGAGGGACGGCCGTGCATGCCCAGTCGTGGAGAAACGACAGGGCAGTTTCTTTGGATAAGCAATATGCCGATTATCCTTGTGTGAATTTACTGGACAGTACGAGTGTGACGGTGGAACCCACCGGGCAAGGTTCGTTTGCGGTCTGCCGGGCCGTACGGGTGCAGACAACTGCCGGAGCCTTGCAGCAACGGGTACTGAAATACGATTACGACCCGCTGACGGCAGCCGCCACCTTCAAGCGAGTGACCATTTACCATGCCGACGGAACCTATACATCGGTCGATGTGAGCAAGGCGTGCGACTATGCCGCTCCGGCCAGAGCTATCTACTGGGGAGCCCGCCAGATTATGCTGGAACTGGGTGCACTGCAACCGGGCGACATCATCGACTATGAAATCGACAAGAAAGGATTCACGTATGCCCTGCTGGGAGATACACCCCAGTCAGGAGACGATTCCCGCTTTATCCCGCCCATGCGCGGACAGTTTTACGACATCGTACCCTTCTGGTCGGACGACCCTACCCTGCGGAAAGTGTACCGCGTCAGTCTGCCGGCCGAAAAAGAAATGCAGTTCCAGTTCTATCAAGGCGACTGTGCTTCCTCCATGCGCTACGAAGACGGACGGAAAGTCTATACCTTTGCTAAAGATGCCATCCTGCCCTTCCGTCGGGAACCGAATATGGTCGATTTCTATGACGCCGCACCGAAGTTGATGATGTCTACCACCGCCGACTGGAAAGAAAAGTCACGCTGGTTCTACGGAGTCAATGAAGACTATGGCAGTTTCACCGCCATTCCGGAAGCCCAGAAGAAAGTAGACGAACTCATTCGGGGTAAAA
>OQVH01001115.1_pt1 | contig 18265 bp, 14 predicted proteins | sample 1691641 | NCBI WGS metagenome assembly OQVH01 (sample SAMN03418286, study PRJEB22391) | human gut metagenome | biome: human-gut; feature: organic feature; material: feces | host: Homo sapiens | place: Italy | collected 2013-04
TTCGCAACTTCACTAACTTCGGTGTATTCGTAGAAATCGAAGAAGGTGTTGACGGCTTGATTCACATCTCTGACCTGTCTTGGACTAAGAAGGTTAAACATCCTTCAGAATTCACTCAAATCGGTGCGGACATCGATGTACAGGTATTGGAAATCGACAAGGAAAACCGTCGTTTGAGCCTCGGTCACAAGCAACTCGAAGAGAATCCTTGGGATGTATTTGAAACTGTATTCACAGTAGGTTCTGTACACGAAGGTACTATCATCGAAATGCTGGACAAGGGTGCAGTTGTTGCTCTGCCTTATGGCGTAGAAGGTTTCGCTACTCCGAAACACCTCGTTAAGGAAGACGGCTCACAGGCTCAGTTGGACGAGAAGCTCGAATTCAAAGTTATCGAGTTCAACAAGGACGCTAAGCGTATCATCCTGTCTCACAGCCGCATCTTCGAAGATGTAGCCAAGGCTGAAGAAAGAGCAGAAAAGAAAGCTGCCAAGAAGTCTTCCGGTAAGAGAGAAGAAGCTCCTGCTTCTATCCAAAACCAGGCTGCTTCTACAACTTTGGGCGACATCGACGCTCTGGCTGCTTTGAAAGAGCAAATGGAAGCCGGAAAGAAGTAATTACTTCTCCATATAAATAAGGTAAGGGTGCTTGTGGCAAACACAAGTGCCCTTTCTTTTTAGGCAGGCTCTTAATTTCTTACCAATAATCTGTGCAATCTGTGATGATTACCCTTATCTTTGCACCATCATGGAGAAATTCGAACTACATATTCTCGGCTCCGGTTCGGCATTGCCCACCACCCGCCATTTTCCTACTTCGCAGGTAGTGAACTTACGTGACAAGCTTTTTATGATAGACTGTGGAGAAGGCGCACAGTTGCAATTCCGAAAGTCACGCCTCAAATTCTCGCGTTTGAACCGTATCTTCATCTCCCACCTGCACGGCGACCACTGTTTCGGGCTACTGGGACTGATATCCACGCTTAATCTTTTGGGGCGTACGGCCGACCTGCATATACACTCTCCCAAAGGTTTGGAAGAACTTCTTACGCCGATGCTTGCATTCTTCAATCATCAGATGACCTATAAAATCTTCTTCCACGCGTTCGAGACGAAAGAAGCCGCCTTGATTTATGAAGATCGGTCGCTTACGGTGACAACCATTCCTTTGCGGCATCGCATGCCTTGCTGCGGTTTTCTGTTTGCCGAGAAGCCGCGCCTCAATCATATCCTGCGCGACATGATAGACTTCTATCAAGTGCCGGTGTACGAGCTGAACCGTATCAAGAACGGTGCGGATTACGTTACGCCGGAAGGAGAGGTGATACCCAATGCCCGTCTCACCCGTCCCTCGGCTGCCCCGCGGCGTTATGCCTATTGTTCGGATACGATTTATCTTCCTTCCATAACGGAACAGATAAAAGGAGTGGATTTGCTTTTCCATGAGGCCACTTTTGCCGAAGATGCCGCCCCGCGTGCCAAAGAAACGTTCCATACCACCGCTTCGCAAGCCGCACGGATAGCCCGCGATGCGGAAGTGAAGAAGCTGTTGATAGGTCATTTCTCCGCCCGTTATGACGATGAGCAGGTATTGCTGGATGAGGCGCGCGCTGTCTTTCCGGACACGCAGTTGGCCAAAGAAACGCTTTGTATATCGGTGTGAATCGGAATTTTGCTATCTTTGCTGACGTATAAATATTATAAGTATGCAAGATATAATAAACGGACGTTGCGGCTGGTGCGGAACGGATGAACTGTATGTGAAGTACCACGATGAGGAGTGGGGAAGATTGGTGACCGATGACAGGACGCTGTTTGAGTTTCTTGTATTGGAGAGTTCCCAAGCCGGACTGAGCTGGATCACAATCCTCAAAAAGCGCGAGGGATACCGTAAAGCCTTTTGCAACTTCGATGCCGGACAAGTGGCGCAAATGACTGATGAGGACGTTGAGCGTCTGATGCAGTTTGAGGGTATTGTGCGGAACCGTCTGAAAATCAAATCGACCATTACGAACGCAAGGCTGTTCCTTGCCGTGCAGAAGGAGTTCGGCAGCTTTTATAACTACACCCTTTCATTCTTCCCCGACGGGAAGCCTATCGTGAATACCGTTCACTCATTGAGCGATATTCCTGTATCATCGCCCCAATCCGATGCCATGAGCAAGGACATGAAAAAACGGGGATTCAAGTTCTTCGGGAGCACGATTTGCTACGCGCATTTGCAGGCAGCAGGCTTTGTCAACGACCATCTGGCAGAATGTATCTGCCGCCAAGTCTAAGAGGAGCATTAAACAAACGAATCGGCAATATGCTTTTGTGCCTGCCGGGCTTTTTGCCTCTTGCGGATGGCTTTTCGTTTTTAATTTTCTATCTTTGCGTAGAGAAAAGATATAAATGTGAATAGACTATATGAACCCTTCTTATAACGAACGCGAAGTGCTGGCGCTTCTTCAGGAAGAGAGTACGCAGAAGCGGGGATTTGAGATGATTGTGGCGCAATACAGCGAGCAGTTATACTGGCAAATCCGGCGCATGGTGCTTTCGCATGAGGATGCCAACGACTTGCTTCAGAATACCTTCGTCAAGGCATGGCTCAATATCGATTATTTCCGGGCAGAGGCCAAACTCTCCACCTGGCTCTACCGCATCGCCCTGAACGAATGCCTTACTTTCCTGAACAAACAGCGGGCGGCGAGCACCGTGTCGTTGGACGCTCCCGAAGCCGACACCCTTCAGAAGCTGGAGAGCGATCCTTACTTTTCGGGCGACAAAGCTCAGATGGCCTTGCAGAAAGCGTTGCTCACCTTGCCCGAAAAGCAACGCATGGTGTTCAACCTGAAGTACTACCAGGAAATGAAATACGAGCAGATGTCCGATATTTTCGGTACTTCGGTGGGGGCTTTGAAAGCGTCCTACCACCATGCCGTAAAAAAAATAGAGAAGATATTGGGAGAAGAAGATTAAACCTTTAACGTGAAAAAAAGTCTAACCAAACAGAAAGGAGAAGAGCTTATGAAAGAAGAAGACAACATACTCAAGAAAGTAGGGACGGAGAATGCTTTCCGTGTTCCCGAAGGATATTTTGAGAATTTCACTTCGGAGCTGATGAACCGTCTGCCCGAAAAGGAGAAACTTGCCTTCGAACAGAAAGAGCCTACGATGTGGGAGAGGGTGAAACCCTGGGCCTATATGGCAGCTATGTTTGTAGGTGCGGCATTGATTATCCGCGTGGCTTCCTCTGACCGTACGCCGGCTGCAACCGACCGCATGGCTGCCGACGAAACGGAAACCGAAATGGAATATATCAACATGGCGGTGGATAACTCCATGCTTGACGACTACTCATTGTATGTATATCTGGCCGATTCCGATGCCGAATAAGCCGTAGAGAACTTTAACCGATTGAAAAAAGAAATGAAAAAGCTGATTGTTTTATTAGTAATGATGTGCAGTCTGGCACCCGTATTGCGGGCAGCGGACGGATGCAACCAACGTTTGTCGCCTGCTGAGTTCCGTGCCAGACAAAAAGCATATATCACAGAAAAAGCCGGATTGACCAAGGAAGAGGCAGCCAGGTTCTTTCCTCTTTATTTTGAATTGCAGGACAAGAAAAAAGAGCAGAATGACAAGGCGTGGAGTCTGATTCGTCAGGGAAAGGACGAAAAGACCACCGAAGCCCAATATGATGTGATTATGGAAGGCGTGTACGATGCCCGTATCGCTGCCGACCGTTTGGACAAGACTTATTTTGCGAAGTTCAAGAAGATATTGTCTGCCAAGAAACTTTATCTGGTGCAGAAAGCCGAGATGCGTTTTCACCGGGAATTGCTGAAAGGGATGCGGCATAATGACAACAAAGATAAGGCGTCGAAACCCCAGTCGGGCAAGAAATGAAAAAGGATATATGTCCGGATTGAAAATTATGCGGGTGCGTCAAAACTAAAATGACTGTTCTGAACAGTTACAGGTTGTAACTGTTCCTTTAAAAGGAGAGTGTGTCCAAATACACTTGATGATTTCTTTCGGACGCGGAATTACACGGATTTATTTTATCTTTTTCCGTGAAATCCATGTAATTCCGTGCCTGAAAAGAAACAGATAGTAAGTGAATTTCAGTTTCCTTTCTTTTCCAATGCTTTGGCTTCTTCCCATAATTTATCCATTTCTTCCAGCGTCATGTCGTGCAGGTTTCTGCCTTCCTTGATGCTATGTGCTTCCACATAGTTGAAGCGGCGGATAAACTTCTGGTTGGTATGCTCCAGTGCATTGTCCGGATTTATTTTATACAGGCGTGCGGCATTGATAAGGCTGAACATTACGTCACCGAATTCCTCTTCTGCTTTCTGCTTGTCCATGCGGGCCACTTCGGCTTGGAATTCTCCGATTTCTTCTTTTACTTTATCCCACACCTGTTCCCGTTCTTCCCAGTCGAAACCCACGTTGCGGGCTTTGTCCTGAATGCGGTATGCCTTGATGAGCGAGGGCAGGGCGGCGGGCACACCGCTCAACACCGTTTTGTTGCCCCCTTTTTCCTTGAGTTTCAACTGTTCCCAGTTTTCGGATACCTGTCCGGCAGTCTCCGCTTTCACATCACCGAATACGTGGGGATGGCGGAAGATAAGCTTTTCACATAAGCGGTCGCATACATCCTTTATGTCGAAATCGCCGGTTTCCGAACCTATCTTGGCATAGAAAGCCACGTGGAGCAAGACATCTCCCAACTCTTTGCAGATATCCTGCTTGTCGTCGCGCATCAGGGCATCGCATAGTTCATAAGTCTCTTCAATGGTATTGGGACGCAGGCTTTCGTTGGTCTGCTTCTTGTCCCAGGGACATTTCACACGCAGTTCGTCGAGTATGTCGAGGAAGCGGCCGAAGGCTTCCATCTGTTCCTTTCTTGTATGTTGCATGAGTTATTTTTTAATTAAACATTATTGACGCAAAGATACTGTTTTTCTTCCATTCCTCATACGAAATCAGCAGACCTACCACTTCCGAGTAGTTTTTCCGTCCGCTTTCTATCTTGTTTCCTTTCAGGTATAAGTCGTATATCCGGTCCTGAATGCGGCCGATTACAGGATTGTATTTCTTCATCCAGTACTCGCTGTTCTTCTTTGCCAGTCCGATAATCTCCGGACGTATGCGCCGGAAGAGCTGCGCGTATTCCTCTTCAGCCATGAGCCGGCGGGCGTTGTTCAGGACATGCGGCAGTACGGAAAGGTAACCGCTGAAGCGGATGGCCTGCACTTGCGAGCGTGTACATACCTGATAGGCGTAGAAATTGGCTTCCGCCTCGCTGGTGATACCCAATAAGTGGGCAAGCTCGTGGGCGTAAGTAGCCGGATATTGCGAGGGGAGCAAGTCGCCGTTCAGGGTGAACTCGCAGAAGAAAGGTCCCATGCTGCCGGTGACGCCTACCATGGAAATCAGTGGGGTGAATAGCATCGTCTTTGCGCGGGGTGTTTGATGGAAGGGGCGGTGAACGCCTAAGGAGTCACCGATTTGATTATATACCCGTACGCTTTCACGGCAGACCAGCTCTTTTTCGACCGACGTAATATCGGTGTAAGAGCTGTTCAGATTCTCGATGTAGCTGTCTGTAAAACTCCGAAAATTATCAGGAGTATAGGCGGTGTAAGGAATGCGCGTCCGCTCGTAAAAGTTTTTTTGCGAGTAATTCAGTCCCCATGCCAGATAGAACCATACGTACACCCATAGAAGATATTTTACATCTTTCTGCAGGATACGGTTCCATTTCTGTTTGCGGATGCAGCGTGCGTAAACAGGGTAGAGAAGTACGCCGGCGATACTTAGCGCAATGAACAGGTCGCCGATGGCGAAAGGCACAAGCCGGGAGAAGGACGAAAGTACCCGGGCGATGGGAGGGTATACGTACATGGCGTAGGCATCTCCCAAACCGGGTACTGTCTGCACGCACAATACGAGCAACAAAAAAAATATCAAAAGTAATGACTTGCCTCTGAATCTCACTCCTGCTATTGTTATGCTACGCTTCATTCTATTCTTCTTTTTGGAGCCCGTGCCGGTTTCCTGCCTTCGGTGCTGTTGTTTCTCCCTGTGGGAACGGGAGTTTCACGCGGTGGATACTCCGGTTTCCTTACGTGGAAACTGCTGTTTCCTTACGTAGACACTGTCGTTTCCCTGCGTGTATACTCCTGTTTCCTTGCGTGGAAACTTCCGGTTTCGGTAGCCGAAGCCGAAGCGGCACCGGGTGCTTGTTACGGCAACTCCGTATAAAATTATCATTTGTAAAGCAAAGGTATGTAATTCTTTTCATTGCTTTTGCCGGATAAAGCTATTAATTTATTAATTTTGCGCCCATTATAACAAAATATAGATTTTAGAAACATGGAATTAGCAAGTAAGTACAATCCCGCTGACGTAGAGGGAAAGTGGTACCAGTATTGGTTAGACCACAAATTATTCAGTTCTAAACCCGATGGTCGTGAGCCCTACACCATCGTCATTCCGCCCCCTAACGTCACCGGTGTGCTCCACATGGGACACATGCTTAATAATACCATCCAAGATATCCTTGTACGCCGTGCCCGTATGGAAGGCAAGAACGCCTGCTGGGTTCCGGGTACGGACCATGCTTCCATTGCCACCGAAGCCAAGGTTGTGAACAAGCTTGCCGCGCAGGGCATCAAGAAAACAGACCTTACCCGCGACGAATTCCTGAAGCATGCCTGGGAATTTTTGTCATAGCACGGCGGCATCATCCTGAAACAGCTCCGTAAGCTGGGTGCTTCCTGCGACTGGGACCGTACTGCCTTTACCATGGACGAGAAACGCAGCGAAAGCGTGCTCAAAGTATTCGTAGACCTTTACAACAAGGGACTGATTTATCGTGGCGTGCGTATGGTGAACTGGGACCCGAAGGCTCTCACCGCCCTTAGCGACGAGGAAGTCATCTACAAGGAGGAACATAGCAAACTGTACTATCTGAGATATTACGTTGCCGATGATGATATGTCAGGTGAGACGGGAGCCGAAGGCGAAGTCGTTCATCGTGACGCCGCCGGCAAGCGTTATGCCGTGGTAGCCACTACGCGTCCCGAAACAATCATGGGTGATACGGCGATGTGTATCAACCCTGCCGACCCGAAGAACCAATGGCTGAAAGGCAAGAAAGTGATTGTGCCGCTGGTGAACCGCGTTATTCCTGTTATCCAGGATGATTATGTAGACGTGGAGTTCGGTACGGGCTGTCTGAAGGTAACTCCTGCACACGACGTCAACGACTATATGCTGGGCGAGAAATACAACCTGCCTGCCATCGACATCTTCAACGACAACGGTACGCTGAGCGAAGCAGCCGGACTGTACGTAGGAATGGACCGCTTCGATGTACGCGAGCAGATTGAGAAAGACCTGCAGGGTGCCGGGTTGCTGGAAAAGGTGGAAGCCTATACCAATAAGGTCGGTTTCTCCGAACGTACCAATGTGGCAATCGAGCCGAAGCTCTCCATGCAGTGGTTCCTCAAGATGCAGCACTTTGCCGATATGGCTCTGCCCCCGGTGATGAATGATGACTTGAAATTCTACCCTGCCAAATATAAAAATACCTATAAGAACTGGCTGGAGAACATCAAGGATTGGTGTATCAGCCGCCAGTTGTGGTGGGGACACCGCATTCCCGCTTACTTCCTGCCGGAAGGCGGATATGTGGTGGCAGCCACTCCCGAAGAGGCCTTGAAGCTGGCACAGGAAAAGACCGGAAATCCTGCCCTTAAAATAGAGGATTTGCGTCAGGACGAGGATTGTCTCGACACCTGGTTTTCTTCCTGGTTGTGGCCTATCTCCCTGTTCGACGGTATCCTGAATCCGGGCAACGAAGAAATCAACTATTATTATCCTACCAGCGACCTGGTAACGGGGCCGGATATTATCTTCTTCTGGGTGGCGCGCATGATTATGGCAGGGTATGAATACGAAGGCAAGATGCCGTTCAAGAACGTTTACTTCACGGGTATTGTCCGCGACAAGCTGGGACGTAAGATGTCCAAATCGCTCGGCAATTCACCCGACCCGCTTGACCTGATAGACCGCTACGGTGCCGATGGTGTGCGTATGGGTATGATGCTTTCGGCTCCTGCCGGCAACGACATCCTTTTTGACGATGCGCTTTGCGAACAGGGACGTAACTTCAACAATAAGATATGGAATGCTTTCCGCCTGGTTAAGGGCTGGGAAGTGAGTGAGGAAGTGCCTGTGCCGGAAGCTGCCGAACTGGCTATGCGCTGGTTCGAGTCCAAACAGAATGCCGTGGCTGCCGAATTGGCAGACCTGTTCGGCAAGTATCGTTTGAGCGAAGCATTGATGGCGGTGTACAAGCTCTTCTGGGATGAGTTCTCTTCCTGGTATCTGGAGATGATTAAGCCTGCTTACGGACAGCCCATCAACAAGAAGGTGTACGATACGACTATCGGTTTCTTCGATAATCTGTTGCATCTGCTGCACCCGTTCATGCCGTTCATCACCGAAGAGTTGTGGCAGCACATCGTCGACCGTAAGGATGGAGAAAGCCTTATGGTAAGCCCTATCTCCATGTCGACGGAAGTGGACGAGGCTTTTGTACAGCAGTTCGAGGTGGTGAAAGAGGTTATCAGTAATGTACGTTCTATCCGTTTGCAGAAGAACATCGCCCAAAAAGAACCGTTGGAATTACAGGTTGTCGGTGAAAACCCGGTGGCTGCTTTCGATGCTGTCATTATCAAGATGTGCAACCTTTCTGCCGTAACCGCAGTTGAGGCTAAGGCCGACGGCGCTGCCGCTTTCATGGTAGGCACAACGGAATTTGCCGTTCCTTTGGGCAACATGATTGATGTGGAAGCCGAAATAGCCCGTATGGAAGCTGAATTGAAGCATAAGGAAGGCTTCCTGCAAGGCGTTCTGAAGAAACTGAGTAACGAGAAGTTCGTGAATAATGCTCCTGCTGCCGTTATCGAAATGGAACGCAAGAAACAGGCGGACGCGGAGAGTATCATCAGCTCACTGAGAGAAAGTATTGCCGCTTTGAAGAAAGCGTAAGACAGTATCTCCGATATAAAAGAAAGAGGTTGTGTCAAAACGTTGGCACAACCTCATTTATATTTTAAGTTCTGCTATATTTTCTTTTGGCTATGCTACTTTTTCCTCATGCATTTGGCAACAAGTTGCTATATTCCAATTATATCGGGTTATAAATAGTCCCATAAACATATATTTGGCAACTGTAATGAGCCCCTTTCCTTCTTTTATCAGTTTAGCACACATTTTTTTGATATTAAAGGCTATAGCAAAGAAAGCAAAGTCCATTGTAACCTTGTCTTCTCCCACATGCCGGAATCTTCTGTATGCCATGTTGTATTTCATTTGTCCAAACACCGCTTCTGGTTCTATACACCTCCTGCCTCTATGCTTGATACCTTCTTCTGAGAGCAACCTTTCCCGTGCCTGCCGTTTGTATTGATTTAACCGGTGGTTGACTTCTATAATACGGTTCCCCCGAGCTTTAAAACAACTGCCACGTAAAGGGCAACCTTCACATCTTTTTGCTTTATACCGGGCACTTTCGGTGATGTATCCGCTCGCTGTCTTGTCACGTTTGGTTCCTATACGGTTCATGTGCTGTCCCATAGGACAAACGTAATAATCCTCCCCCTCATTGTAATGGAGACTTTCGGCATGGAACGGGTTGGGAGTATAACGGGGACGCTGTTCTTTATGGAAGTAATTGTACTTGATGAAGGCTTCTATCCCATTCTCCTGCATGAACCGGTAATTTTCTTCCGAACCGTAACCGGAGTCTGCCACGCAGATATTCGGTAAACGGTTATAGCGGTACTGGAAAGAGTGGAAAAAAGGTATGAGGGTCAGTGTATCGGTAGGGTTGGGAAACAGACAGAAGTCTGTGATAAATTGGTTTTCAGTACCTATTTGCAGATTATATCCGGGTTTGGTCTGCCCGTTCTTCATGGCATCTTCTTTCATGCGCATGAATGTGGCACCAGGATCGGTCTTGGAATAGGAGTTACGTTCTCCAAGGGTATCAAGGTGATTGTCATATTCTATCAGCTTGTCACGATACCCTTCAAGTTCCCTGACCTGCTTCTTCTTTTTGCGCAGAGCTTTCTTTTCTTCCTTATCCTTTGTTGCAGGCTGGCGTTCCAGGGCTTCTTTAAGTTCATCCACTATGTCAGAGAGCTTGCAGGAAGTAAACTCCACGGATGTGTCTTTTATAGAGTTCTCCTGTGCAATGGTTTCATCCACCTGCTCCAAGAGAATACGGATTTTATCCATTAGTCTCGTACGGTTCCGTTCGACTGTCTTGCGCCAGACAAAAGTATATTTGTTGGCTTTGGATTCAATCTTAGTACCGTCGATATACTCCACATCAAGGCTGATGAAGCCTTTATCGGCAAGGACAAGAACCAACTGGGTAAATACATTATTTATTTCCTCCTTTACACGGTTACGAAAACGGTTGATCGTGATAAAATCCGGATGCTCATTACCGGCAAGCCAAATATAATGAATGTCACGAAGGAGGTGCTTCTCTATTTTACGGCAAGAATAGATATTATTCATGTAGGCGTAGATTATCACCTTAAGCATCATTTTAGGATGATAAGGACAACGGCCCGTTTCCTTATAAAGCTTCTTGAAACTCTCAAGATTGAGGTTGTCAATAACAGCATTCACGATGCGAACCGGGTCGTTCGCAGCTATGTTTTCATCAATTCTTTGTGGAAAAAGAACGGTTTGGTTGGGAATGTAAGGACGAAAATGTAACTTTGCCATAACGAAAAACTTTATGCCTAAAGATACGAAAACTTTGGGTAATAACAAAGCCCGGGCTTGAGAAAGTCTGGGCTTTGCGCATAAAAAAAGGCTGTGTCAGCATTTTGACACAACCTCTTTTTTATGTACGTTGTACGATTCGTATATGATTCGTTATTTCTCCAGTAAGTCTTTTAGGAAAGCATCCAACTCCTCATCCAATCCCTTCAGCAGCTCTTCGTTTACCAGCAGGGTGTCATCGTCCAGCAACAAGAGTTCGGCTATGGTTTCCTTGTCGTCATCTACCAATACGAAAGAGAAAGGCTTCATGATGGTCAGCTTGTCAAAAGCACCCCGGTTCTTGAGGTTGCAGAGCAGATTGCTCAGGATGCGTTCCATGTTTTCGTAGAAATCATCGCCTTCGTATGTCATCCATTCTTCTATGGTGGTACTGGCGAGTTCTTTGTCATCATCATCGAATATGGAAAATTCGCCCGAACTTTGGTTGGCTTGCAGATGGATATCCGTAACGACTGTCTGCTCACAACCGCAAGCGTACTTGCCGATTGCCTGTTTGATAGTTTCTTCGAGAAGAGATAATGCCGGTTGACTGAGTTTCATAATTGCTTTTCTTTACTTAATGGATGTTCAAAGGTATAAAAAAAACAATTACATTTACAGTATTTGACTAAAAATCATTATTAAATCGCTGCATTTGCATATTTAGGCGCGATAAGCCTTCTTTCCGTTCCTTTAATTCGGTGGCGTAAAGTGTTGTAAGGACGTAGTAGGGGATATCCGCTTTGCCAAGGTGAGTCAAACCTTTTTTATCCACGCCGTCTACGATACGTGCTTCGGCTTGCGCTTTCAACGCCCAGTCGAGAGCGGCGGCAATACTGTCCTGCATTTCATAGCCGACAGCAAGGTTATAGGCTGCCTGCATCTTTTTCTTTCCTTTTTGGGTGGCGTAGGTTTGCTTCCATAGCCCGATGGCTGTGTTCCATTGCTTGTCCCGAGCATATACGGCGGCATCGCGCATGTTTACGGAACCGCCGCAGAACAGATAGCGGTTGGCGGTTTTCCAATACGGCAGCAGTTTTTTTACCGGTATGGTTCCGGCAAAATCAGAAGCTTGTTTTATCAGTTCTTCTTCACTGATGAGGTTGCTTTGTACAAAGGGACCGTTTCCGGTTTCTTCCCAGAAAATGCTGTCGTTAGCGTTGATTGTAGCCATAGGGGTACTGCGGTTGGGCAGGTAAATCCTGACAGTAGGATATATCCGGGCATCTACCGTGCCGTAATAAATGCCCCAGTCGCGCATGTACTTTATTTTGCGGACAGAGCGTATCTGTACGTTTTCCAATGCGATGAGGAAATCTACGTCCAAGTCATGCACCAACCGGTTTGTTTCTTCTTGTGACAGCGCTCCTTCGCGAGGAGTGACATCGTGGGCACGTAAGGCCGAATCGCAGATAACCACTTCGTTGAAGTAGTTCTCGTGGGCAAGGGCTTCGGCAAGGGATTCCGTGGCAATAGCGGCATTGCCGTTGTAATAATCTGTTTTGCTGGCTATCTCAAAATCGTCTTTTTTCTTCTCTTTGGCAAGAATAGGCTTGTTGTCCGGAACTTCAGGCATGTTATTGACAATGGCTACCCGTTTCAAACTCGGTGGGAAACTTACATCCGCCGGTAACATATAATCTATGGCAAGCGGTTCGACGGTTTGGCAACCCGCCAAAAACATCAAACAAGACAGTAACAGGTAATAAGAGTATTTAGTCATAGTCTTTTATTCTTAGTTCTGAAAAACAAAAGTAATCTTTTACTTGAATAAATAAAAGCCTCGAACAGTTTTTAACCGTTCGAGGCTCTTATTATAGTGATTAGCGATTAGTGGTTAGTGGCTAGTGGTTAAGATTGGTACTCAATGAACCCTTAATCACTAACCACTAATTGCTATTTTATGCATTCTTTCCGTGACAGTTCTTGTACTTTTTACCGCTTCCGCACGGACAAGGGTCGTTACGTCCCACCGTCTTTTCTACGCGGATAGGTTCGCGTTTCTGCTGTTCGCGCGTATCTTGCTGGGCGGCGGCTTGCTGGTTTGGGTCGGTCAGGTCTTGCTTTTGCTCGCGATACTTGCTTAAATCCTGACGTTGTTCGGGAGCTGCCTGACGAACTTCCTGCGGTTCCTGTACCGGGATTTGTCCGCGCATCAGGATGGAAACTGTCTGATTGTTTATCTTGTCTACCATTGTATCGAACAGGTTTACAGACTCCAGCTTGTAAATTAACAGCGGGTCTTTCTGTTCGTAGCTGGCATTCTGTACAGAGTGTTTCAAGTCATCCAGTTCGCGCAGGTTCTCTTTCCATGCTTCATCGATGACATGCAGCAGGATAGACTTCTCAAACGCTTTCACTACTTCCTTGCATTCGCTTTCATAAGCGGCTTTCAGGTTGCAGGAGATGTTATACATGCGCTTGCCGTCTGTAATGGGAATCAGGATGTTTTCGTACATGTGTCCTTGATTCTCGTATACCTGCTTGATAACCGGATAAGCGATTTGTGCCATACGTTCGGTTTTGCGTTTGAAAAGTTCCATGGCAGCATCGAAAGCCTTATCGGCAAGTTTCTCCTTTTTCTCGTTACGGAACTCCTCTTCCGTGAACGGAGTTTCCATGGCAAGTGTCTGGAGAAGATCCATCTTGCAGTCTTCATAGGTAGGAGCTTCGATCGCATTGACACAACGGTCCCAAATCATGTTCACAATGTCCATGCCGATACGTTCGCCCATCAAAGCGTGGCGGCGTTTGGTGTAGACTACGGTACGCTGTTTGTTCATCACATCGTCGTATTCCAGCAGGCGTTTACGGATACCGAAGTTGTTTTCTTCCACTTTCTTCTGTGCACGTTCGATAGACTTGGAAATCATGCTGTGCTCAATCATTTCGCCTTCCTTGAAACCGAGCTTGTCCATAACGCCGGCAATACGGTCGGAAGAGAACAGACGCATCAGGTCGTCTTCCAAAGAGACGAAGAATACGGATGAACCGGGGTCACCTTGACGTCCGGCACGACCACGCAACTGGCGGTCTACACGGCGCGATTCGTGACGCTCCGTACCGATAATGGCAAGACCGCCCGCAGCTTTTACTTCCGGGCTCAGCTTGATGTCCGTACCACGACCCGCCATATTAGTGGCAATGGTTACGGCGCAACTCAAACCGGCTTTGGCTACGATGTCGGCTTCCTTCTGGTGCAGCTTCGCATTCAGTACGCTGTGCTCGATATGGCGCATAGTCAGCATCTTGCTCAGCATTTCGGAGATTTCAACGGAAGTAGTACCCACCAGGACAGGACGTCCAGCTGCCACCATTTTCTCAATCTCTTCGATAACGGCTTTATATTTTTCGCGTTTGGTCTTGTAAACGCGGTCGTTCATATCGTTGCGGGCAATGGGGCGGTTGGTCGGGATAACGACTACATCCAGTTTGTAGATGTCCCAAAGTTCGCCTGCTTCCGTTTCGGCAGTACCGGTCATACCGGACAGCTTGTGATACATACGGAAGTAATTTTGCAGCGTAATCGTTGCAAAGGTCTGTGTGGCGGCTTCCACTTTCACGCCTTCTTTGGCTTCGATGGCCTGATGCAAGCCGTCGGAGTAGCGGCGGCCTTCCATGATACGCCCCGTTTGTTCATCGACAATTTTCACTTTATTGTCGATTACCACATATTGGTCGTTCAATTCGAAAAGGGTATACGCCTTTAACAGCTGATTCACCGTATGAACCCGCTCGGCCTTGATCGCGTAATCTTGCAAGATTCCGTCTTTTTTGGCTTGTTTTTCTTCGGGAGAAAGTCCTTGATTTTCAAGGTCGGAAAGCAGCTCGCTGATATTCGGCAATACGAAGAAATTAGGATCGTCCGATTTCCCGGTCATCACGTCGAGACCTTTGTCGGTCATATCGATACCGTTATTCTTTTCGTCGATTACAAAATAGAGGTCGTCCGTAATCTCAGGCATACGGCGGTTATTATCTGCCATATAGATAGCCTCGGTTTCGAGCAACAAAGGTTTAATACCCGGTTCGCTCAAATATTTGATAAGCGCCCCGTTCTTAGGTAATCCTTTGAAACAACGATACAACAGTACGGCTCCTTCCTCACGAATTTTTTTATCATCGGAAGCTATTTTAATCTTGGCTTCGGCCAACAACTTCGTAACCAAGTTTCGCTGCATCTTCACCAATTCTTCCACTTTGGGCTGGAACTGCTCGAACATCTGGTCATCGCCTTTGGGGGTAGGACCGGATATAATCAACGGCGTACGTGCATCATCAATCAACACAGAGTCGACCTCATCGACAATCGCATAGTTGTGCATGCGCTGTACCAAGTCGAGCGGAGAGCTGGCCATATTGTCACGCAAGTAGTCGAAACCGAATTCATTGTTCGTACCGAATGTAATATCGGCGTTATATGCATTACGACGGGCTTCGGAGTTCGGCTCGTGCTTGTCGATACAATCCACCGACAAACCGTGGAACATATAAAGAGGCCCCATCCACTCGGAGTCACGTTTCGAAAGGTAGTCGTTCACGGTTACCACATGTACGCCATTGCCCGACAAAGCATTCAAGAATACAGGGAGCGTAGCGACCAGAGTCTTACCCTCACCGGTAGCCATCTCGGCGATTTTACCCTTATGCAACACGACACCGCCGATCAGCTGCACATCGTAGTGTACCATGTCCCAAACAACCTCGTTACCACCGGCCATCCAGTGATTGGCATAAATAGCTTTGTCGCCTTCGATATGTATAAAATCATGGTCTACCGCCAAGCTCCGGTCAAAATCATTTGCCGTAACCTCGACAGTTTCATTTTGGCTGAATCGACGCGCCGTCTCTTTCATCACGGCGAAAACTTCGGGAAGCGATTCGTCGAGAACATCTTCTATTTTTTTCAATATCTCTTTCTCGATTTTATCGATTTCTTCCCATGTAGACTCGCGTTTATCGTAATCGAGCGTTTCTACATGTTCTTTCAGTTCGGCGATACGTTTACGGTCATCGGCCACCGAATCCTGAATATGTTGTTTCACCATATCGATACGGTGACGCAACTCATCGTTCGACAATTTTTCAAGTTCGGGCGAAATAGCCTTTATTTTCTGAATGTAAGGCTCTATTTCTTTTAAATCGCGCTGCGACTTATTACCGAACAGCTTTTTTAATAAATCATTAAATCCCATATAAAGTATTTGTTTTATTCGTTAAAAATTACCCATAAGGCAAAGGTATAACATACCCTGCAAAAATAGTGCAAATTTTGCTAACTCCGCAAAAAGGAATGAATTAGTATTGTATTTCGGAAAGCGGAGCATCGGCCGAACCATTCGGCGAACGAATCCGCAAAAGGCGAGAAACGGTAGGAGCGATGGCCGTCGCACGCACCGGAGAGGTGATACGCACCGGCTTCACATCGTGTGCCAAAATAAAACACGGTGCAGGAACAGCATTGACACGAACATATTCGCGGGTATCGTTCGCATCCTCATAGACGACCTCCCAACCGGGACACAAATCCAGCACGAGATCACCCGACAGTTTGGGATAATAGCCGTTTCGCATGGCGGCGACACGATCGGTTCCATTACTCAGCAACAGACGTTGCGATGTATAAACGTCTTGTACACCCGTCATCTGAATCAGAAACGAAGCTGCCCGATTACGCATTTCATCGGCATCGATATCACGCTCCTTAATCAGTTTCCGGTTCAAGAAAATCTGTCGATTCTGGTAACCTATCACCCAATCTCCTTGACCGTAAAGAGCCATCAGATAAACATTCAGCAAAGAGACTGCACGCCGGGGATAAAATTCTCCCGAAGGTATATTATAAATGGGCGACTCTTTCGCCTCCCCCTTGAAATATCCCGTAGAGGTCAAAAAAACGACCGTGTTGGCAAAACCCACTTTCTTGTCTATTTCATCGAGCAGACGCGCTATATCCCTATCCAGTCGCACATAAGTATCCTGCAACTCCAAGCCGTAGTCCTGTATGGTCTTGTTCAGATACACGCCGGCCGTATAACCGACATTCAGCATATCGAGGACACCACGGCGTCCCAAAAGTCCTTTATCCAAGAACTCCACGGCAACATCGGTAATCTCCTGATTAACCAAAGCCGTCGTCTTAAACTGCACGAACTTATCACGGCCGTCTCGGGCAAAAGTTCGTTTAAAAGAAAAATCATTCGTCAGATACGGTATGGCCGTATAACGGTCGGGCGTATAAACCGGAGTCCAAGAAAGCGTATCGATACGAGCCGATAAAGAACGCACATAATTGAATTGTTCGACATAAGCGGGAACATCACGATAATAAGTGGTCGTCGCCCACTTGCCATTCCTATCGTTAATCCAGAAAGCGCAATTAGCCGCATGTCCCGCACTGATAATAGACTGCTGTGCATCGGGCGCTACGGCATACACGCGTCCCAATCCTCCGCTCACGATTTTTACCTCGTCGCTGAGCGTCGAAGTACGAATACGTTCAGGTGAAAAAGTTTCATCGGTATAATTCCCTATCTTGGACGGGTCGTTCAGAATAAACTCTTCCCGCAGAAATGCCGTATTGAAAAAACGCTCCGACGGAATGCCATGAAAAAACGGAGTTGTTCCCGTATACAGAGTAGCCGTTGCCGAAGCCTTATCGATATTCGGGAAATCGAAAACCAAATTTTCACAGACAACTCCCTCTCGCATCAACCGTTTAAAACCCTTTTCCCCGAAAAGGTGTTGCAAGGCTTCCAAATAATCGGTACGCAGTTGATCGACCGTAATACCCACCACCAAACGAGGACTGTTGTCAGCAGACTGCACCAACGGCACGACCAGCAGAGAAAAGAGAATTGTCGCTAATACTTTATTTTTCATCTTTGTTTTTCTCCGTTTTTTTCAAACGAACGGATACCGCCAAATAGGTAAACGAACGAATTACCAATACCAACACCAACGGAAAAAATGCGGCATTAAACTGTTGTGGAATCCAGTGCCAAAGGGCCACAAATAACAACAACCCTGCAAAGTTAGCAAAATGATAGTATCTAACGATACTTTTAAGAGATTTAAACCAAATAAAAAGAGCCATCAACAGCCAAAAGGGATGCAACCAAAACGCTGAATAGTTGGGATAAGTCGCCGGGTGAACAGAAACGAACATAAGGAAAAACACGACTAAGCCGCCCAATCCGTAAATCGAAAACAAGACTGTATCGAATACCCGGGAATACCTTTTTCGGGAAATATCATATACCGACACAGCCGCGACAAAGAAGAAAAACAACCATGCGACGAAAAGTGGCGTCAAATAAAATGGTGTTTCGGGAGGACACGCCGGAACCTCAGGATCGTACAGCACCTCCGTTCGGCTCACCAACGGGACAGCCGCCGAGTCGGGACTCATTTGAACGACC
>OQVH01001120.1_pt1 | contig 18205 bp, 20 predicted proteins | sample 1691641 | NCBI WGS metagenome assembly OQVH01 (sample SAMN03418286, study PRJEB22391) | human gut metagenome | biome: human-gut; feature: organic feature; material: feces | host: Homo sapiens | place: Italy | collected 2013-04
ATGATGGCCGGGGGCTGGCGGTATTCCTATGGAAATATGTTCTATGTCCTTTTGGTATCGCAATACCTGACCGTGGCACAGTTTGATGATGAAACGGTACAGGCTATCATGGAGGAAGCCTTAAAGTATGAGGGCTGGACGTATGTGTACGGGGGCGATTCCCCCTCCACTTCCTTTGACTGTTCGGGACTGGTGCAGTGGTGTTATGGCAAGGCAGGAATCGCCCTGCCACGGACAGCACAGGAACAGTACAATGTGACGCAGCACATCCCCCTGTCCGAAGCAAAAGCAGGGGATTTGGTCTTTTTCCATTCCACCTACAATGCCGGAACCTACATCACCCATGTGGGGCTGTATGTGGGGAATAACCGGATGTACCATGCCGGAAATCCCATTGGTTACGCAGACCTGACAGGCTCCTACTGGCAACAGCACCTTGCCGGAGCCGGACGAATCAAAAAATAAGAAAGGATGAACCGATATGATTCAGATTAGAAAAGAGGAAAACCAGAAAAAGCAGAAAGAAAAGAAACTGAAAGTCTACAAAGTCAATACCCATAAAAAAACCGTGATTGCCCTGTGGGTACTGCTGGCGGTGAGCTTCCTGTTTGCCGTCTATAAGAATTTCACGGCGATAGACATTCATACTGTCCATGAAACCAAAGTGATTGAGGAAAAAATCCTGGACACCCACAAGATAGAAAACTTTGTGGAGAATTTCGCAGAAGTCTACTATTCATGGGAACAGTCCGCCGCTTCCATTGATAACCGGACAAACGCTTTAAAAGGGTATCTCACCGGAGAACTGCAAGCCCTGAATGTAGATACTGTCCGAAAGGACATCCCCGTATCGTCTGCCCTGACCGACTTCCAGATATGGGAAATCACAGAAGAAAAGGAGCAGCATTATCAAGTAACCTATACGGTGGAACAGCGTATCACAGAGGGGGAATCCAGTAAAACCGTCCGTTCCGCCTATCAGGTGACGGTCTATGTGGACGGCTCTGGAAACCTGACAATTATCCAGAACCCAACCATCACCAGCGTTCCCGTAAAATCCGGCTATACGCCAAAAGCGGTACAAAGTGACGGTACGGTGGATTCCATTACTACGGAAGAAATCAATGAATTTCTCACTACCTTTTTCAAGCTGTACCCTACGGCAACCGCAAAGGAGCTGACCTATTATGTGAATGAGGGCGTGCTGAAACCTGTGGGGAAAGAATATGTTTTCTCCGAACTGGTGAATCCAGTCTACAACCGAAGCGGAAATCAGGTGACCGCTTCCCTAGCAGTGAAATATCTGGACAACCAGACCATGACAACACAGGTATCGCAGTTTGACCTTGTGCTGGAAAAGAATGGGGAAAACTGGAAGATTGTGAAATAGATTTATTAAAACTTTTTCCATAAAATAACTAGAATAATTTCCCATCCGCCAAATAAGGCAGATGGGAAATTAAATTATTTTATTGACAACATCATTCTTTTGTGTTATTATTTTCTCAAATGAGATAAAAATATCTCAAAAGAAGTTTTTAAACTTAAAAAGGAGAACATTATGGCTTCATTACAAGATAATGATGATTTACTAAAAAAGATTGCAATTGCTATAGTTGAAAATCCTCGCAGTACAATTAAAGAATTGGCAGAAGCGTCAGGAATTAGTAATGCTACACTACACCGTTTTTGTGGTACTAGAGAAAATTTAGAAAATATTTTATTACAAAGAGCAGAAATGGCAATAGAGTTTATTCTCTCTACTGTAGAAAAAGAATATGATGATTATGCTCTAGGCTTAAAAGATTTAATAAAAGCTCATTGTAATGAACATGAATTTTTACAAGCTTTGTTTGCTTTACAGTCTTCATGTTCCAAGGAAAAATTTTTCCCTTACTTTAAAGCAATGGACGATTTTTTCTTGAGAGGTCAAAAACAAGGGACGTTTCGTATTGACATAAATGTAAGTTTTCTAACAACAATATTTTACTCCAGTGTTTATGGACTAATCAACGCAGAACGTCAAGGTAGAATTGCAAAAATGGGCATGGAAGATTCTTTTGTGGATTTTTTTCTATCAGGCATTACACAGCCAAGCAGAAGGACATTTAAGGAGAATAATAGTAATGAATAATAAAAGCAATACAATGAAACGAGTTATATATAATAGATACGGTAGTCCTGAAGTTCTTGAAATTCAGGAAACAGCGATACCAAAATTAACAAAAGGGCAGGTTCTTGTTCAAAATTTTGCTTCATCAATTAACGGTGGAGACTTAAACGTGCGTAAAGGGTTTAAAAATAAAATTATCAATGCACTTACTAAATTTCCCAAAACAACTGGTCAAGATGTAGTCGGAAAAGTTGTTGCAATAGATAAAGAAGTTACTGATTTTAAAATTGGTGATATGGTATGGGGAAATACTACAACTAACACTAATGGTATGGCAGAATACGTTGCAATAGAGTCAAATAAATTATCATTTATGCCTACCACTATATCTCCATTGGAAGCAGCTTCTATTCCATGTGCAGGAGATACTGCTTTAGTCGCCTTAGTGTATAAGGGAAAACTTAAAGCCGGAGAACGAGTTTTAATAAGAGGAGCTGGCGGTGTTGGATTCTTTGCTGTTCAGATTGCAAAATCTCTTGGAGCACACGTTACTGTATTAGGTTCTAAAACGGTAATAGAGAAAATCAAAAAATATGGTGCAGATGAGGTATTTGACTATCATAAAACGGCTAGAAGACTTAGATACGTTTGATTTGATTTTTGATTCTGTAGGAACAAATCATAATATACTTAGAAAACATCTCACAAAAAATGGGCGATTACTGACAATCGCTTTTCGACCTCTTGAATTAGTAAAGCTTGCTCTTTCTGTACGCTTTGGAAAACATAGGAGCCATTTAGTTGTTGCTTTTCCTAATCGTGAAAATCTTACACATCTTGCTCAATTAGTAGATAAAGGTGATATTATTACTAATATTGATTCTGTATATCCGATTGACCAAATAGTAGATGCTCATAAACGTGCAGAACAACGAGGTATATTCGGAAAAATTGTTGTTGATATAGCTGGACAAAAAGGAAATATGAATACTATTGGAACAAATAAAAAATGAGGTGATTTTTTACGGTAGATAAAGAATTTTGGATATTATGTCCTATTTGCAAAAATAAAACCAGAACAAAAATCAGGATGGATACTGAAATAAAAAATTTTCCATTATTTTGTCCTAAATGCAAATGCGAAAATTTAGTAAATGTTAAAAATGGAATTACTACTATCATTGCAGAGCCAGACGCTTAGACGCAGAGCCGATAGTCTATAAGCTATACAGCTTATAGACTATCGGCTCATTTTAATTTCAATCTTATTCTTGCAGGAAATAGAAGTTATTTATCTTCCATCTCCTTGTATTTGACAATACCATCCGCAACGCTTTCCATGATAACAAGGTCTGCGTCTGTAAAATTGTCAATTTTGCTTTCAAGCTGTCTTCGTCTGCTGCTTTTTGCCAGACTATCAGAGGATAAAAAGAACTCATCCACTGATACATTCAGCAGAGATACAAGGTCGTAAAGCACCTGTAAACTTGGGTGCTGCCCTTTATTCTCAATATTGGTTAAATAGCGTGGGTCAATTTCAATCATTGCTCCCACCTGTTCACGGGTCAAACCCTGTTTTTTACGGGCTTCTTTTATGGCAAGCCCAAATGCCCTGAAATCATATTTATCTTCTTTTTTACGCATAATACACCACCTCTGTACATTTTACTGTTCCTGTTGTAATAGTGACGGGTATAGAAAAACGTATTGCATAGTTGTACAGTTCCTATTATGCGTATCAAAGATAAAACTATGCTGCTGAAACGGAAATAAAAAAAACCGTTATTTGGCAGCATACTTTCCTTGCGTCAAAAATTACATCATCATTTCCAGACGACGGTTTAACAAAAGCCGCCGTCTTTTTTTGCATGAAATATAGATGATTTTTAAAGTCTACTACTTTATACAGACAGCGGCTTACAGGAGGAAGCCGCTATGCAAAATATTTTCTTAAATATATCTACATTCGGTAAACCGTTAAAAAAAGCCATCCACCTACACTAGAAAAGTCTGACCCTCAATGTGGTTTTTCAGAATACATAGAAAGAACTATCGAAGCACACAAGCAGAAATATCGTCTGTTTGCGTGCTTTTTTAGTTGGAAGAAAAAGTTTTTAAATTTTTCTTCTCAAAACGCAACTGCACCCCCTGTCCTGTCGGGACTAAGAGCGAAAAGGGGGAAAGAAGCAGAAATTCCTATCAACTCGCTCCCTTTCAAGGCTGGAAAGGGGGTGAGCAATGATGAAGCCATCTGAATTTCAGACAACCATAGAGAACCAGTTTGATTATATCTGTAAAGTCGCTATGGAGGATGAACGCAAAGACTATCTCAAAGCGTTGTCCAGACAGTGTAAACGGGAAACCCTGTTCTGTGATATGGACGATTACACCGTCAACTTGTTTTCTTCCGAAGACACCTATCCATCCCACTTCCATACTTTTGAAATGGATGGATTTACTGTCCGCATTGAAAACAGCCTGTTAGCAGAAGCATTGGAAAATCTGGACGGAAAGAAACGTGATGTTATCTTGAGATATTATTTCCTCGGATTTGACGATACGGAAATTTCAAAAATTCTGGAAGTCAACCGTTCTACCATCCAGAGAAGAAGACACGCCGGACTGGAATTTATCAAAAAATTTATGGAGGAAGAAGCATGACAGCAAAGCACCCTATGATTCCGTTTCCTGTGATTGTCAGGGCTGCGGACGGCGATATTGAAGCAGTCAACCAGATTGTACGCCATTACAGCGGTTTTATTGCCAGCCGTTCCATGCGTCCCATGAAAGACGAATATGGGAATACCCACATGGTTGTAGATGAAACCCTACGCCGCCGGATGGAAACACGTCTGATTGCAAAGATTTTATCTTTTGAAATCAGGGAACCCAACTAGAAATAATGCTCTCCTGTGGAAGCATGGACAAGCCCATGCTTCCCAGACAGAGCTTGCCAGTCTATTAAAGTGCATTATCACCAGTGCATTTTAACTGGCTGCTAAAGCCGGATTGTTCCTTGAAAAAGAAAGCGTCTAATCAACGCAGCATAAAGCAGCCGAATACGTTTCGATAGAAAGAGAGCCGTTGGGCTGGCACGCCGTGACCCACCAAAGGAGGGATGAAACCGGATAGCGATTCCTGCCAGCGTTCCATAAGCAGCTTACTGCAAAAGCTGCCGCCATGACCTTTCTATTGTGATAATGATACTTCCGTACAGCCTTAGTCCGTGTGATGATGTAGCACCGCTGGCAAAGGGTACGGCTGGATGAGAACCATGCAGGGGTGAGATTCCCATGAGCTTTAGCGAAAGCTGTTCGGCTTGCTTATATACTATTTTGAATTACAATTTTTCATTCAAAATCAAATAACTATTTGCAGGAAATACAATCTTAATATTACTTTTGCCATAAAATCTGATATAATATAGACAGATATTGAGGGTTTCATATCTGGTCTATGGAAAGGAGGAACATGATTACAGTAACAAAAAAAGACTTAATAGAACTGGGTTATGGGACTTCATTCGCAGCAGACATCATAAGAGAAGCAAAAAAACTTATGATTTCAAAAGGGCATACCTACTATCAGTCACGCAAACTGGACAGGGTTCCCAGAGAAGCTGTGGAAGAATTGCTAGGGATTACTTTTACTGATAAATCAAACTGATTGTACTTCTTGCACATTTATGTAAGGAGTGAAATCATGGCAAAAGACCCTATTAAGAAAGCAGAAAACGGAACTTATTATTTTAGAGCAAACTTAGGTTTTCATCCGATTACCGGAAAACAGATTCAGAAATACAAAAGTGGATTCAAGACAAAAAAAGAAGCCAGAGAAGCATATTCAAAACTTATGCTGACATCCACAGAGGAATTAACAGAAAAGAAACAGCAGCTATCTTTTCAACAGTTTATTGAGGAAACTTATCTTCCTTGGTATAAAACACAGGTAAAGGAAAGTACCTATCTGAACCGCCGTTCTACCATTCAGAAGCATTTTTCATACTTTTACAAAATGACGGTGGATGAGATAGAACCCATTAACGTCCAGAACTGGCAGCTTGAACTCGCAAAAGAATTTAGTCCAAACTATATCCGTATTGTACAGGGTATGCTCTCTATTGCCTTTGACAGAGCAGTTGTTCTCGGTCTTGCAAAGAAAAATCCGTCACGAATGATAGGAAACATCAAGAGCAAGAAAACAAAAGTGGATTTCTGGACACTGGATGAATTTCAAAAGGTAATTTCCCTGCTCTACAAGGGAGATTATTATGAACATTACCTTTTCATTTCATACTGGCTCTTATTTATGACCGGAATGAGAATCGGAGAAGCCGCAGCCCTGCAATGGTCGGACATCAACTTTGAAACCGGACTTTTAAGTATAACGAAAACGCTGTACTATAAAACAATGGACGAATACAAATTTGTGGAGCCAAAAACACAAGCCAGTATTCGCACTATCTATATTGACACAGATACCATCAAAGAATTGAAAGCATGGCAGGAAGTACAGCAAAAGGTTTTAAAGGGCTGCGACCTTGTACTAAGCTATAATGGGATTCCCACCAGTAAGCACACCCTCCCACGGGCATTAGAAAAACTTGCTGGATTGGCAGGCGTACACCGTATCAAGATTCATGCACTCAGACATTCCCATGCTTCCCTGCTCATCAGTATGGGAGAAAATCCTTTGTTGATTAAAGAACGGCTGGGGCATGAAAAGATACAAACCACGTTAGGAACCTATGGACATTTATATCCCAACACCAACGTGGAAGTTGCCAGAAAATTAACTGGCGTTCTCACCTATACTCCGGCAACAACCAGTGTTGCCGATTACACCAGCAATCAGCATACAGCAATCTATCACAGAGCAGTTGAATAAAAAAATGCAATCAAAATGCAATTCTAAAAGGAAAGAGCCTCAAAACCCTTGAAAATAAAGGCTTTGAAGCTCTGCTCCAACTATTCAAACTCTTGGACGGAATGATTTATCTGGCTGTTTCTTGGTACACATTTGTGCGTTTTATTCTTCATATTCATCTTATTTCGCATTTTTGTGTACCTCACCTCAAATTTTTAGAGCCAAAATAGAGCCAGGTATTAGAATTAAGATATAGGACATCTCTTGATAAAATCTACAATGGATTACTCCTTAATTGTTATAGAAAAAATTCTACTTGCAACTGCATTATACGACTCAACAAAACTCTTCTTGAATTTCTCTACCAACTCTTTATTATCGGCAGCCCAAAATTCAAATAACTTTGTTGAGTCAAATATCGCCTGATGATCAACAAACCATTTTTTATATTTTTCTCTATCCTTTTCTTGATTATATCTCGATGAATCTGGTCCATTTTCCTTAAAATATGTCCAATTCATGTCAACTTTACTAGCATTCTCCCAATATGGATGTTCTGGGTCCAAATCAAGAATATACTTGTATATTACTTCCTCAGGTCTTACAGTCCCTGGTAATTTTATGATATTATTTAAACGATTTCTTAATTGTTCAGGAATCGTTTGTAAATCCTTATCATTTACATCACCATCAAGCACAATAAGAACATTTCCAAAATATGATATATCACCAGTATATAGACTTAATAGCTGATCACAACCAATTTTGACATCTAATATATCTACATAAGGCAGATACTCTGGTACTAATTTACGTATAAACCACCTATTTTCTGCATCTTCTGAATAAACTTTTACTTTATTTGAATTTTGCAACATAGATTCCACCAATAAATCATTTTCAATTGTTGAATAATCCGGATTGCGTTTCATTTCTAAATGTCTATTTCCATTTGTAAAATAATACAATTCAACAGGATTATTCTTATTAATATTATTATGCACAGTTTTGTTGCAAATATGCTTAAGTAAATCAGAACTATGCGTTGTCACAACAACTTGTATATCATTTACTTTTGCTTCCTTTGTAAGTAAATCAATAAGCCTCTTCTGTGCTGCTGGATGAAGTGTTGCATCTATCTCATCAATTAACAGGAGACCTCCAGTCCACTCTTCTCGTTGTTTTTTCAGTCTTTTAAAAGAAAGGATAGCCATTAAAATCTGTCCCAAGTTATCTTGACCGGATGAATTAGTCAGATAATCATACTTATCAGTTTCTATGCCAACACCTTTTTTCTTATCAGTTTCTCCTATTGAATAATTGCTAACATCCGTAACTGTATCATATAGTGATAATATCTGAGTATATTGTTCAACAAACCACTGTTTCTGTTCATCATCAATGAACTTTATCTTTTTTGTGGTTATTTTGTCCTCATTAGCCTCACCTATAGGAAATAACCTAGATAATCCCAAATAAATTACAGGTATCTGCATTTTAGCTTCTGTTTTTTTACCATCTTCAAGCATTTTTAATGGAATCACTCTAAATCGATCTTTTCCATTATCATTTTGCCAAGCAGTCCGGAATTTTCTATAATCGATCTGATCATCATTTTCATCGACTATATCTATTTGAATTCTGTCAGAGCCTGAAGCATCATATTTTTTGCTTCCATGAAAAATCTCACTAAATTCTGCTCTAAACTGTCCATCTGCATAAGTTGTTCCATCTTTCTTTTTTAATTCACCACTATTGGCCAATATACCTAAAATTGTGGATTTACCTGTTGAATTTCGCCCGGCCAAGACTGTCAATCTTTTTCCTAACGAAATATCCATATCCTTAAATTGTCTAAAATCATTCAACTTTAATAACTTGTACATTCGTGATCTCCTTATCGTAAATTCACACAAATTCCATTATGTTGTAATTGACTATCTGTAGGTATCATACTTTTCCGTTTAAATATAATAATCTCACTTGCTTTTCTCTTTACAGCCGCACTATAATTCAAATCAAATCTCTTTAAGATATGATTTTGATAAATATCTGCTATTTCCTGAACGTCATCATATGTAATAACCCAATCACAATTAACTTGATTATTTATCATTCTCTCGATCCTAACATGATCATCATATGAAAAGAAGTTCAAATATAATTGTTTTCCTTTATCAAAATATGGCGGGTCGAAATACACAAATGCGTTCTGCTGATATTTTGGTAAATAATTTTGAATAAACGAATTAACATCTTTATTATATAAATGAATATGGTTTTTTCGACTTGCAATTTTCACTATACGTTCTATCAATGCTTCTCTGTTAAATCTTGCATCCATTCTCCAATTACCAGCTTGTTCTATACCGCCAATTACGCCACCCTTTATTATCCCTGATCTATTTGTTCTATTCAAATAAAATGTTGCGAAACCAAGCTCATAACTATATCGACTACAATCATCAATTATTTCTCGCTGCCTGTTCCATTCATCAATACTCAGTTCTACATTTCGTATATTATTTATAAATCTATCTGTTTCTGTAAGAATTGCTCTCCAAAATGAATATATCCCCTTATCCAAATCGTTGATAACTATATCACTCACAATTCCCTTTTCCAATAATTCCAGTGCAATTCCCGCGCCACCAGCAAAGGGTTCCACATAGGTTCCACCCAAATGTCCTGTTTGTCTAATCAATAATTCCATAAATGGCTCTAATTTTCCTTTACCACCTGGATATCTTAACGGAGAATAAAACATACTGTATCTCCTTTCTGTCCAACTATTATTTTATCTAATATCATATCAATTTTTATCCAATTTCACATCTAAAGTATACAGCATTTTGTGCAAAACATCTATACTTATTTCAACTCCCATACCTAAAAAACTCCCTAGCCATCATCTCCGCCGTAGCCCGGTTATACCCCTTCTTCAAATATCCCTGCACAATCGTCCCAAACATTCCCTTAACCATATCATCCTCAATATCACAATATGCCTGCATCTCCCCAGACAAAGCCATCGCCACATACTCTATCGGCTTTTCATCCAATAATTTATGTAACTTCGCCAGTGACTGCTCTGTTGTCCTCAGAGCAGCCTCCACTTCTTCGCACTTTATCCGCAGCATATTTCCATCTGTAAACCACACCTCAACATAGCCGTTATCCATGTTATAAACACATTCCACGATATTATCCATTCTATTATCTTTCATCTCATCAATCCATCCTTCCAATTATCTTGTCCCATAAGACCTGTCATACCGCCTTATCTGCTGCTCTGTACGCTCCTGTTCCTTTACCTTACGAACGATCGTATCAATCTGCTCCGCACCAACATATTTCTTCACACGCTCCAGATCATCAACCTTTTCCTGAAACAACTCTGTCATATCACTCATATCCTTAATCTTGCCCTTATAAAACTCCACATCCTCTGACAATCTCTTCTTTTCTTTTCGCAATTGCAGAACTTCCTCTTTTAGCCTTACACACTGGATTGTCAGATTCTTTATCAGTGTTTTAAGCTTATTCACAAATGGTATAACCACCTTATCCCGAAATGACTTAGCACTTGCAAATGCTCCCGATTCCGGCAACTGCCATTCCGGTGCTTCATCATACTTCCTTACATCACGCTGCAATAATTGCTCCGACTGCACCATCTGCTCTATATGGCTCTTAAGCTCATTCTGTTGCTTTTCAAGTTGAACATTATTCTGTTGCAAATCATTGTATTTCTGTCTTAATACCTGATTATCAGATTTCAATGAATCATTCCTTTGTTCCAGTTCTTCATTATCTGTCTGCAACTGTAGCTGCTTCTGCTTCAAATCATGATTTTCCATGCGAAGTCTGTCCTTGCGACTTTCAAGCCTTTTATTCTCCATCCTCAAATTCTGATTACCTGCAAGCAGTACTTCCTTCTCCTGTTGTGCTATAGTTCTCTCTTCATTTGCCTTCTGAGCAGCTTCCTCAGCCAGTTCCTTTTCTATAGTAACATTTTGCAATTCCTGTTTCTTTACAGAAACCGCTTCCCCAAGCTGTGCAACTACCGAAGATATTTCCTGCTTTTGGCTATCCAATTCTGCTACTTCCTTTGCACGCTCTTTCTTTTCAAATTCAAGCACCGACAAATGTTTCTCATGTGTACCCTTTTGCAGCCATTCCACACCATATCGCTCCATGACTGTCGCAAGTTCCTGCTTCTCTGATGCAATCCACTGATTTAATTCGGTAGCACCTCTAGTGCCACCGGTGAAACCTTCTGCCGCTAGTGCAGATTTTAATGATACCCTTGTATCAAGTCCTCGCTTACTTCCTGTAATATATGGTACAAAATCAATGTGCAGATGCGGTGTTTCTTCATCCATATGCAAATGTGCCGAGAATACATATAAGTTCGGATTTCTGGCTTGGAACTCGTCCATAAATTCCATTAAAATCCTTTTTGCCAACAATCCATCTTCACTTTTGGCATTCATATCATCTTTATTTCCGATTTGAAATATTACTTCATGAAATAACTTTTCCTGCTTGCCCCTCCTGATTTTTTCATAGTAATTATCAATCATGCGATCTTTCCGTTTCTGTTTTGCATTATATCGTTCCCGTGCTTCATCAAACAATTTATGATAAACCTGCTTAATATCTTCCTGGCAAAATTCCACATTATCAGCACTTCTGTTTTTATCTACATTCTTAGCTGTAAATGCTCTGGTATTATGGTTCACAGAACCTTTTCCGATCATTGCACTTATCGTTCTCTCCATAGGCAATCTTCCCCTTTCTTTTATCTGTCATATTAGCGCCGAATACGGCGCAGGCTTTGTTACTTTCGTCGAAAGTAACACAAAAGCACTTTTGACAGCTACGCCATCAAAAATGCAACCTGACAAGTCAGGTTTTGCGCCCTGCCGGGAGCTTTTCTGCCTACGGCAGTCAATGTACACAAGCCTCCACTGTGTCAAGCACACCACATTTTCCTTATCTATTCTAACGGAAGCGTGACACGCAGCCGTTATATATGTTTACGAAAAACTACCACCGAAAACTCTCCGGAACACCTCGTCTATCCAAATATTCCTTTCGAGCCTTTTCCTTTTCTTCCTCTGTTGGTGCAGTCTTATATTTTGTATATAATTCTCTCATTACCATTGCATCCAGTTTCTTCTCTAGTCCCTGTTTTATCTGAGGCAACATTTCCTCCTGTTCCAACATAAAATATCTCATTATCGCAACGAAAAGTTCTTCTGAAATCTGTACATTTTTCATATCAATCCACCATTCCTTTCCTAACTCGTTCAAGACCGCAACACTGCAAAGTCTATATGCTTTGCAACCTTGCAAAGTTTATCTCCGCAATTTCTATATAGCCTGCAATGTTGCGTTCTTGTCCTATCTCTGTTTTACTGCATCCAATTCCCAATACCACGAGTTATTGATTTTCTTTGCCCGGATGCCCAATTCTTTCTTTGCATTTTCCAATGTTCTCTTTGAAATGCCCTGTTCATCAGCCATTTCAAAAACTTCATTACTCTGCACCATATTAGTTGTTTCTGCCAATTCACGAAGCATTTGCTTTGCCTGTTCCAGCTTATTTGCCTTTGGTGCAATACCGCCAAGTACTTCATCTGCGGTAATCTCATAATCTCCCAACCAATGAAACCCTGTTTCTGATAACATAAATGCCTTCGGATGTCCAAATGCCGCAAGATTATTCTTTATCTGAACAACTGCTCTTGTATTAGGTTCTCCCTCTATTCTGCCGACCAGAAGCACACTCCTCGCCACAGCAAAGAAGTCAATGGAACCCATGCCCCTGTATGCAGCTTTATTACCAGATGCCTTGTTCATATGACCTATAAGAAGAATTGCACACTGGTATTTCTCTGCTAATGTTCCCAGCTTCTTCGTCATATCTCTTGCCTCATTTGCCCGGTTCATATCCATGCCACCACCGAGATAAGCCTGTATCGGGTCTAATATCAATACTTTTGCCCCTGTCTTAGCAAGTGCCTCTTCCAGTCTTTCATCTGCCATAGATAAAGATTTATCACTTTCATCAATAACCAGTATCTTTTCACAGTCCGCCCCAGCAATTTCAAGCCTCGGCTTTACTGTATCTGCCAGTCCATCCTCTGCTGTCTGATAAATGACATTTACCGGCTCCTGCACATCCATATCACTGTCGAGACATTCTCCCTTTGACAGCTTTGCTGCTATGTTTAACACCAATGTGGTCTTTCCATCACCCGGATCTCCCTGAATAATTGTCAGCTTCCCATATGGTATAAACGGATACCACAGCCATTTCACTTCCTGTGACTCAACCTCCGACATCCGTATCATCTTTAATTCTGTCTTCTGTTCCTCCATAAAAGTCCTCCATTTTCCAATCTTTTATTTGCTCCTAAGAAGAACCTCTGCTATACTCTAGTTGTATTTACAGGTGTAACAGAGGTTTTCTTTTGTTACAGCAAGTCCTAACAGTTGCCGCTGTCAGGACTTTTTTCTTTATCAGTCTGTGTTCCCTGCCAGAGATACTTGGCACCGTCCAGCATAGAAATAATCGCCTGTAGCATATCCATACAATCATTTCGCATATCTTCCAATCCCTCAGCAGTAAGTATTACCTCCTGCTGTTCCAGTTGTTTTACCAGTTCAGAGAGATTTGTCTGCATATTCTGCAATTCCTCTACAAGCTGGTAAATGACCTCTTTCTTTCCTACAACACATATTCTGTTATAAATGCAGGAACGTACAAAATAATCTTTCTTCTGCATACCGCTTGCAAGTATCTTGGCTTCAATCATTTCCCGCTCTCTGTCCGATACACGAAAGCTGATTGTTGGATGTTTGTGTACTCCGCTCATAAATCTTCCTCCTCATTCTCCAGTTCTAGCCTGTCTGCCAGTTCTGCCTGCTTATTCGGGTATAAATGTGAATAAGTATTTAATGTTGTTTCTATCTTTTCATGTCCCAACCGCTCCGCTATTGCCAATGGCTGAAATCCAAGTTCCACCAGAAGTGATGCGTGGCTGTGACGCAAATCATGAATACGGATTCTCTTAACTCCTGTTTCCTTTATGCCTCGTACAATCTCATGCTCCATATAAGATTTTGTAAATCGGAACATTCTTTCATTTGGCATAATCCCATATAAATGACTGCAATATTCTTTTAACTCTTCTGCCAAAAATGGTGGAATAGTAATCTTACGATTGCTCTTTGGTGTCTTAGGCGGTGTAATTACATCTTTTCCATCCAATCTCTGATATGATTTAGAAATGCTTATAATTCGTTTTTCCAAATCAATATCTTCATAGGTGAGTGCCAGCAATTCTCCTATACGCATTCCTGTCCAATACAAAAGTATAAATGCCATTCTCGCCTCTGGTTTCTTATCCATAGATGGAAGAAACTGCTTAAACTCCTGTTTTGTCCAGAACTCCATATCATCAGCCTTGCTTTTCCCGATACTTCCTGCCTTCCTGCAAGGATTATCTTTCAAGTCATAATATCTGACCGCATAATTGAATAGTGCTGCCAACTGGTTATTAATACTTTTAAGATAAGTTGGTGCGTACCCCTGCTTAATCAATTCATTCTGCCAAGCCCGGATATCTGAAGTCTTAATCTCACACATCTTTTTCTTTTTGAAATAAGGTGTAACCTTTAAATCAAACACATATCTTTTATTCTTGATTGTGCTTTCTCTAAGCCGATTCTCCACATCAGCGAAATAGATTTCAACAAAATTCTCAAAGTTAATATCTAAATCTTTTCTCTGCTGTTGCCGGAAGTTACGCTCCCACTCCTCTGCTTCTGCTTTTGTCTTAAAGCCTCTTTTGTTCTTTTTATGGCGTACACCCTGCCAGTCCTCATAATAGAACTGGCTACGCCATGTTTTACCATCTCGTGTAGCTGGCATATCATCATCTCCTCTCCATTAACCAACTGCCATGCCATAAAATTTTTCTTCAAAATACTTTGTAGGTACCTTGCCTGAAATCACTCGATAGCCTTTTTCTTTCAATTCATTATTAAGACCACGAATGATTTTGTAAGCATATCCTCTTGATACTCCAAGAATCTGTGCAGCTTCATCTGCTGTTACATACATCTTCATCGTATTCTCCATATTGTGTTCTCCTTCCTATTTTTATTTCGGTACACTTTTGTGACCTTGTTTACTCGTATTATGCAGTACACATTTGTGTCTGTCAAGCAATTTAATCAAATTTTTATACACAAATGTGTCCCGTTGTGATAGAATAGGGGTAATAAATCATAAAGGAGCATTTTTATGACTACTGGAGAAAAGATTAAATACTTTCGCAATATGCGTGGAATATCGCAGGAAACGCTTGGTCAGTTGTCCGGCATAAACTCCGCAACAATAAAAAAATATGAATACGGAATCCGTAATCCAAAGCCTGACCAGCTTTTAAAAATCGCCAATGCGCTAGGCATCAGCATTAACATTTTCATGGATTTTGATATAGAAACAGTTTCTGATGTATTATCATTACTGTTTAAACTGGATGATCAGATTGATATGAAATTTGAGGCAGATAAGGACGATGAGGGCAATTTCAAACCTGCTACTGTTAAACTGTCCTTTAAGAACAATCTCATCAATAAAAAACTCTGTACCTATATGAAAGCTTTGGAAATTCGTGAAAATATGATAAATTCTAAAGATGAATATTCAGAAGAAGAGTATGCTGACAATTTGCAACATATCAATGAAAATATCGAAGAAATCAAGCAACACCTGCTTGATGACAGTATGGTTGTCAAAAAAGGCACTGACCGCCTTACTGTAAAAATTTTTCCAAATTAGTGAAACCTCTTGAATTATTGGACATAAGATAATAATATCTAATTAAACAGAAAGTACCCACTCCAAAGGTGGATGCTCCGAGTTTAGGTTAATGAATGTCCTTAAGGACACCGCCTATCCTGTGGATCAGACAGGATAGGCATTTTTATTTTCGCCTGATCTTCCTCGAAGATCTTTTCTCTTTATCGAGAAAGGCAAGCAACGCTACAATCAAGCTACCAAAGGACATCAGCAATGCTAATATCCCAATGAAAATCGAAATGATCTCATAAGCCGTCATCGGTACTAAGCAAGTGCCCCCAGATGCTTAACGCCCTGTCATGGGTACTTTCCTTAAAGAGTACCCTAGCATATATATCATATGTTCTGCAAGAACAATTGTAATTTGAATCTTATTTCATAGACTCATTCCCTATAAATATTTTAATATATCAGATAAGTTATTAATTTCAATATCAGCTTTTTCACTCTCATCTGTTATATTCCACAAACTTCCAAATCCCTGTTTTACCCATATAGTTTTCATACCCAACTGTTTTGCAGGTACAATATCATTATCAATACGGTCACCAATCATAACTGCATTCTCTGGTCTGCAACGGCTTCTTTCCAATGCAATTTCAAATATTCGCCTATCTGGTTTTGAAACACCTTCTTCTGCTGATGCGATGATCAAATCAAGATATTTTCGTACTCCAAGATTTTCTAATCTCTCAGAAGTTCCTAGTGATTGGTTTGCAATTACACCAATTTTATAAATTCTACTTAACTTTTTCAGACAATCTTTGGTATCTGTATACAGCCTTTCGTATTGCGATTCCCATTTAGGTAGTTTCACGCCCAATTGCCTTGCTACCTCTAAGTCTCCTTTTTTGTTTTCTTTATAAAACGACATGGCATATTTATTAATTTGCTCGTAAGTTAAACCTGATAAATCCGCTATCCTTTTCATCCTGTCTTCATAAACTTTGCTTTCATCAACCAACGTCGAGCCAACATCAAAAAACAGCCATTTTATTTCTTCCTTCTTGGGCAGAAATCCTCTTTTCCTTGCTTCTTCCAGCAGTTTGGGTTGAATTTCCGGATAAGTCCAATTAATCGGTAGTTCATCCATAATTGCTATTTTTTCAATTTCACTGTGAAGCTCTTTTTCAAATGTATATATATCTGAGAAGAATAATTTTCCAAAAGTCTCCATTCCATCGAAATTATCTGGTGCAGTCACAGAATATATACAAATTGGAGTAATATCAAAAGTTATTGCTCCTGTTTCTTCATATAGTTCTCGTTTGGCTGTTTCAAGAATATCCGCACCATCTTCTCTATGCCCTCCCGGCACTTCATATGTATCTCTTTCTTTATGCTTGCAAAATACCCACTTGCCGTTACTCTGTGAGATAATCACTGCAAATTTCAATAGTTCATCATTAACCGTATCATAAAATTTTACTTCCACCATATTTCCTCTCCATGTACATATCTATAATATTTCATTTTCAATAAAACCCGCAATACCATCTTCATCATTTGAACCAATTACAATATCAGCTCTCTCTTTTACCTCATCAATCGCATTCCCCATTGCAACACCTGTTCCACATAATTCAAGCATTCCGATATCTGCATAATCATCTCCAAATGCAATAATTGAATCTGTACTAAATCCACATACTTCCGTAATCTTCATAATTGCGTTTTCTTTCGTCACATTCTTTTTTGTAAACTTGTACCAAAATCCATCAGAGAAACGAATACAATCACAATCAGAGAGACTTCGAGTCAGCTTATCTGCCTTATCTTGATTAAATATCTCAACACACATTTTTAATGAACATTCGTTAAAATCTGAAAAATCTGTATAAATACTATCTCCCCAACTCTTATCTAACTTCTTAGGATCTATTTTATAATTCCAATAATGTGCATCTATTGTGTCTATCGTAATTTCGCAATCATTTCCACAAATATTTCTTGCCATGTCAATCATCACATTCGTTTCTTCTTCGGAAAATTCTGCCCTATAAATATATTCTGTTTTGTATTTTACTAATGCACCTCCACTCGATATTAAAATATCGGGCATCAATTCATTTAAAAATACCAAAGAGTTTTGCTCACTTCTGGAGGTGGAAACACCTATCAATATATCATTTCCCCTGCATTTTTTTAGAGCTGATAATGTTCTGGTTGATATTGTTTTGTCACTCTGTAATAAAGTTCCGTCTAAATCAAATAAAAGAAGTTTGCATTTCTTCATATCATTTTTTCCTTTTCATTCTTCTGAATAATTACATTTGCATCAATTACTCTCCCCACAAATAGAGCCAAACTAGAGCCATTTGATAAAACAAATGCCGGAAGCCCGC
>OQVH01001122.1_pt1 | contig 18169 bp, 20 predicted proteins | sample 1691641 | NCBI WGS metagenome assembly OQVH01 (sample SAMN03418286, study PRJEB22391) | human gut metagenome | biome: human-gut; feature: organic feature; material: feces | host: Homo sapiens | place: Italy | collected 2013-04
TGCAGATGCTGGACTGGTTCATCAAGGAACAGGGCGAGGAGGAGAAGAACGCCGCCGACCTCATCACCAAGATGGAGCTGTTCGGCGATGACGCCAAAGGCCTCTATATGCTCAACAGCGAAATGCTTGGCCGCACATACAGCGCGCCGTCTCTGACTCTGTAAAAAATCAGACACGCCTAGGACGCATATCCTGTATGATCTGAGGAATATGCGTGATTTGAGGCAGTATGGCAAGGCTGCCTGATTGTAAAATCACGGCGCCACATGTTTACTGCGTTACATATTTGCAGCGTCACATGTTTGCAGTGCTGCATATTAGCTGCGGCGACATCGCGCGCGATAAATAAACCGCCAAAATTAAGAAAAAACCGCGAAATTCAAAAAAGAAATTCGCGGTTTTAATTTGTTTTATTATTGAAATCCAAAGCTCAGTATGATATATTTAAGTCAAGAGGAAGCCGTTGAAAACGGCTGGCTAATTTGCGTTTGCCGCCTTAGTCCCCAGCTCGGGCGGCTTTCTTTATGCTCACAGTGATCCGTAATACCCCTTTGGAGTATGTAACAGTTACTCTGACCATACGGGCCCCTTTCTCCCCTTTTGAGGTTGAATGTTGCCAGCCGCTTTCGCCAGTCCTCCTGACCCCCATATTTTACCATATTCTTCCCGTGATTTTCATTCCAAATTTACGACTTTTTTCGACAATGCAGGCAATACCGACAACGCCGGCGTTACTGACAATGCAAGCAATGCTGACAATTCAGGCGTTACCGATTATACTTTCAAGATTAAACTTTCAATAAAAAAGATTTTCCGCTGTAGCCGAATGGACGGCATCGCAGAAAATCTTTCTTTAAATCATCTTTTTCCTATATATTCCTGATTCTTAACTTCGCAGTTGAATTAAAGCTGTTCCCATTCGGCAGGCTTGAATCCCACCAATATCTTATCATCGGTTATCAGGAGCGGCCTTTTTACCAGCATACCGTCAGTTGCCAGCAGCTTTAACTGTTCATCTTCGCTCATCGCAGGAAGCTTATCCTTCAATTCCATGGATTTATACAGGAGACCGCTGGTGTTGAAAAATTTTTTCAGAGGAAGTCCGCTCCTATGATACCATTCTTTCAACTCTTCATAAGTCGGATTCTGTTCTTTTATATGTCTGTCTTCATATTCAAAATTTCTTTCGTCCAGCCATTTCTTGGCTCTCTGACAAGTAGTACATTTAGGGTATTCAATGAATAACATATTTTCCATCCTTTCTGTCGGCTTCGGCAAGCCGCTCATCGTTTGATTTGTCAAATATTCTCACTGCATAGGATTGCATATACCTATAAAATTTTCGGCATCAGTATGTTTACTGCCTGAGGCACTATCTCCATCGTCACTTTCCCGGCGTCTGTTATTTCTCCGTCCGTGCAGAGCCTCATCTTATCTGCAAGCGGTGTTATGGTCACTTTTCTGCATTGCTTGAAAAACAGGATTTTATCTATATCCTCCAGTTCCAGATGAGTGCCTTTTGAATATGCAGGAAACTTACGCACGAATTCGCGTCTCGATACGTCATATATTATATTAAGATCCAGCAGCCCGTCATTGAGCGAGGCGCGGGGCGAGCTCTTTACACCGCCTCCGCAGTAGGAGCCGTTGGCTACAGCTGTGAGAAGCACAGGCCCTTCGTGAATAAGCTCACCGTCTGCCTCTACTCTCAGATTGGCGCCTTTCTTCTTTACAAGGATACATAATACCGCCGCAAGGTATGCCATCGAGCCTTTCAAAAACGGATAATTTTTCAGCGTGGCCGTCAAATCCACGACGTTGCAGTCGAATCCTATGTTGAACATGTTGACGCAGTAGCGCGTCTGCATTTCACCGGCCAGCACGCCCTCGTACTTTATTGCGTCTACTTTGGTCGTTTCTCCTCTGAGCTGGGCTTCGATATTCATAAAATCTCCGGCCGCGGAAAAATTTCTGACAAAATCATTGCCTGTCCCTATGGGCATGATTCCTACCGCCGCGTTATCAAATCCTATTATTCCGTTTACAACTTCGTTTAAAGTTCCGTCTCCTCCGCAGGCTATAAACCTGATTTCCTCACCATTTTCAGCGACTTCTGAAGCCGCCATTCTGGCGAAAGCTTCCGCATCTCCTACGCTTTTCGTAAGGTAAAATCCTGTGGAAATCCCTGTTTCTTCTGACACTCTGCTTATCTCTTCTTTCAGTTTGTCAAGGCCCTTTCCTTTCCCTGCCTCGGGATTGACTACAAAAATTATCTTCATTGAAAATATACCGTCGTGTTCGTTAAGATTTCGTATATCATTATTTTACATTTTTCACGGCATAAATCAACTGCTACTTTATAAGACAAAAGATTTTGCTGTCATATAATTTACAAAACGTTGTCTGCCCTTCCTCTTATGATTTAAAATCCACCAGTTTTTTCGGGGAACCTGGCCTATGAGAGGCTTGTCGGCATTAGGCTGTTTTTCCCTTATTGGGCGGTATTTTGAAACATGAAACACAAAAAATGCTGGCATAACTAAGAGCTCAAAAAATACGCCAACATTTTATATACCTTTGCAATTTTCTCAATTCTTACAGCTTCTTATCTAAGATACATAAGCTGTCTTGCTAATACGTTTATATCCTCATATTTATCATAAATAAGCACTAAATGTGCATCTGTTTTTTTATAAACATAATATTTTTCATCCTCTCCTGAAAGAACATAAGTGCCTTCACATATCTCATTATAACCGCCAGAATCTTTAAGCTCGCCATTTGACCATAAATAAAATTCGCAAGGTTCTATTGTAAAAGAAAGATAGTTTCCCCTATCGTCATTTTCAAGGCCATAAGTCCCATCTATGTAACTGAGAAAAGTTGTATTACTCCTATTAACACAGTATTGTACTACATTAAGCATGAATAATATTATAATTAATCCTGTGAGAATATATGGACTTTTCTTTTTCAATTTGTTAACAAGCTCCATGACTATATTCCTTTACTATTTAACCAATTCTGCTTCTCCTATTATATTAATCGTTTTTCTTGCAACAGCACCTTTGTTATATACCTTCCAATCTTCAGAAGAGCCTTTTGCTCTTCTATAAGTTACATACGGCCTGAATCTCACCTTTTTATGTACTTTTACTTTATAGAAATTTTTGGATTTTGGTATATTAACCTCAAATCCTGCTGTCGCCATCTTGCCAATATTTGTACTTATTGAAACATTACCGTATGCACCGCCTATAGAAGCTGTCAACGTTACCGTCGGTCCCCCATTGTCAGCAAAATAAGCTGATCCTCCATCTACAGGAAAGCTGTACCCTTCTTCCGGCTGGCCGCTTGGATACCCGGAAAAGGTTTTATCAAAATCACTTCCATATACTGTTTTATACTCATATTTAGGTCATCTCCTGATTGAATAATCTCCTTCGCTCACTGCAAATGCCGGCACAACAGACAAAATTAACATAACCACACAAATAGTCAATGATATAAGCTTCTTACTTTTAATTTTAATACACTTTCCCTCTTTTAAAATATATTCTATAATTTGTAATTATATATTCATATTATATATTATAAAATAATTTATGTCAAATAATAAAATTATTATACAAAGCAATTTACATTTTTCACGCCATAAATCAACTGCTACTTTTAATTTACCGATTTCTGGGTTATAATATTTTTAAGAAATTCAACGAATCTAAAAAACACTAAAATTCCAATAAACGACAGGAGGAAGAGATGGACTCAAGAATAAATAAGCTTTCAAAGGTGCTCACATCTTATTCATGCGATTTGAAGAAAGGTGAACGAGTGCTTATCGACTACGAGGGCGAATGCTGCCGTCCCCTGGTAAGACAGCTCATAAAAGACGCTTACCAGCTTGGCGCCAGGCCTTACGTCAATCACAGGGACAGCTCCATACTTAGGGAGATTCTTCTAAACGCGGATGAAGATCAGATAGAATTTTTAAACGATTATCAGCTTTATCAGATGAAAGGGATGGACGCCTATATCGCCATAAGAGGCGGTGAAAACACTTCCGAGCTGGCCGATGTTCCGTCTGAAAAACTCAACATGTATTACAAGCTGACCAGCCCTACTTTGGACTACAGGGTAAACAAGACAAAGTGGGTCATCTTGAGATACCCCAACCCTTCCATGGCACAATTGGCCAACAAGTCGCAGGAAGCCTTCGAGGACTTTTTCTTCGACGTATGCACCCTCGATTACAAGAAGATGAGCCAGGCTATGGATCCTCTGGTCGAACTCATGAATAAAACCGATAAGGTTCGCCTGACAGGCCCGGGAACTGATCTCACTTTCTCAATAAAGGATATACCGGCCATCAAATGCGACGGCCTGCGCAACATCCCTGACGGAGAGGTTTATACGGCTCCGGTCAAAGACTCGATGAACGGAACCATCAGTTACAACACTTTCTCCGAAGAGCAGGGTTTCACTTTTGAGAACATCAAATTCGAGGTAAAGAACGGAAAAATCGTCAAGGCTACAGCCAACGACACCGACAGAATAAATTCCCTCCTCGACACGGACGAGGGCGCGCGCTATTTCGGAGAGTTCGCCATAGGCGTAAATCCTTTCGTTCTCACTCCGATGAAAGATACTCTGTTTGATGAAAAGATATGCGGAAGCTTCCATCTGACGCCGGGAAAATGCTACGAGGACGCTTACAACGGCAACCACTCAGCCGTTCACTGGGATCTTGTCATGATTCAGCGGCCTGAATACGGCGGCGGCGAAATTTACTTTGATGATGTGCTGATCCGCAAGGACGGTCTGTTCGTGATCGACGAGCTTAAATGCCTGAACCCTGAAAATCTCAAATAGAAGCCGCTAATCAGCCAACTGCAACGGCCGGACGGCGGCGCGGCGCAGCATTTCCGCCGCGGACATTATGGACATCATAGATATCATAGACATCATGGACGGCACAGCATGCCGTTTTCAGATAACTAAAGAAAAGCAAAAGGAGCGATAATGGAAAAGAAGAAAATTGCAGTCCTCTTCGGAGGATATTCCAGCGAATACGGAATTTCTCTGAAATCAAGCTACAGCGTTTTGAAATACATGGATAAAGACAAATACGAACCTATTCCTATCGGTATAACCGAAAACGGCGACTGGTACCGTTATTACGGAGATATAGAAAAAATTGCAGACGACTCATGGCAGGATGACAAAAAAGAAAACGTAACAGCCTACATCGTTCCTGACAGAAGCGTTCACGGCATGATGGAGCTTGGCGCAAGCGGCCCTGTTTTTACCAGGCTTGACGGAGTTTTTCCTATGCTGCACGGCAAAAACGGTGAAGACGGTACCGTTCAGGGTCTCATAACTCTCGCCGGAATCCCTCTGATGGGCTGCGGAGTCCTTTCCTCCGCTCTGTGCATGGACAAGTACCGGGCTCATGTGGTAGCCGAAGAGGCAGGAATTGCAGTTCCTAAGGCCGCCAGCCTTACAGGTCATTTTGACGAAAAGATGGTAATGGAAAAGATCAAAGATCTCACATATCCGCTCTTCGTCAAGCCCGTCAATGCAGGTTCATCTTACGGAATAACTGTAGCCGAAAGCAAAGAACAGATCATGGACGCGGTGAATCTCGCTCTCCAGTATGACAGCGAGGTCATCATAGAAGAGAAGATAGACGGCTTTGAAGTGGGCTGCTCCATCATCGGCGACGGCAGCGAAAGCGACATCGTCGGAAGAGTGGATGAAATCGAATTGTTTACGGGCTGCTTCTTCGATTTTACTAGGAAATATACCGGCGTGGATTCAAAGATACACACTCCCGCCAGAATAGACGCCGAGACGGAAGAAAGGATTAAAGATGTCGGACGCGCTCTTTTCAGGGCACTGGGCTGCAAAGGCTACGCCCGTCTCGACATGTTTCTCACCCCTGAGGGCAGGATAGTTTTCAACGAAATCAACACCATACCGGGGTTCACTTCGGTAAGCCGCTTCCCTAAGATGATGGCAGGAGTCGGTCTCGAATATAAAGATGTGATAAGCAAAATCATAGAAATAGGGCTGAGCGAATAAAAAATAAAGTGCTCTGCTGGGACCCGCCTGAAAAGCGGCGGTCAGCAGAGCTTTTTTTATTTTTTGTCTTGCTTCAGTTTGGACGGCGCTGCCGTCGTCATTCAAGCTTCCAGTCTATCGGTTCCTGCCCTGTGATTTCAAGAAATCTGTTGACCTTACTGAAATATTTTCCGCCGAAGAAGCCGTTGAAAGCTGACAGCGGGCTGGGATGCGCCCCGGAAATTATCATATGTTCTTTATTGGTTATCAATGCTTGCTTTGATTTTGCATTGGCTCCCCACAATATGAAAGCCATCGGCGTTTTTCTTTCGTTAAGGCTTTCGACTATTTTATCGGTGAAGATTTCCCAGCCTTTACCTTTGTGGGAATTGGCCTCTCCTCTTCTCACGGTAAGAACCGTATTCAGGAGCAGCACGCCCTGGCCGGCCCAGTATGCCAGATATCCGTGATCAGGAGGCGCTATGCCAAGATCGTCGCGGATTTCTTTATATATGTTTACAAGCGACGGAGGAATTTTTATGCCTTTATTTACAGAAAAGCAAAGCCCATGCGCCTGGTTTGGCTCATGATAAGGGTCCTGCCCTAAAATCACCACCTTTGTCTTTTCGTAAGACGAATATTTCAGCGCATTGAAGACGCTTTCCTCCGGCGGATAAACGGTGTGCTGAGCCCTTTCCTGCCTCAAAAATTCTTCCAGCTTTTGAAAATATGGTTTTTCAAATTCTCCTGCTAAAATGTCGTCCCAATCGTTTCCTATGTAAGCCATGCTTTTCCCTCCTATGGTGGCTTTAAATAATGCAATTTTGTATGCTTTTCCTCTGCCGATGAAATTTTATACGTCGTTACTCTTCTAATGAAATTTTGATCGCTTCGCAGCCCGATAATTCCACTGATACGCTGGAATCATCGTTTAGCTGGAAAACCACACTATGTCTGCGGTAACGCCGCTCTGCACACTTGAATCGCATTGAGAATATCCCTCAATTTTTTCTCCCGTTGGAACAAGCGGCGATAATTCAACTCCGTTCTGAAATGCTTTTACCGTAACGCAATCAGCTGGCACGGCAGTTTCTCGACTGTCATTTGTATATCGAGTAAATACCGCCACGCAATCATATTCATCAAAAAGCATATATCTTTTCCCATCTGTAAACGCAATATCATGCTCTGATTTAGGACTGCAGCCTGTCATCATGCATATAATAATAAGTAATAGCAAAAGCTTTCTCATTCTATCCCTCCGACGTGACGTTAACAGCTCACAAAGGCGGTTTCGGACAAATATTCATCTCCGCCTCCCCTGGTTTTCGGCATAAATATTTACGCATTTCGGCCTGCACTCCACCGTGATCCGAAATATTTGCATTTCACCGCGATTTGGCAAGCCATTATTCCCTCTCGCTTGCTCGCAGTTATTTATAATATACGTTATATACGTTTCGGCCGTTCATGGCGGTTGGTTATATGTGTTGCGGCGATTCGCAGCGATTGGTTATATGCGTTGCGCCCGCTCGCATCGCTGTGTTAGCCCCTATATGGCGAGCATCTTATTAGGATCATATTATGATGCGCATCGCATGGTGAGCATCCTATGGTCCATGGTGCGATGACGCACATAGCGATCCATAAAATATGCAATGTTGTAAATAATCCTGGATTCCTCAAATTATACAACATAAATCCGAATTGATGTTGTATTTTTCTTAAATATTCCTAAATTTTACAACATTGCAATATTTTTATGCTGATTTTATATGGGAATCCCAATGAAATGTTGTAAAATTTCTCAATTTGCCAAAATTATGCAACATTTCTCCTTGGTCGGCTTTGGGCGGCCAATTTCCCCGCGATAAATGCGTTACAATATAAAGCGAGATTTGTAATATTATGGAAGATGTTGTACATTTTTTTGCTTAGGTTGATTTTTGGCAACATTTTTGGTGTTTGCACAAGCCGAAATTTGTCGAACCAGCTATTAAATTGAGCGGATGTTGGCAAATTTTATAAAATCTGAAAATTTGCCAACATTTTTTTGAAAATATGTTGGCAAAATCGCCGCGAATCTTAAAAATGTACAACATCGACATGCTTCGACATCATAAAAATCTTAAATTCGCCAAGTCTTTTCTGAAAATGTTGTCATTTCGGCGGTTTATTTAATTTTTGCCAACATCAAGCCGACCTAATCATTTTATCTTTATGCCTTTCAGTTCAACCTGTCCAAATCATGCAACATTCTACTTTCGATGACCCCTACCTTTCGGCAACGCCGAACAATATGATTATTGGGTTCATTATAACGCCCCGCAGTCAGTCAAACGGCGTTTCAATGTCCGCTTCTTCTCGGTGCAGCCGATATAATCCCTTGCGGACATTATACCACAAAGCAAGTCTGACAAAGTGGTTCAATAAACGCTACCTTGCAGCGAAGCTGAACATCCTAATCATTGCGTTTATTATACCATCTCCTACCGGAATTATCCAGTGCTGGCTTAGTTTTTGCCAAACTATTATTTTTAACCGAAGTAACCTCTTCACTCCGGCACCGTCATTTTTAAACTTTCTCGCAGAGCTTTTCCGCAAAGCACCAACAAAACACCTGCAGAGCTTTTCCGCAAAGCACCAACAAAACACCAACAAGGCTTCCTCTCAAATTTCCTACAAGGCTTTCTCGCAAAGCACCAGTAAAATAACGTCATTTCCCAAATACATTCCCCTTGACAGCTATCCGCTAAATAAAATATACTATAATCGATTCCTTTAATTTTCGCCTGCAAATACAAGTTCTATACATTTTTAAGAAAACATCATCTTTCGGCTGCCAATTTTTTCGGATTGCTGACGTTCGAGCGATCGGAACGATAAATTCAGTTTTCTTGATAGACAGTAAATAATATTAAAAACCCGTATTTGCGAGAATTCATATATTAGCATAAGTTGCACTTTTCAGGAGGCTCGTAATGAAAAAGCCTGCAAAACCAATGAAAAAGCCTGCAAAATTTTATATATGCACACTGCTGACTGCGGCCTTGCTCATATTGTGCGCGTGCAGCGGAAACAGTGCAAAGGGCGAAGCAAATTCAGACAGCCAAGCAGACGCGGGCGGAGACAATTCAGTTACAGCTTCAGGCGAAGTGACTAATCCCGATAACACTGATGAAAAGAAAGAGCGGGAAAACGAAGCCGAACCAGTCGAAAGGCCTGATGTTACAGGTCTGCCCGATGTCATTGATACTCTGGAAAGCGACGATGGCAGCAAGCTTGTCCTGGTCAATAAGCTGCACGCTGTTTCCGAAAGTTACGAGCCTATAGACATGGCTCCTGTGGACGGCTCTCTTTCCACCAATCAGGGCCTCTATTTCAAAAGAGAAGCTTACGAAGCATATCTCAAGATGCTGGAAGCCGCAAAAAATGACGGTATAGAATTCGTGATATGCTCTGCCTACCGTTCATATTCCACGCAGAAATCAATATATAACGGCTATGTTTCGAGAAACGGCGCCGACTATGCCAATACGATTTCCGCATATCCCGGCAGAAGCGAACACCATACCGGCTGGGCCGTAGACGTCACCTCGGCTTCAATGGGCTACGATCTAAAGCAAAATTTCATCGAATACCCAGAGGGAATATGGATAAACAATCACTGCAGCGAATATGGTTTCATCATACGGTATCCCAAGGGAAAAACCGGGATAACAGGATATTCTTACGAGCCTTGGCATCTTCGCTATGTCGGAGTGGACGTCGCCAAGGAAATCACCGAAAAAGGCCTGACGCTGGAAGAATATTTAGGTGAATAACGCCGCTGATAACGATCCGCCGGACAGCGTGAACAGGCCGTCATTGTGAACAGGCCAGCATTATGAACAAGCCGGCAATGTGAATAGGCCGGCAGTGCGAATAGACCGGCAGTGCGAATAAAACTTCAAAGTATCCATAAATCTAAGGAGGGCCGGATTGATGCCTCAGCATGTCATCGTCACCGACTATTCTAAGGCATGGCCCGCCATGTTTGAAGAAGAAGCAAAATTGATACGGGAGATTTTATCAGATAACTGCCTTGCCATCTACCATATAGGGAGCACGTCGGTTCCAGGGTTAAAGGCAAAGCCTGTCATAGATATAATGCCTGTAGTGGAGGGTTTGAGCAGGGTCGACGCAGACGCCTCTGAATTCGAGAAAATCGGCTATGAGTATCTGGGAGAATTCGGTATTTCCGGCAGGCGATATCTCCGCAAAGGCGGCGATGAAAGAACTCATCAGATTCATATTTTCTCCCTTTACAGTCAGCACGACGTAACGCGGCATTTGGCGGTGCGCGATTATCTCCGTGCTCACAAAAAAGAGGCGGACGAGTACGGACGTTTGAAACAATCCCTTGCGCTTAAATACCCATACGATATCGAAAGTTACTGCGACGGTAAAAACGATTTCGTGCAGAATCTTGAACGCAAAGCGCTCTTATGGGCCAATGCCCAAAAACAACGTTGATAATCATGCGAAAGTTGACGGTCATGTAAAACTTGATAATCATGTGAATAAAGCCGCGGGTTATTAGTCCCGCGGCTTTTGTGTTGTTCAGTATTCTGTTCAAGTTGTCATCTGCTTGGCTAATCTGCCAGATAATATCGGCGCTTTCCTTCGGACTTATGCTTGTATTCTATGGCTTCCTGCGGGCATCTGCATATGCAGGCCATGCAGTGAGTGCAATTGCCTCCCCAGACAGGTCTGCCGCCCTCCAGCCTGATATTGTTAAGCACGCACACTTCTGCGCAAAGGCCGCAGCCTATGCAGTCCGGCGTACTTCTGAAACCTTTGTCTTTTACAAACATTGAGTAGAAGACAGGATTGACAACTGTGCTTTCGAGGGCTCCCACGAAGGATTTCTTTGTCGGCAGAGGGCTTTCGTCAAGTATGAGCTTTGCCAGCTTCAAAATTTTTTCATCGCCTTGTCTGATCAACGCTTCAGAAGTTTTCTCGTCAGGCACGGAAAACATCGCTACATAATTTTCCGGCATCTTGACCTCAGCACAGCCCATAAACTCAAAGTTTTTCAGGCGGCAAAGCTTTTCCGCATAGACTCCGGCATTTCCGCATGAGTCTCCGCATGTCATGATAAAATATGCTTTTCTATTCGCTTGAAACGTTGCATTTCTGATGAAATCCTCAGCAATTCTAGGTATTCTCCAACCGTATGTCGGAAGCACAAATATGTATGGCCTTTCAGAAGTGAACAGACCTTTTTCTCTTTCCTTTATCATCCTGCCCATGTCTGCCAAAGGTTCTTCTTTTATAGCCTCTGCCAGCTTTTGTGCAATGTGGCGGCTGTTTCCTGTTCCTGTGAAATATATTATCATGTTTTCCCCCGAAATTATTTTTTGTGCTTGCAGCTATGAATATCTCGAATGTTGCAGAATTTTAGAATTAGAGAAAATTCTGCAACATCTTCAAACTATACTTCATTTAGCCTCATTTGGCCTCCTTCGAATTGCCTCCGGCCAACCGGCCGATCAACCGAACTTGCTGTAATTGACCTTGTCTATCTGTACGTTATCCCATTCCGCTTCCCATGCCTGAAGGTATATCAGAACCTCGTCGCGGCTTCCTGAAATGCAGTAATTTTTTGACTCGAGCAAATCATGTTCCTTGGCCTCGGAAAGCAAATCGTCTATAATCTCTGTATTGTCGCTATTGTATACACTTGAAACGCTGTACAGCCCCAGGTCTTTCCATATATCAAAATTATCTCTCAGGGTTTCGAGATTTTTGATATATATTCTTCTTATGTCATCAGCGTCCATATCGTCCCTTCTATCCTGGTCGCTGTAGGCACATGAAAGATTCAAGCTCACTCCTGCCTGGAAATTACTTTCCGTTTCATAAATCTGCAGCCACTGCAAGTCTACTTTGTCCTTGGTTTTTTCCATAAGAGTGAACATATCTTCCGCTTCTTTCTGCGATACCGAAGCATATATCACCGCCGACTCAGGGAGCGCTTCAATATCGAGATACAGCTGCTCTAGCTCCTGCTGCGTGATTTTATTATTCTGGTCAAATCTTCCGAGGGTGAAGGTTGCCCTGCCCTCCGGGTCCGACTTGACGGACATCTTGCCAAGCTTCATCTCCATCACCACATCTGTAGTTCCGATGATTTGAAGTCCTGTATGGTCGGTCACATTCATGTTGAGAGTGTAGCAGCCGAATCCGTCTTTTTCAACGTCTATTCCGCAAACTTCATAATACGGATAAAGTGTCTCGTAATAGGCGCGCATGGTCTTGAGCAGAGTGCTGTCTTCGCCGTCGTTAAGCTTGGCGGCGTTGGTAAAGCAGAGGTTCATCAAAGGACTTATGCAGAAAAAAATCACGATGACAGCTGCGATGATAGTTATACATGTCTTGGCTGCTATCTTTTTTATTCTGTTGTTGATGGTTTTCTCTATATACGTGTCAAAATCGGGTTCATGATCCATGCTCATCTTTTTCAGTGCATCATCCATGTTCAATTCATCCGCGTTTTCTGGCTTATCGCTGATGTTTCTCATTTCGTCATTTATATCTTTCATTCTCTTCACCCCACATCTTCATGAGCATCTTCTTTGCCCTAGACTTTATCTGTCTTACATTTTCTTCGGAAATCCCATACGCTTTGGCTATCTGCGAATTTTCTTCCTGCAGATATACGCTTGCTATCATTACGTCTCTATATTTTTCGGGCAGAGAGGCTATCATGGCAACCATCTTTACCCTTTCTTCACCTTTTATATACCCCTTGAGCAGATCTTCGCAGGCGGGCAGCGACATTTCTTCTATGTTCCCCGCCTCGACGTATTTTTCGACGTATTTTTCGACGTATTTTTCACGCTTCTTTGTGTTGAGGAAGTCGTTGCGTATCACTTTATTGGCCCAGCCGAGAAAACTTCCTCCCGGCTTGTAAGACAGTATGGCTTTCAGAAACGCTTCCTGCACCAGGTCCTCCGCGGCAGACTTGTCGTGCGTATAGGAGCAGGCTATGAGCATGAGTTTGCTGTAATACCGTTTGTACATGTCGGCTATTACACTGTCGTTTTTTCCCTGTCTCAAACCTGAACCTCCTTTCACGTTTCTATATAACAAACAATAACGCGGCGGTTTTGTGACACATCTTTGTAAAAAACAGCCAAATTTCTGAAATTGTGTCCCCGGCTGGATACGGGCTTTCAAAAAAATACCAATTCACTTTTGTGTTCCCAAAACAGGGTTAGTTCCACACTCTCGCTCTTTTTATGCCCGGTAAGCCGAGAATTATATAAGCTGGAATTGTACTATTTCATTTTTTCTTGACATTCGCTACATTCTCTATCGTGAATAGAAATAATCCCACCACATTTAAAACAAGTATATTTTATTTTCTGCTGTTCCATGAAATGCCCCAAATCTTGTTCTTGAACAAAACGGCTATTTTCTATAAGACTTGCTTGATATCGTTTGTTATAGCTTTTTTCAAGGTTTTTAATCAATTTACAAGGATATTCAGCACATTCAAAACAATAGGATAACGCTTTTGTTTGAATACAGTCCTTTATTTTGCATTTACGACAATGTTCAGGTTTCCCTTTATCGCTATTCAAGCACCCAGCACAAGGCTTTTTATGGTAACAGTGCTTATAACAAACTTTACAATTCATTCCGCATGGAGCAAACATACTTATATCAATTTTTTCTGGCATTTTCATAGTTGTCTACTCCTTTCGATAACTTCTAATTTTCCATTCTATCTCTTCCATCATACCACAATTCCGAAAGGCCGAAAAGGACTCTGCGGCGGGAGAAGCACGCAGGCAGACAACTTTCGGATAAAGCACCCGAAAAGCGCATAGAGGCAGCTTAGAGCATAATGGCTCGGAGTTCTAAGATGTGTTCCGGTATTGAAGCTCGTCGCAAAGCAAAGCCGAATTAGCAAAAAAGCTGAATCAGCAAAAATCCGAATTGGCAAAAATCCGAATTGGCAAGAAAAAAGAGACGGATTTCTGCAGCGGGCTTTGAAAGCTCGCTTCGTCGTTCCGTCTCCATAAATTACTGACTTATATGTCTAACTATTTTTCAATGATCAATGAAGTTCCCATGCCGCCGCCGATGCAGAGAGTAGCCAGGCCGTACTTGGTCTCAGGTCTTCTCATCATTTCATAAAGCAGTGTGATGAGAATTCTGCATCCGGATGCTCCGATAGGGTGTCCGAGAGCGATTGCTCCGCCGTTTACGTTGGTCTTTTCAGGATCTAGGCCTAAATCTTTTCTTACTGCCAAAGACTGAGCTGCGAAAGCTTCATTAGCTTCAACCAGGTCGATGTCAGCCATGGTAAGGCCGGCTTTCTTGAGAGCTTTCTCTGAAGCAGGTACAGGACCTACGCCCATGATAGACGGATCAACGCCTGCTGAAGCGTATGACTTAATGGTGCACATAGGCTTGATTCCCAGCTCTTCTGCCTTTTCTCTGGACATAACTACTACGGCAGCACCGGCGTCGTTGATGCCGGAAGCATTTGCAGCTGTTACGATACCGTCTTTCTTGAAAGCAGGTTTTAATTTAGCTACTTTCTCCATTGTAGTTCCGAATTTAGGGAATTCATCAGTATCGAAGATGATAGGGTCGCCCTTTCTCTGAGGAATTTCTACAGGAACGATTTCATCCTTGAACTTGCCGGCCTTGATGGCTTCCTCAGCTCTGTTCTGAGAGACTACAGAGAATTCGTCCAGCTCTTCTCTGGTGATTCCCCACTGCTCTGCGACGTTTTCAGCTGTGATACCCATGTGGTAGTTGTTGAAAGCGTCGGTCAGGCCGTCGTTGGTCATCATGTCGATCAGCTTGGTGTCGTTCATTCTTGCGCCCCATCTTGCTGACGGAATAGCATAAGCTGTAGCTGACATGTTTTCAGCTCCGCCTGCTACGATGATGTCGGCGTCTCCTGCCTTGATGATCTGAGCAGCCAGTTCTATAGCCCTGAGACCTGAGCCGCATACTTTATTGATAGTCATCGCAGGAACTTCCTTAGGCAGACCTGCGTCTAATGTCATCTGTCTTGCTACGTTCTGACCAAGCGCGCCCTGAAGAACTGCGCCCATGATAACTTCTTCTACCATTTCAGGCTTGATTCCCGCTCTCTTGACAGCCTCTTTAATGACGATGGCACCCAGTGTTCTCGTAGGAACGTTTTTCAGGGAACCGCCAAAGCTACCCATAGGTGTTCTTACTGCGCTTACGATTACAGCTTCTTTCATTTTTTCTTATCCTCCTTAAGATAATATTTGATTTGCCTTATGCCCTATAGCAAGTCACTCTTCCTTTGCTATATACATTTAAGCACAAGGGCAAAGAAAAATCAATAGTTTTTGTTATTTTTTTAACAAAAACTTTATAATCTGCTATTTTCTTCTTAATTTTATCACAAGGAAATACAAATTCAAAGGCCTCCGGCGAAAGTATTTAAATTAACAATGCGAAAGGCTATTTGAAGCTGACCGTATACTTTTCTGCCATCTTGAAAGGCTTGTATGAAAGCTTGGTCTGCCTGAGATTTTCCAGTCCCATGTCCTCTTCACGGTTGACATACACTGTCTCCTCCGGCAAACGCTTGCAAAACTCGTTGTTTATGGCCTGATAAAGACCTCTTATCCTGTCGTCGGCTTTCTCGACATGGACGATGACCGTCTCTTTGCTGTTGCTCCGCGCAAATTCACCCAGTGTCACGGCAACTATCTTTCCGTCGATTCTGATTATTCCCGAAAGCAATCCTTTTCCGATGAATTTCAGGAGCTCGGCTATTGCTACATTCTCCATCTCAAGGATCGTCTTCCATTCTTCAGGGGTTTCCCCCAGCTTGTACTCGTTTTTGCTGTAGATATATTCCATTATTTCAGGAACGGTCTCAGGAGCCGCTTCTTCGTATGTGAACTGATAGTTGCGCAGAAAATAGTTGAGATGATTTTTCTTGTGGTGGAGTTTGCGTCCGCCCAGCGTCACCAGATCTTCTCTCAGGTATACGTAATCGTCGTCGTCTCTTTCATGCTCCACGCTTACATCGTCGCCAAACGCGTCCTTCAGAGCGGGAAGCAGTGTTTCAGGCACCAAGCCCATGCCGAACTGCTTGTCTTTGCTTTTGAATATCTCCTTGACCTTCTCCACGCCCTCTCTCACCTGATGCCCGTCATAGCTTCCCGTCTTCGTCAACGGAAAAGATACGAAATACTCTTCTTCATCCGGCTCCGTGTTTCCAAGGCCTGCGATAAAAAGATAGCCGTCTATTATCTCCCAGGACAGCCTGTGAGTATCCCGCCAAATGTAGTTGGCTATGAAAGTATGGCTTGAGGACTGATAATCAAAGCCGTCAAAGTAGCTCGTCAAAAGCTCTATATCTTTTTCTGTCAAATCGCTGAAATTATTTTTAAATATCATGCTTCACCTATTTTATTATGGCTGAAATTTGTTTGAATTCCGGAGCTTTTGCGCTTTCCAGCAGTTCAAAGAGGATGCTTTCAGCGCATGTCAGACATGCTCCTGCTGCCGAAAGGGCTAGCTCCGCGGCTTTAACGCTCTCTTTAGCTCTTGAGCTTACGCAGTCCATGGCCAAGGCCACCTCATATCCGTCCTGAATCATGTCAAGCGCCGTCTGCTGAACGCATACGTGGCTTTCAACACCGGTGATCACAACGGTCTTTCTGCCCGTCTCTTCAAGAGCCCTGCGGAAATTTTCGTCTCTGTAGGCGCTGAAATAAGTCTTGTCAAAGACAGGACTGTCTGCGAGAGCATCCGCCACCGGAACCACGGTCTGTCCCAAGCCCTTAGCATACTGCGTGGTCGCCAGGACCGGCACGTTCAGCGCTTTCATTCCTGAAATCAGCCTGATATTCTGCTTTTCTGTCCTTTCTGCCTCATGCATCGCAGGCATGAGCTTTTCCTGCAAATCTATCACTACAAGAACAGTGTCTTCTCTTTTGAATCTGACGATCCCATTCATATTTTTACCTCCCATTTGTCTATCTTCTCGTTACCCTCAGGGTCGTTTTGATCGTATTTCACCGACGATATGGTCGCGTAGCCGTCTCTGACCAGCTTGGCGTCGGTCTCATCAGTCCAGCAATCCAGTTCTTTATGGTATCCGGAATATTTGTATGTAATCTGCTCTCCCTCCTCTGCCACAGCGTCGAACCATTCGTGATATCCTATGGTTCCCAGCTTCGCCGTCTTCACGCCGCGGATTTCTTCCAGCGGAATATCGGGAGTGTTTATGCTGACTACGCCCAGGTTTCTGCCTTCCTCCATCATTTTCGGGAGAATATCGACGGCCAGCTTGCATGCGCCTTCAAAATGTGAAGCCTGGTGATCGTTAACTGATACGGCCACAGCCGGCAGTCCGTTAAATAAACCCTCTGCCGCGGCGGAAACGGTTCCCGAATACATGGTGTCTGTTCCAAGATTTCCTCCGTGGTTTATGCCGGAATAAACTATATCTATATCTATTCCCATTTTTCGCAAAACATATAAACCCAGCTTCACGCAGTCGGCTGGCGTTCCTCCTATTTCAAAGGCCATAGTAGCGCCGTCGAAGTCTATTTTTTTCATGGTGATCTCGTTGTTCACGCTGAGGGCGTGACTGCTGGCGCTTCTCTGTGAATTGGGAGCACAGACGTACACGCTGCCTTTTTTGCTGAGCGCCTTAGTCAGCTCGGCAAGACCGCGTGCCTTGATTCCGTCGTCATTTGAAACTAAAATATTCATTCTGTGATTTCCATAACCTTTCCTATATAGTCGTTTATAACCAGCGTTGCTTCGTTGTCGTAAGGCGTGGCCTGTTTATTTATCAATACTAAATTATTCCCACGAAAATACCTAATTAAACCTGCCGCGGGATAAACTACCAGAGAAGTTCCTCCGATTATCAGAGTATCTGCTGCGCTTATGGCTGATATGGCTCCGTTTACGCACTCGTCATCCAGAACCTCTTCATAGAGGACTACGTCGGGTTTTACGACTCCTCCGCACTTTCTGCACAGGGGGATACCGTCTCGGCAGTGGTCTTCGTTCATTATATATTCCACATACCTGATTT
>OQVH01001124.1_pt1 | contig 18156 bp, 18 predicted proteins | sample 1691641 | NCBI WGS metagenome assembly OQVH01 (sample SAMN03418286, study PRJEB22391) | human gut metagenome | biome: human-gut; feature: organic feature; material: feces | host: Homo sapiens | place: Italy | collected 2013-04
TGGATAACGGATTCATCCACAGGTTCCGATTCAACAGCGTTCTGAACAAGATCATCGAAATCACGAAAGTCAATAAAAACAACTTTCGGAAGAACATGCTCTCTTTGAACTTCTGATACCACGTTACTATAGCATTTTTCCAACCTTTACCAGCATGTATTGGCTCATACGCATACAAATAGAAAAACATGGCCAAAAAGGAAAGAAGAAGCGAAAAGCCAAACGGCTCATAGAGCGCAGTCAGGATATTTGTGAGAATCTTCCCGAGTAAATCAATAGTTTCTTTCATCATTGTTTAGAGAGCCGAAAATTCTGTTGCGATAAAATCCGAAGGATTTTCTGTTGAAAATTTTATCTTAAAGTTCGAATTGCAGAATAAAAACAGGTATTTATAAGCGCAAATATGTATATAACTGTCTATTTTAGTATTTTTCACCGTATAGTCAATGAATACTGGCTTATCCTTACAAGCTGCTCATTCTCTCCCCTAAGTGAGTAAAGGGCGACTTATTTTTGTAGTAACGAATTATAAATCTTAAATTTACTGCTATAAAAACTATAATTTGCAAAATGAATCGTGCACATTTATAAAACGAAATGTGTACAATTTATTCGGTCAACCATACGACATACACACACAATTATATATGCTACCTACCGAACAGCAGACGAAACCCTTCCTCCGGCATTTCTTGCAGTAGTCTCTGGATCTCTTTATCTCTATCGGCACCATATCTCTTCATAATAACGCCCTACGATCGAAATCACAAAGATAGTAAAATTGACCTATATTGCATAAAGTAGAAATTTTCAGATTCACTGTTGTCAGCAGCAATATGGTAAGTAAAAAACAATCTCTTCGTTTCATTCCATCTTCTATTTCTTTAATTTTTCCATAAATGCCACCGGCAGTTATCACTTCCTGACCTACTTCCAGATTCTTACGGAAATTTGCAATTTCTTTCTGTTTCTTATTCTGCGGACGAATCATGAAGAAATACATAATAGCGAAAATAGCTACCATCATAATCAGGAATGAGTAATCGCCTCCGCCTGCAGCCTGCAGAAATACAAATGATAAATTCATACTTTCAAGTTTTTTTAGTTTATAATGTTGTTACACTTACGATAACAAACAAAGATATTAATTTTTCGTCAGCTTGTTTTCTTTTTTTAATTGATTAACTATTCCATCCAATGTACCGTTCACGAAGCTGCCACTTTTGGCCGTGCTGTAAACTTTGGCAATATCGACATATTCGTTCAACGAAACACTCACCGGAATGTTCGGGAAACTTAATATTTCGGCCAAGGCACACTGCATGATTACAACATCCATAAAGGCTACACGGTCCAAGTCCCAATTACGCGTATTCTCGCTGATGAGGTGACGGTAATAGTCACAGTTCAAGATGGCACGGCGGAACAAACGGCGTGCAAATTCCTGGTCTTCCTCATCCTTGAACTCTGGTAGAAGTTCCTGATTGGCACCATTCTTCTCTTCAAAGCGCTTGATGGTTTTCAGTACGAAAGTATCCACAATCTCCTTGTCGTCATTCCAGTAGAGGCTCTGGTCTTCGAGCACATTGTCCAAGGCTTCGTTGTTGAAGACAAAAGTCTTATACAGCTTTCTCCACAATTCACGGTCGTATTCGTAAGAATTGTCCGAAGAAGCCATATATTCCTTATATATATCTGATTCCACAATTTTCTCATACAATCCCTTGACAAAGTCTTCATCATTGGCCCACGTGCGCTTTTGGTTGGCAATGAATTCCGTCAATTGTTTGTTCACTTCCAACTGGGCTATGAACTTGTTTTCCACAAATTTCATGTTGGGATACAGCTCCTCGGCAGTGGGAGCCAGCTTAGCTTTTGCCGCATCAATACGTTTTTGTGCGTAGTTCGTCAAAGCTATCATCAGCATCAGCAGGTAGTTGTAGAGGTCGTATGCCTTTGAAAGGCTAAAGAACAATTCTTTCTCCGCTGAGTCTAAATTTTTACTGCCATTCTGATAATAAGCATATACAATCTGTATAATCTTAAGACGAATAAGAACTCTGTTGATCATAATTCTAAAGTAAATACTAGTGTTTTAACAAGGCGCAAAAGTAGGCATTTTTAATGAGTTTACATAAATAAATCACATTTTTTAATGCAGATATTGATTATCCGGTCTTTTTCTTTTGACAGTTTAAAAAAAATCGTCAATTTTGAGCCCGATAAAGAGCTAAAAGCTACGAGATACGAGTTTTAAGGTGATAATATCAAAATTGAGACCTATTATAATATGGAAGACTTTAAGAAGAAAAACGCAGCGGACATGAATGACAAGGAGATTGTATTCTCCCAATCCATCAAAGCAGGTAAGCGCATCTACTATTTAGACGTCAAGAAAAACAGAAAAGACGAAATGTTTCTCGCCATCACGGAAAGCAAGAAGATTGTGATGGGCGAAGGAGACGACTCGCAGGTAAGTTTCGAAAAGCACAAAATCTTTCTATACAAAGAGGATTTTGAAAAGTTCATGAACGGACTTCAGCAAGCCATCGGCTTCATCCAGGAACAGCAAGGCTGCTATACAAGACATACCACTGACGAAGAGGCTGAAAGTCCCGAAACGGGAAAAGAAGAACTGCCGAAAGAGGAAAAAGCGTCTTCATTGGAAGGAGAAATCAAGATAGACATTGAATTTTAAGTTATAACCTTTTGATAATTCAAAAAGAAGCTGTACTTTTGCACCGCTTTTTTGCAACATCGTGTGGCAAGCCACATCGTGTGATGGTGAATTAAGCAAAAAATTTACTTAATTTAGAGTAACACAAAAATTTTTAAAATGAAATCAATTGAAGTAAAAGGAACTGCAAGAACTATTGCAGAACGTTCTTCGGAACAAGCAAGAGCTTTGAAAGCTATTCGTAAAAACAACGGTGTACCTTGCGTACTTTATGGTGCAGGTGAAAATGTTCACTTCACTGTACCTGCAGAGGGTCTGCGTAACTTGGTTTACACTCCGCACATCTACGTAGTTGACTTGGTGATTGATGGCAAGAAAGTAAACGCTATCATGAAAGATATCCAATTCCACCCCGTAAAGGATACTATCCTGCACGTTGACTTCTATCAAATTGACGAGGCTAAGCCTATCGTTATGGAAGTTCCGGTACAGATGGAAGGTTTGGCAGAAGGTGTTAAGGCCGGTGGTAAGCTGGTACTCCAGATGCGTAAGCTGAAAGTAAGAGCTTTGTATAACGTAATTCCTGAAAGACTGATTATCAACGTTGCCCACTTGGGACTTGGTAAGACTGTTAAAGTTGGCGAATTGCAATATGAAGGATTGGAATTGCTGAATGCCAAAGAAGCTGTTGTATGCGCCGTTAAGCTGACTCGTGCTGCAAGAGGTGCCGCTGCTGCTGCAGGCAACTAATCGATTCTTTTCAAGAAAGACTAAATATTCGGGAACGCGGATTAACGCAGCCAACGCAGATTTCATACTGATTTCCGCGGAAAGTTGCGATAATCCGCGTTCTTTTTACGGCTCACGAGAGTGTATAATTCACCACAGATTACACAGATTTGCACAGATAGACATCTTTGATTATCGGTACATTAAATTCATTCTGTGTTAATCTGTGTAATCTGTGGTGAATACTAGTTTTAACACCCTCATAAACAGGAAGCACTGACTATGAAATATTTAATTGTAGGATTGGGCAATATCGGCCCCGAATATCACGAAACCCGCCATAACATCGGATTCATGGCAGTAGATGCTCTGGCCAAAGCAGCGGGTGCCACTTTTACCGACGGACGTTATGGTTTCACCACAACACTGTCAGTCAAGGGACGCCAACTGTTACTGCTGAAGCCTTCCACCTTTATGAATCTCAGCGGCAACGCCGTGCGCTACTGGATGCAAAAAGAAAACATTCCATTGGAGAATGTGTTGGTAGTGGTAGATGACCTGGCACTGCCTTTCGGCACACTGCGCCTGAAAGGTAAGGGAAGCGATGCGGGACATAACGGCCTTAAGCATATTGCATCAACGCTGGGCACCCAGAATTATGCACGCCTGCGTTTCGGCATCGGCAATGACTTTCCCCGTGGTGGGCAGATTGACTATGTGCTGGGACATTTTACCGATGAAGATTGGAAAACAATGGGCGAGAGATTGGAAACAGCCGGAGAAATCATCAAAAGTTTCTGTCTGGCGGGAATAGATATCACCATGAATCAATATAACAAGAAATGAACGAAGCCAGAATTGACAAATGGATGTGGGCCGTACGCATCTTCAAGACACGTACCATAGCCGCCGAAGCCTGCAAAAAAGGACGCATCAGCATCAATGGCGCACTGGCAAAGGCTGCCCGTACAGTGAAACCGGGAGACGTCATCCAGGTGCGCAAGCCCCCCGTCACCTATTCCTTCAAAGTTCTGCAGCCCATCGAAAAGCGTGTCGGCGCAAAGTTAGTGGCCGAAATGATGGAGAATGTAACGACTCCGGAACAGTATGAACTGCTGGAGATGAGCCGTGTCAGCGGTTTCGTCAACCGTGCCAAAGGTACCGGACGGCCAACGAAAAAAGACCGCCGGAGTCTGGAAGAATTTACAGAACCGGAATTTCTGGATGATTTCGACTTTGAATTCGATTTTGAGGAAGAGTAAAATAAGGGAAAGATTATGAGCGAGAGAATAATTAAATGGGGATTCATCGGTTGCGGAGAAGTGACCAAATACAAAAGCGGACCGGCATTCCAGAAAATAGAGAACTCCGAAGTAGTGGCCGTCATGAGCCGAAATGGTGACAAGGCCAAGACCTACGCCAAGGAAAGAGGGATTCCTAAATGGTACGACGATGCCCAGGAGCTGATTGACGACGAAGAGGTGAACGCCGTGTACATTGCCACTCCTCCTTCTTCACATGCTACGTACGCCATCATGTCCATGAAGGCAGGTAAACCGGTCTACATAGAGAAGCCGATGGCCGTTACCTACGAAGAGTGCTGCCGCATCAACCGCATTTCCCAAGAAACGGGTGTTCCATGTTTTGTCGCGTATTACCGCCGCTATCTGCCCTACTTCCTGAAGGTAAAGTCACTGGTAGAGGAGGGACATATTGGCAATGTCATCAACATTCAAATCCGCTTCGCCCAGCCTCCCCGCGACCTCGACCATAACAAGGAAAACCTACCGTGGCGCGTGCAACCGGACATTGCCGGCGGAGGATACTTCTATGACCTTGCGCCCCACCAGATAGACTTGCTGCAGGAAATCTTCGGATGTATCCTCGAAGCCAGCGGCTACAAGAGCAACCGTGGCAGACTATATCCTGCCGAAGACACTCTAAGCGCATGTTTCCAGTTTGACAGCGGACTAGTAGGCAGCGGCTCCTGGTGTTTTGTCGCCCACGAATCCGCCCGCGAAGACCGTATAGAAATCATTGGAGACAAAGGCATGATTTGTTTCTCCGTATTCACCTATGACCCCATTGCGCTGCACACAGAAAGAGGGCGTGAGGAAATCATTGTCGAAAATCCCACCTACGTCCAACAACCGCTTATACAGGCAGTGGTAGACCACCTGCTGGGCAAGTCAGTCTGCGGCTGTGACGGCGAAAGCGCCACTCTGACCAACTGGGTAATGGACAAAATACTGAACAAACTCTGATTAGCGTTCATGGGGTAGACCTTACCCCATGTCGAAACCTTCACATTTCCAGCCGACCAGCTTGTACACATCGGCACTCTCGCCTACAATCCATACCACATCTCCCTCCACAAAAGGTTCATGCGGGTCGGGAGCATGCAAGGTCTCCCCTCCCCGCTCCACACCGGCAATCAGGCAGTGATATTTCTCGCGTATCCCTGCTTCTTTCAGGGTCTTGTTCAGGAAAGGGGACTGCCCGTCCACACAGAACTGGCGTAGAATCATCTCACTCTTCTCTATCACATCCGCATTCATGGCAGACACCTTATCCATCTCCTGGCCGAAGATGTTCAATTCCTCATCCGTGGCAATTACTTGTATCTTGTCCTGCGGGAAAAGGCGGACAGACGCTCCGGGAATATTAATCCGTTTCTTGCCCCGAAGGATAGAGACCACATGGATACCGTATTTCTTTCCAAAATTCAGCTCCGCCAATGTCCTGCCCACCCATGCCGACTCGCCGGGGATTTCAAAATCCGTCAGGTGCAGGTCGCGCGACAGCAGACGTCCCGCATACTCCGGTTTCTTCTCTCCCATATACTCGGCACGCATGTCGCGGTACCGCAGATTCTGGAAGAATGTCCTCTCTATCATGATGGACTGCTTCTTCAACTGGCGGGAGAGTATCATCAGGGTCACCAGCAGCACCGCCACTCCAAACACCAGACCGACGGACATCTTGAACAAACCGGCTATTACGAACATGACGAACGAAACGCCCAGCAGCAGACGCAGTACAATGGTGGCCACCAACGGTGCCCGGTTTCCACGGTTATCCTTCCATAAAGTCACGAACTCTTCCGAGTGGTTCTTTTTAATCATGATGGCACGCAGGAACGGAGCTATACACAGAATGATGATAAAGGCAGCCAACAGAGAGCCCCATACCCCGGGCAGACTGTCGTGCACGAAAGGCACCAGAAAACGGAACGCCAAAGCTATCACCGCCACGCAAATGATGGAATACACCACCGTAATCCTGACCAGCGCAAATATCAGTTTCTTCCACAGACTCTCGTGGTTCATGGTCTGCGAACCTGAAGCATAGCGGGTCAAGAACTTTCTCCATTTTTCCGGCAAATGCGTATCCACAAGATTGGAAGCCGGTTCTGCCAAACGAATCATATAAGGAGTGAGGAAAGTGGTGATGACAGACACCGCCACCACAATAGGATACAAGAAATGGCTGGTGACATGCAGTGACACGCCCAGCGAAGCTATAATAAAGGCAAACTCACCGATTTGCGTCAGACTGAAACCGCATTGCATAGCCGTCTTCAGCGGTTGCCCTGCCAGCAGCACACCCAGCGTCCCGAAGAGGGATTGCCCGAGGATGACCGCCAGAGTAATCACGACAATAGGTCCCGCATACTCCACAATCATGGCCGGGTCTACCATCATGCCGACCGATACGAAGAAGATGGCGCCGAACAAGTCCTTGACCGGCTTCACCAGGCGCTCTATGCTCTCCGCCTCTACCGTCTCGGCAAGAATGGAGCCCATGATGAACGCGCCGAAAGCAGCCGAGAAACCCGTGTGCGCGGCCATCACCACCATACCGAAACAGAGTCCGAGAGAGACTATCAGCAAGGTTTCCTCGCTCATCAGCTTCCGGCACCGCTTCAGCAATCCGGGGATGAGGTATATCCCTACGACGAACCAAAGTATCAGGAAGAACAGCAGTTTGGCAATGCTCCCCAGCATCTCCGTACCCTCGAAGTTATGGCTGACTGCCATCGTGGAGAGCATCACCATCAATACGATGGCAAGAATATCCTCCAGGATAAGCACACTGAGCACCAGCCCCGTGAACTGTTTCTTGCGCATCCCCAAATCATCAAACGCCTTATAGATAATGGTAGTGGACGACATGGCAATCATACCGCCCAGGAAGATACAGTCCATCCGTTGCCAGCCGAACCCGGTACCTACCGCCACTCCCAACAATATCATACAAAAGATGATGGTACACGCAGCAATAATCGCCACGCCTCCCACCTTCACAATCTTCTTGAAGCTGAATTCCAATCCCAGTGCAAACAGCAGGAAGATAACGCCTATATCCGCCCAGGTCTGTATATTAGCCGTGTCCATCACCGACGGTGTATAGGCCATGTGAGGGCTGGCAAGGAATCCTGCAACTACATATCCTAACACCAGCGGTTGCTTCAATTTCTTAAAAAGCAGGGTCATAATCCCCGCACAAATCAATATCAGAGCTAAATCAGCTATCAAAGGGGCTAAATGTGACATAACACTACTTATCTATTAATCAGAGATATACAACTGCAAAACTCTGCAATACATCTACAGTAGCTCTGCAATACATCTGCAGTGGCTCTGCAAAAGGTATGCAGTAACTTTGCAGCAGTTGTCTGTACGATTCTACAACACTCCTTTCGAGCTTGGCAGTTCAAAGTGATAAATATCCCTTTTCACCGCCATCTTCAGCGCACGTGCCAGCGCCTTGAAGATGCCTTCTATCTTATGATGTTCGTTCTGCCCTTCGGCTTTTACATTAAGATTCATCCGGGCGGCATCACTCAAGGACTTGAAGAAGTGCAGGAACATTTCCGTAGGCATGTCGCCTATCTTCTCGCGCTTGAACCCGGCATCCCATACCAACCACGGGCGACCGCCGAAGTCGAGGCACACCTGGCAGAGACAATCGTCCATAGGAAGGGCATAGCCGTAGCGTTCGATGCCGCGCTTGCTTCCTAAGGCCTGATAAAGGCAGTCGCCCAGAGCAAGAGCGGTATCCTCGATGGTGTGGTGCTCGTCCACTTCGAGGTCGCCTTTCACACGGATGGTGAGGTCCATGCCGCCGTGCTTGCCTATCTGCTCCAGCATGTGGTCGAAGAAGCCCAGTCCGGTCGCGATGTCACAATGCCCGTTACCATCCAGATTCAAGGATACGTATATATCTGTCTCCTTGGTAGTACGACGTACTTCCGCCGTACGCTCACCGGCAAAGAGGAATTCGGCAACCTTATCCCAATCCCTGGTGGCGAGGGCGCAGTAATCTTCAAGTCCGTCACAAGCGGCACCGCCACCTTCGGAAACGGGTTTCAATAATGCCGTGTCATCTTGCAGAAGAATGGCACGGCAGCCCAGATTCTTTGCCAGTTCCACATCCGTAGGCCGGTCGCCAATGACGAAACTGTGGGACAAATCGTAGTCCGGGTTATCGAGGTATTTGGCAAGCATTCCGGTACGCGGCTTGCGGGTCGGTGCATTGTCGTCGGGCATGCTGCGGTCTATGCAGATGTCGTCGAAGGTGATGCCTTCGCCTTCCAATGTCTTCATCATCAGGTTGTGTGCCGGCCAGAAGGTCTCTTCCGGAAAGGAGGCGGTGCCGAGACCGTCCTGATTGGTCACCATTACAAAATCAAAATCCAGCTTGCTGCGGATGAAGCCAAGATTGCGCATCACTTTCGGATAGAACTCCAGCTTCTCCAGGGAGTCCAGCTGATAATCAATGGGCGGCTCAATGACTAAAGTCCCGTCACGGTCTATAAAAAGTAGTTTCTTCATTTTAAAGGATATTTTTTTTGAGGGAATAAAGGGAGTTATCGGGAGTTAGAAGGAGGTAGAAGGAGTTAGAGGAGTTAGAGGCCAGTAGTTCTGCTTGCATAAGCATTACTTGTATAGAACAGCAGTATCGGCCTTTAACTCCCTTTTAATCCCTTTACCCCCCTTTTACTCCCTTTAACTCCTTCTACATATATTCCTTCAGCGCTTCAATCAATTTTTCATTCTCTCCTCTCGTTCCCACCGTCACCCGCAGGCAATTTCCGCAGAGTGACACGGAGTTACGGTTGCGGACAATGATACCCTTGCCTACCAGATAATTGTAAATCTTCACGGCATCCGTCACACGGGCCAGGAAGAAATTGGCATGGGAAGGGAACATCTTCACCGTACATGGCAGTGCGGCGAACTCGGCTTCCAGATTCTCCCGTTCTTCTTTCAAGGTCTTCACCCAACGTTCTATTTCATAATAGCGGTGAAGCATTTCCACTGCCTGCTTCTGTGTCAGCTGGTTCACGTTATAGGGATATTTTATCTTACTGAGGATGCCGATAATCTCCGGTGAGGCAAATGCCATGCCCAGACGGATGGCAGCACATCCCCATGCTTTGGAGAAGGTTTGCAGTACAATGAGATTCGGATACCGATTCAAATTTTCGAGGAAGGAAGGTGCTTCGGAGAAGTCATTGTATGCCTCATCCAGTATCACCAACCCATCAAACTGGCGAATCAGCGTTTCAATCTCGCTACGGAGCAGGTCATTGCCGGTAGGATTGTTGGGAGAGCAGATAAAAATCAGTTTGGTATGCTCATCCGCAGCAGCCAAAAGCTTGTCGGCAGAGAACTGGAAATCCTCATCGAGCAGCACCTTGCGGTACTCCACATCATTAACGTCGGCACAGACTTGATACATGCCGTAGGTAGGGTCGATAGCCACTACATTGTCCACACGGGGTTCACAAAAAGCACGGAACACCAAATCGATAGCTTCGTCACTGCCATTCCCTAAGAAGATGGAATCGGGACTCACCTTTTTAATTCTAGACAATTCTGTCTTTAGCTCCCGCTGCATGGGGTCGGGATAACGGTTGTGGGGCATGTTATAAGGATTCTCGTTTGCATCGAGAAAAACGGATGCCGCAGCACCATTATATTCATCACGTGCTGAAGAATAAGGCTTCAGACGCCAGATATTCGGACGGGTAAGTTCTTGTAATGTTTTCACCATGTTATTTATGATTTGACAATTTACGATTAAAATTACTTTAAGCCATCAGCTCTCAATTTTCAACTTTCAATTTTCATTCTCCAACTGCCCCAGTCTCACACTCACGGCATTCTTATGCGCATCCAGCTGTTCATTGGCAGCCATCAGCTCGATGGCAGGGCCGATGATATTTAATCCTTCCGGCTTTATCTCCTGAAAAGTTATCTTGCGGATAAAGCTGTCGAGGCTGACACCGCTGTATGCTTTGGCATAGCCGTTTGTCGGCAGGGTATGGTTTGTGCCCGAAGCATAATCTCCCGCACTCTCCGGAGTAAGAGAACCCAGGAATACGGAACCGGCATTCACGATACGTTCTGCCACGGAAAGATAATCCTCGGTTTCTATGATAAGATGTTCGGGAGCATACGCGTTGGTCAATTCAATGGCTTCTGCCATGCTGTCCACTACAATCAGTTTGCTATTGGCAAGAGACTTTTCGGCAATCTCTTTACGTGGCAGTAAGGCCAGTTGGCGTTCCACTTCCACCTTTACAGCTTGTTGCAATTCGACAGAGGTCGTAATTAATATAGCCTGACTGTCCACTCCGTGTTCTGCCTGGCTCAACAAGTCGGCGGCGACAAAAATCGGATTAGCTGTTTCGTCAGCCAAAACTTCTACTTCCGAAGGTCCTGCCGGCATATCTATCGCCACATCACGCAAGCTCACAAGCTGTTTGGCAGCCGTGACATACTGATTTCCCGGACCGAATATCTTGTAAACCTTAGGCACACTTTCCGTTCCGTATGCCATAGCGGCAATGGCTTGTATGCCGCCAGCTTTGAAAATCCGGTTGACACCTGCCACTTTTGCGGCAAACAACACAGCGGGATGTACCTTTCCGTCACGTCCCGGAGGGGTGCAGAGAACAATCTCCTTGCATCCGGCAATCCTGGCGGGAACGGCCAGCATCAGTACCGTAGAAAACAGCGGAGCCGTTCCTCCGGGGATATACAATCCCACCTTTTCTATGGCAACCGCTTTCTGCCAGCAGGTCACCCCCGGCTGAGTCTGCACTTTCTTGCCCTCAAAGCGTTGTGCGGCGTGGAAAGTCTCGATGTTCTGCTTTGCCAGGCGAATAGCTGCTTTCAAGTCTTCACTCACCAGGTTTTCCGCTTCCTGCTGTTCCTCTTCCGACACTGCCAGCGAGGCCAACACCACTTTATCAAATTTTTCTTCATAATCCAGCACAGCACGGTCTCCCTCCTCCTTCACACGGTCAATAACACTCCGCACCGTATCAAACAGATTCTCCGTATTCATCACCGGACGTTTCAGAATCTCTTGCCACTGGGATTTATCGGGATTACTAATCAATATCATAATGACATGTTTTTAAAGATTTATGCATAAACCATGATATTATTGGAGGTGTGTCAAAACTCTCTGAAGACTTTCTTTTAGGCGCTGATTACGCGGATTTCACGGATTTATTTTACCGAATCCGCGCTATTTCGCGTAATTCGCACCTAATGTCGTAACATAAAGAAAGCGTTTATATACTTTTGACACATCCTCGAGGCTTTAAATTATCATTTTCTCAATCGGCAGCACCAGAATGCCTTCCGCCCCCAATGCCTTCAACTTTCCGATAATCTCCCAGAAACACTTCTCGTCGAGTACGGTATGTACTGAGCACCAGCCTTCTTGTGCCAAAGGCATCACCGTGGGGCTCTTCATGCCCGGAAGTACAGAGACAATCTCATCCAGTTTCTCTTTCGGGGCATTCATCAGCACATACTTCTTATCTTCGGCTGTCTTCACAGCATCCATACGGAACAACAGCTCCCTCAATATCCCTTGCTTTTCCTCGCTCAGGTTCCTGTTACCAATCAGCAGGGCTTCGGACTTCATCACAACCTCCACTTCCTTCAGGCGGTTGCTCACCAGCGTAGAACCGGAACTTACAATATCGAAAATGGCATCTGCCAGACCGATGCCCGGCGCCACTTCTACCGACCCCGTAATGACGTGTATCTCCGCATTCACCCCATTCTCTTTCAAAAAGCTGGAAAGGATACCCGGATAAGATGTCGCAATCTTCTTTCCGTGAAACCACTTCACCCCCGGATACTCAATATCCTTCGGCATGGCAAGAGACAGACGGCATTTGCTGAATCCCAGACGCTTGATTATCTCTGCATCCTCATTCTTCTCAACAAATTCATTCTCACCCACAATTCCTATATCAGCCACTCCGGTAGCCACAGACTGCGGAATGTCGTCATCCCTCAGAAACAACACTTCAAGAGGAAAGTTTGACGACTGCACCAACAACGAGCGCTTCATGGCACTCAACTTTATATCCGATTCTCCCAAAAACGACATGGTCTCGTCATACAGACGACCCTTAGCTTGTACTGCAATTCTTAACATAAGGTTATTTACTATTTTACGATTTACTATTTACTATTTTGAATGAGATGACAGAAAACAAAACGAGGCTTACCAATATTCGGCAAGCCTCGTCTGTTATGTCATCTGTTGTACATATACACTCATACGCCCACCGAGTTATTCGTTAGGATGATGATGGTGATGATGTGCAACGATATTCTTCATATTTTTTGGATTTTAATGCGACAAAAGTAAACTAAAAGTTTGAAACTCCAAAAGATTTATCACAAAAAGTTTATTTTTTCTTTCAAATTCATCTTAGTTCACCACAAATTACACAGATTTGCACAGATTATTTTTATTCCAATCTATGCAAATCTGTGTAATCTGTGGTGAAACAATTAAATCAACGGCAATATTTCCTCCTGCTCTACTTCGCAGCTATGGAAATGCATTTCCGCTTCCGCCTTCTCCTTCGGAAAGGTAAAGTAGGTGCAAGTGGCTTCTGTGCAAAGTTCGCCCATGCTATTATACAGGCGTGCTTCTATGATAGCAATATTCCGCTTCTGCTCGCGAAGCGAAGCCCGCAGCACCACATGCGTGTCGTTGGTCGATATGGATTTGCGGAAGCGGGTTTCCATTTTCGATGTCACCCCGCCGGTCTGCAGCTTGCGGAACACGACCCAGCCGCAGATTTCATCCAGCAATACGGACTGGATGCCTCCATGCAACGTATTCAGCCACCCTTGATACTCCGGACGCGGCTTCCAGATGCTCACCACCTCGTCACCGTCCTCATAAAACTCCATTCTCACACCGGCTTCATTGTCAGGAGAGCAACCGAAACAGTTGTAGCCCTCCATATCTTTCCACGGATTGATAATCTTCTTCATATCGTATTCTTCTTTATCTGGTTTTGATTCATAAAGTCTCTCAATAAGACGTTCAATATTAGTCATTCCGATTGAGAACTACAAATTATTGATGCCTTTTTCAGAGAAAAATTAGCGGGATACTGTTCAAAAACCGGTTATTTTATTTAGCTTTGTATAAATGAGAGAGAACAACAAGATGCAAAGAGGGGCCTTTTTCTGCTTATGGATATTATTTACATTCTCATTGTTTGCGCAAAACAAGGAGAACGGTTCTGTCGCATGCGACAGCATCGTATATAAAAACACCTTCGGAAAAGCATTGAAGAAATTCCTCAACTTCAGCGACTTCGACACTACCTATATCAGTCCCAACCGATACAATTACGCCCTGATGCTCGACCATTTCACCAATTACGAGTATTACTCCGTGGGCAATGACGACCAGCGGCTCCGTTTCTCGCCCAACCCTCACAACAAGATAGGCGCTTACTTCGGATGGCGTTGGATATTCCTGGGATGGGCTGTCGATACGGACTGGCTCTACGGAAAGAAAAGCAAGAAAAAGCGCGGTACGGAGTTTGATCTCAGTCTTTACAGTTCCAAACTGGGAGTCGACATTTTCTATCGCAGCACCGGAAACGACTATAAGATACACAAGGTATCCGGCTTTTCCGACGAGATTCCCTCCAATTATTCCGAAGACTTCAACGGATTGAAAGTAAAGATGAAGGGATTAAATCTGTATTACATTTTCAACAATCGACGTTTCTCCTATCCAGCCGCCTTCAGCCAGTCCACCAACCAGCGCTGCAATGCAGGTTCTTTCATTGCCGGATTCTCCGTATCCACCCACAATCTGAACTTCGACTATACCAAGCTGCCCGAAATCATTCAGGAAACCATGAACCCGGGTATGAAGGTGAAACATATCAAATACACGAACATCAGCCTCAACGCCGGCTATGCCTACAATTGGGTGTTTGCCCGCAACTGCCTCGCATGCCTGTCGTTCAATCCGGCTGTCGCCTACAAGACATCACGCATAGAGAAGACAGAAGAGCGGGAAGCGGACGACTGGTACAAGAATTTCAATATCGACTTCATTCTGCGTGCAGGTGTGGTATACAACAACAGCAAATACTTCGTGGGTACCTCATTCGTAGGACGGACATACGACTACTACAAAAACAGTTTCTCCCTGAACAACGGGTTCGGTACCCTCCAAATATATGCCGGATTCAACTTTTATCTGAAAAAGGAGTACCGGAAGAACAAAAAGTAAAAAAAGGCTTTCAGCCCTCATCTCCCCTCAAAAGCTATAAACACACTCCACCCCTACTATATCCTTCCGCTTATCCTTCTCCCATTGCCTGCAATAGAAGATGTCTGCCTCCCAGCGCTCGGACAAGGGCAACGTAATACCCCCACGATAGCGCATCCGCTTTACTCCGAAGTGCTCTGTCTTATTCAAACCATTATACATCTCGGCCGAAGCATACGGTTCCAGCTTGCACTTCGGAATGTCATAGGCAAACTTCGCACGCGAGCGCAAGCGGAACTCATCTCTATGCCCATCGAACGTATGCTGAAAGCGCTCACGCAAGGACAGTTTCACCCTTTGCACACGGGCAGACAGAGTGCCTTCCAAACGGTAGCGGTGCCGGAACTTCCAGCCATCTGCCCCCCGATTGCGGTAATGCGTCTCATACCCAGCTCCAAGCTTCAGGAAAGGCAACAGCTTATAGCTTCCCCCCACCTTCAGCCCCCACCGGTCTGTCTTTCCCAAATCATCCTTTGTACGCCACTCCAGCCCACCGGAAACAGTAAATGCCGGCTTCAACTTATATTCGAAACCGGCATTCGCCCAAGTGGCAAAATCCTTCTCCTGCGCCCGCAGGGAAAAAGACGAAACAACCCATAGAACTATCGGCAAAACAAGTACTTTCGTGCATGAAGATATATTACTTACCATACGCTTATTCTGTTAAAGTGTCAAAGGTAAGGATAAATTCTGTAACAATTCTGTAATACTACAAATCTTGTCTGCACATTTCCGATTTTTCAATGATACTTAAAAAACAGAAACCGAGATACAAAAAACAACTCAAAGTTGCCATATATGTATGGCATCATATATATATATATTTGTAGCATGAAAAAACACCCTTATAAGCGTTTCATAGATTATTTATTTGGGGTGATTCATTTATGTGAAATCTCTTTCAAATACTCCTCCACCTTTCCGAAGAAGGAGGTCAAATGAGAACCGTCGACAAAAGCATGGTTCACATAAATGGAAAGAGGAAATACCAGACGGCCTTCACGAGATACGGCCTTGCCGGCAGTCATCAACGGATAACTGCAACCGTTGCCTGCTTCGGCAAGTGTATAGGTTATCGAGGTGAAATACATTTTGGGAACCGCACTCAGATGGACCACATCGTAATCGCCTTGCTCGGCAAGAATCTTTTCGGCTCCATAAGGGTCACCGTCCTCGGGCATGTTTGTTATCAAGGCGTAGGCTTCGGCATAGAAACGTTCAAAGTCTTCGTAATAGGGAATGCGCACGGTATAGAATGTTTTCCCAGGAACGGCTATCGGAGAAATGATGTCCACCCGGTCGTGAAAAACAACCCGGCCTTCCTTGTCGGTACGGTAACGGAGTTCATCGACTTCATTGGCCGAACGCACCACAGCATACAGATAATAAAGGAAAAAGGAGCGCTTCGCGGCCCGGGCGGCGGCACTGGCTTCCGTGCAGTCAATCTCTGTGGTAACGGAATACCAGGAGTTGACAAAACTGCGGAAAAAACCGTAGTTGTCCCGGCGTTCCCAGGCATCAATATCTATAATGTGTTTCATACAAAAAGGGGATTCTGTGAAAAAAGGATGCCCTTTTACAAGCATCCTTTCTCCGATTCTATTTATTTCTCTTTCTTATAATTCTCCAGTCCGGTCTGCAGGAACTCAATATATTTGGGAATATCCTCGTCGTAGGAGTAGGACTTGTTGAGCGGCTTGCCTTCGTTGTCAATCAGCACATAGAAGGGCTGCGCATTGGCACCGAACTTGACACGCTGCAGATAACTCCACTTGTCGCCTACGGTACGCAGTGTACGTTCCGTGCCGTTCTCCACAATCTTCACGGGAGAAGGAAGCGGGGTCTTGTTGTCCACGTAGAGCGTGATAAGCACATAGTCGTTGTTGATAATGTCACTCACCTTCGGGTTTGTCCATACGGCAAGCTCCATCTTACGGCAGTTCACGCAACCATAACCGGTGAAGTCGAGCATCACGGGCTTGCCATGCTGACGGGCATACTCCATACCGAGGTCGTAATCATCGAACTTGGCATGCACTTCATTATTGTAAAGATTGAAGTCTTGCGTCTGCATGGGCGGCGCAAAGGCACTGACAGCTTTCAACGGAGCTCCCCACAAACCAGGAACCATATACACCGCAAATGCCAGTGAGGCCAACGCCATAAAGAAACGGGGTACACTAACCTTTGAATCGTCATCATCGTGCGGGAACTTGATTTTGCCCAACAAGTAGAAACCAAGCAGTGCAAAAAGTACAATCCACAAAGCAAGGAACGTTTCACGGTCGAGGATGCGCCAACCGTAAGCTAAATCGGCTACCGAAAGGAACTTCAGGGCAAAAGCCAGCTCCAGGAAGCCAAGCGTCACCTTGATGATATTCATCCATCCACCGGATTTGGGCATGGACTTCAACCAGGACGGGAATAAGGCAAACAGCGTGAAAGGCAATGCCAATGCAATGGCAAAGCCCAGCATGCCAATAGCGGGAGCTACCACGCTGCCCGTCGTGGAAACCTGAACCAGCAGGAATCCAATAATAGGTCCCGTGCAGGAGAAAGATACCAGCGACAAGGTAAACGCCATCAAGAAGATGCTGAGCAGACCACTTGTGGCCTCAGCCTTACTGTCTACGGCCGTACTCCATTTGGAGGGCAACGTTATTTCGAACGCTCCGAAGAAGGAAGCCGCAAACACAACCAACATCAAGCAGAAAAGGATATTGAATACTGCATTCGTAGAGAGTGCGTTCAGTGCGCTGGCTCCGAAAATCAGCGTAATGGCCAGTCCGAGCGTCACATAAATCACTACGATGGAAGCACCATACGTCCATGCATCACGGATGCCTTTCTTCTTATCCTTGCTACGCTTCAAGAAGAAGCTGACCGTCATCGGGATGATGGGCCATACACAGGGGGTGAAGAGCGCCAGCAGCCCGCCGGCAAATCCCGTAATGAAAATATAAATCCAGGACATGTCTTCCTGCGAAGTGGTTTCGCCCAAAGAATTCAGTTCACTGATGACCGGCTTCCATAGGTCCACCTTGTCCGCCACCTTGATTTCCGTCGGCCCGTCCGCACCGCCGATGGCAGCCACGGGAAGTTGACGGGTGGCGCTTATC
>OQVH01001125.1_pt1 | contig 18112 bp, 12 predicted proteins | sample 1691641 | NCBI WGS metagenome assembly OQVH01 (sample SAMN03418286, study PRJEB22391) | human gut metagenome | biome: human-gut; feature: organic feature; material: feces | host: Homo sapiens | place: Italy | collected 2013-04
TACCGTTTTTCTTTTTCATTACATATAAAATTCTGACTTGTGAAAGGACGCTTATGGTTGCCCCTTCACAACCTATAAAAGCACTACAGAATCTGCGACACTACGTCAATTAAACTCCGGATTATTCATATCTCAATGCATCGATTACTTCCATCTTGGCTGCCTTGTTTGCAGGATAGTATCCGAAGAATACTCCTGTCAGCATGGAGAAGAATAAGGAAAGTACAATAGCGGATAAAGACGGCCGTACCGACATAATAATGTAGCTTGAATATTCAGAATACATATTCTGGATCACAAACTCCGCTGCTTTGCCTAATACAAATCCATTAAACACCCCGATCAATATCCCGATCATTCCACCAAAGATACAGAGTACGATCGCTTCTATGACAAACTGCATACGGATGGTGCTCCTCTTCGCTCCAAGAGCCATCCGGACACCGATCTCCCTTGTACGCTCGGTAATAGACACAAGCATGATGTTCATGACACCGACACCGCCTACGATCAATGAGATCAATGCAATGCCGGACACTGCGATCGTGATCACATTAATGACGGTATTGATCATTCCCATATCAGACGCCATATTATAGGTAGTAACATGGAAATTTTCATTGTTTGCATATTTCTCTTCAAAAAAGTTTGTAACATCTGTCGTTGCCTGATCGATATCAGCCAGGGAATTGACCATCAGGTTAAAGTTTGTGTAACCGGACTGATCCTTTCCCATCAGCTTAAAACAGGTCTGGATTGGAATAAACATTGTAGTAGAACGGTCTTTTTCCGGGACGCTGGTGTCCACCTTGCCAAAAAGTGCTGCATTATATTCGTATATGCCTACAATTGTAAAATTATATAGATTTCCATCGCTGTCTGCATAAGTGATCTGTTCTCCTATTGGATTCTCATCTCCAAAATACTGCTTTGCCATGGTATCTGCCACAATGCAGACGTTCTTCTTTGTTTTGTTATCCTGTTTTGTAAGGTTTCTTCCGGCATACATCTTTAATTTCATATAATCAATATACTCGGAAGTAGTCCCCTGAACGGATACATTGGCATAAGTATTTTTATCCTGCCGGATCTGTCCGTTTCCAAGAAATTCAGAAGCTGCTATTCCATCAAATTCATCCGGATATTTTTCCACCAGTTCATCGATCATCTCCTGTGTCACAAAGTCCGATGTTTTCATTTCCGGGTATTCCCAGGTATCCCAGTCTGCATCATCTTCCGGATATCTTGCATCCACATATGCCTGAACCGTATTGCCACCCAGTGAATTTAAGGTGGATGTCAAAGTAGTCTGAATGGAATTACCGATCGTCGTGATCGTGATGACTGCACTGATACCGATGATGATTCCTAACATGGTCAGAACCGAACGCATTTTATTGCTGAAAATACTGGTGATCGCCTCTTTTATATTTTCCAAAAACATCAGCCTTCACCTCCATTATCTGACACGATATTACCATCTAAGATCGTAACGATCCGTTTTGTCTCCGCCGCAAGTTCCTGTGAGTGTGTGATCAAAACGATGGTTTTTCCCTGCTCCTCATGCAGCTTATGAAAAAGATCCATGACCATATGTCCGGTTTTGGAATCCAACGCTCCGGTCGGCTCATCCGCTAAGATGATCGCCGGATCATTGATCATTGCGCGTGCGATCGCCACCCTCTGTTTCTGTCCACCGGAAAGCTCGTTTGGTTTATGAAAAGCCCGTTCCTCCATGCCAACCATTTTTAACATTTCCATGGCACGTTCTTTTTGATTTTTTTCCTTCTCAGTACTATATAACAGCGGAACCATGACATTTTTTAATGCATTTGCCTTCGGAAGAAGGTTAAAATTCTGGAAAACAAAACCGATTCTTTTGTTCCGGATCGCACTTCGCATGGAATCATCCATTTTATTTACATCTTTTCCCTCCAGAAAGTAAGTTCCCTCAGTCTGACGGTCCAGGACACCGATAATATTCATCAATGTACTTTTTCCGGAACCGGACTCACCGACGATGGAGACAAATTCTCCCTGATCGACTGACAGGCTGATCCCATTTAAAATCTGCAGTTCATTCGGCTTTCCTATGTAATAACGTTTTATAATATTCTCCATACGGATTACTGGTTCACTCACGATCATTCTGCCTCCGTACTCATCATGCCTTCTGTGTCAAGTGCCTGATTGGAATATATCTGTTCCGGAGTAAACACCTGACCTTCGGTGACAGAAAATGTATTATCGTAGATCAGCTGGTCGCCCTCTTTCAGATCGCCGCCTGTCACTTCTGTATAATAGTCTACCTCTTCACCGACTTTGATATTTTTCCGGACTGCGGTTGCTGTTCCATCTTCATTTGCTTCCGCTACCAGAACATAGGAATCTCCGTTGTCATCCTGCCGGATCAGATCATATGGAACTGCAAGCTGTGTACCTCTGTCTTTGATCACAATTTTGGCTTTTGCACTCATTCCAACCAGAAGTTCTGTGTTGTCGATCGTGATCTCAGCAGAATAACCGCTTGAGGTATTGGTATCTGTACCGTTTGTGTTGGTTGACTGATTTTTTACTCTGACCACACGTGTTACCGTACCTTTGATCTCTTCATCCCCTGTTGCATCCGTTGAAACGGTTGCAGGCATTCCTTCCTGGATCTTTAAAATGTCAGCTTCCTCAACATTTACGACTACTTTTAAGGAAGATGTATCCACGATTGTGATCATGGTTGTTCCTGCTGTGTTTTTATCTCCGACTGATACATTGACGGCTGTGACAACTCCACTGATCGGTGCAGAAAGTGTACAGTCGGCAAGCTGTTTTTGTAACTGTTCCAGCTGGTCTTTTGACTCTGTGGTCGTGCTTGCCTGGTATTTTTGCATATCAACGGTATTCTGGGCAGTGGAAACACTGCGGTTTGTGCTTGTTTCTGCGTCTGAATAACTGCTCTTTGCGGTGTTGACTGCCTCCTCTGCAGATTTCAACTGATCCGGATAGGCATCTAATTCTGCCTGAAGACTGTCTGCTTCTGCCTTCACACTGGTATATTTGGATGCCGCTTCACTGTAAGCACTCTGTTTTGCAGAAAGGTTTCTGTTGGCATTCTCAACATTCTGCTGTAATTCTGCAAGCTTTGTATCTACCGTAGAAGAAGCTGTTCCTCCGGGAGCTGGCTGGCTTGTATTCTGGCCGCTGCTCTGATAACTGCTCAAGGCATCCTGCGCTGCATAAACTGCACTCTGTGCTGCTTCCACTTCTTTTTTTGCATTATTCTGCGCATTTTCTGCACTGCTCACTTCATTTTTCTTATTATTCAACTTTGTCTGGCAGTCATCTCTTTTTTTCACAAGCTCATCATAGCCCGCCTGCGCTTTATTCACAGAATCTGTTGCCTTGGCAAGTGTCGTTGCCTGATCCTGTTTTGCCTGATTCAAACTTTCCTGTTTCTGTACAGCATCATTTGCTGCGATCGCATTTGCATTATTGATATTTGTCTTTAACTCAGCAATCTGTTTTTCAATATCCTTCTGATCCAATGTCACAAGCGGATCACCCTCTTTTACAATGTCACCCACCTGAACGTTCACGGCTGTGATCTCTGCTGCTGCAAGGGACATGACATTTGTCTTGCTCTGTCCTGCGATCGTTCCCTTCAAAGAAACTGAATCGGATAAATCCCTTTTCTCTACCGGTTCTACCTCAACCATATTCGCTGCTGTCTCGATCTGTGAAGTCATATTTTTAACAGCGCTGCCGATCAATACAATTACAATAGCTGCAATTATTAAAACGATCAACCATACTTTCTTCTTTTTCTTTGGTACTTCAGCCACTTCTGTCTTTTTTTCTTTTTTATGAAAGAAATGCTTTTTTTCCTTTACATTGTTGTCTTCCATGCTTACATGATCTCCTTTTTTTCCTTGTCTTTTTTGACCTATGGCAAATTGTACCATATTGTTTTCAGAAAAAAAGGGGATTAATGTAATCTTAATATTTCTTTCACGTTTCTTTATGAAAAGGAATGATTTCTAAAAAAGGTCTAAAAAATTATCTGGCATTTTTCGTTCCTTTTGCTGCTAACTAACACAAGTCCCGCCAACAGCAAAACCGGGAAAAGAATCGAGGCTCCAATTCCCACGCGCAGATTGTTGGAAAACGCACTCGAAACAAATCCCACGAGTGTCGGTCCGCCGGAACCGGCACAAATGCGATCAGCAGATAAGAGCCAATGCAAAGCAGCGTACTTAATTTCATAAACTGATCCAGATCGAATCTGTCTCCATATTTTCCATAAATCAAGCGGGAAGTTCCCATTAAAATAGAGAATGCCATCGGTCCCACCAGATCACCGATCGTTTTGGTGATTCCAAGTCCCTGCTCCGCAAACGTTGATGCACACTGGCTCACCGCCTGCTCGGATGCACCGGAGCACACCATCATGATCATTAAAAACCAGAATACTTTTTCCCGGAAAAGTTCTCCCATGGTCATGCCCTTCTCGCCCTCTTCATGCAGACTGTAGATTGGCACTTTTGTGAATAAAATCATATTGCAGACCGGAATGATCACCCACAACAGTGTGAGGATTTTCCAGTGTTCCGTTCCAAACAGTGCGAAAAACACCGTGGAAAATAAAACAACACCGGTACATCCCCAACAGTAAAAGGAATGTAAAAGACTCATAGCCGCTTCCTTATTATCCGTCGGACATGCCTCAATGATCGGGCTGACTAACACCTCCAGCAAACCGCCACCCACTGCATAAATCACGACCGACATTAAAATGCCAACAAACGGATCTGCGAAAAGTTCCGGCAAAACCGTGAGCAGTACCAGCCCTGCCGCCGCACAGATGTGGGCGATGACCACGGATGCCCGGTAACCGATTTTGTCAATGAACCCTGCCGAAAGCAGATCGATCAGAAGCTGTATCACAAAATTGATTGTGATAAGCAGTGTGATCTTCGTCAGCGGAATCTGGTATGTTTTCTGGAATGTCACGAACAACAGCGGAACAAAGCTGTTGACGATCGCCTGGACAATATAACCGATAAAGCAGGCGTATGTTGTTTTTTTATAGTCTTGTTTCATTTTTATCCTCGCTTTTTATATGTGTTTTCAGCCAAAGCCTCCTTCTTTTATAGCATATAAATTTCTTTTTTAAAAGCAAAAATCACCTTCCATGACATTGCGCACGGTAAGTGTCATGAAAAGTGATTTTATCACGCATTTTTTAATAAACGTTTCTAATTTTTTACTCTATTTTTCATATAAGAATTCTTCCGGCAGTGTCACATTGAAATCTTTTGCAAGACCACGGAAATTATCCGGCGTGATGGTCTGTCTCTTATTCGGCTGCATTGATAACATTTTCACAAGTATCTCTGCGGATTTCTCTGCGGTGTGCATTAACCCAAATGTCAGGTCAAAATCTTCTCCCGAAGCAAACATTCCGTGATGTGCCCAGATTGCAAGATTGTATTTCTTCATTAATTCACTGGTTGCTACTGCGATGTCACGGCCGCCCGGAACCATCCACGGAACGACACCCACACCTTCCGGAAATACAACCGGACATTCGGTCGCCATCTCCCATAATTCTCTTGTAAACACTTTATCTTCCAATGGAAGAACAAACGTAAGCGCAATAATATTGGTTGTATGCGCATGATAGATGACTCTGTGTTTTCCACCGGTTGCGATCATTTTCACCTCATGATTCATTAAATGGGACGGAAGTTCAGAAGTTGGTCTTCCACCATTCACCAGCCCCCAAACGATACGGTAATTTTCCCCTTTTTCATCAAGTTCGATGATACAGATGGAATCTTCCGGTTTGATGATCACATTACGGAAATACTTTCCACTTCCTGTTACAAGAAAATACTCTTTTGCAAGTTTTGGAACGCTTGTTCCAATTGGCTGCCACTCTTTTGGCTCAAAATCTTCCTTTACGGCTTCCACTTCTTCTGGCCGGATACGATAGGAAAGATTTCCGCCATTTCTCTCATGCCATCCCTGCTCCCATCCATCATTTGCCATGCGGATAAATCCCTGCACAAATTCTGCATCTAATACTTTCATGTTTTCTTTCCTCCATTTAGGTTTTCTATCGTCATTTTTGCGTCAGAACGAACTGCCTTATTTTTCACATAGCCTGCTCTGGCTATCGATTTAACAGTACTTCTTTCTCATATCTCTCTACTTCTGCAAACCAGTTCTTATCTGCGGGAACTCCACATTCCTCACAGTATTTGGTCCATACATCTCCAAATGGAAATGTCTTTAATTCTTCCTGCATGACCATAAGCTCGGTCAGACGGTTCTCATCCTGTAATTTTTTCAGTTCCGCATTCGGTGTGCAGAGCGCAGATAATAGTGCTTTCTGCCAGCTTCTGAATCCCACCGTCCATGCACTGATGCGGTTGATACCTGCATCAAAATAATCAAGTGCCATATGTACTCTGTCGATCGCATCACATCTTACGATCTCTTTTGCCATCTCTTTTGTCTCATCATCAAATAAGACGACATGGTCAGAATCCCATCTTACCGGTCTTGTGATGTGAAGTGCAATCTCCGGGAAATAACAGAGTAAAGCCGGTATTTTATCCGATACTACTTCTGTAGGATGATAATGTCCGTTGTCCATCAGCGGAAGGACATTCTCGTGTGTCGCCGCAAATGTCAATGTAAACTCGGCTGATCCCGCTGTGTAAGACTCCACACCGATTCCGAATACCTTAGACTCCACACATGGTTTTACCAGCTTTGGATCATGTGGTTCTGCAATGATCTGTTCAATGGAATCCTTATATCTCATGCGTGGTCCCATGCGGTCTGCCGGAATATCTTTGTATCCATCCCCGATCCAGATATTCATCACACATGGAACACCTGTCTCTTTTGCAAAATATTCCGAAATGCGGATACATGCTTTTCCATGCTCGATCCAGAACTTTCTTGTCTCCTCGTCCGGGCTTGTCAGTGTCAGTCCGTCTTTTACTTGGTCATGTGAGAAAAATGTCGGATTAAAATCAATCCCAACATGGTGTTTCTTTGCAAAGTCTACCCATTTTCTGAAATGCTTTGGCTCTAATTTGTCGCGGTCTGCAAATTCGCCTTTCTCAAAGATTGCATAGCTTGCATGAAGATTTAATTTCTTTTTGCCGGGCATGAGGCTCATCGCCTCTTCCATGTCCTGCATCAGCTGTTCCGGTGTCTTTGCCTTTCCGGGATAGTTTCCGGTTGTCTGGATTCCGCCGGTCAAAGGTCCGTCATGGTCAAATCCTGTCACGTCATCGCCCTGCCAGCAATGAAGTGATACCGGGATTTCTTTTAATTTTGCGATCGCTGCATCTGTATCAACACCGACATCTGCATACATTTTTCTGGCCGCTTCATATCTTTCCTGTACCGTCATAAATTTTTACCTCACCTTTCTGCCGGGCACAACATCCGCTTCCGGCATATATTTTTTTCTGATATTCCTGATTGTTATTTCTCATATTTTTTTATTTCAAAAGACTCAAAGATACATTTTCTTGCAGCCTGTAAATTTTCAAGTTCTCCTGCTGCAATGATCTGCGCCATCAAATTTCCGATTGCTGTTGCCTCTGTTGGACCGGCATAAACTGTTTTTCCGGTTGCCTTCGCAGTCAGTTCATTCAAATACGCTGCATTGGCTCCTCCCCCGACAACATGGATGCTTTCATATGTAATTTCTGACATCTCCTCGATTTCTCTGATCGTCTGTGCGTAGCATTGTGCAAGACTGTTATAAATCACGCACGCTGTTTCTGCGATTCCCTCCGGTATCCGCTGTCCGGTCTCTGCGCAGGCTTTTTGCACTTCTTCTGTCATGCTTTGCGGTGCTAAAAAACGGTCGTCATTACAGTCTACCAAAGATGCAATGTCCGCCCTTGCCGCCGCCTCGCAGATCTCTCCGAATCCCTGCTTTGGTGCCAGTTCTTTTCGGACCGACTGTATCATCCAGAGTCCCATGATATTTTTCAGATAACGGAAACGATATTCATATCCTCCCTCGTTCGTGAAATTATGAAGTCTGCTTTTCCGTGAACAGTCTGCTTTTTTTAATTCTGTTCCCATCAGTGACCACGTTCCGGAACTGATGTAAATGGTATTGTCCTCATTTGTCGGAACTGCCATCACTGCGGAACCGGTGTCATGTGTTGCCGGTAAGACGACTTCACAGTCAAATCCGACCTCTTTCTGAATTTCTTTCGTCAGATTTCCCAGTACGGTTCCCGGCTTCTTTATTTTCTGAAAAATCTGTTTTGGATATCCTAACATTTCGATCAGCTCATAATCCCAGTCTTTTGTTTCCGGGGATACTAACTGTGTTGTGGTGGCATTCGTATATTCTGATGCCTTTTCTCCTGTCAAAAGATAATTAAAATACTCCGGGATCATCAGCATGGTCTCTGCGTGTTCGAGAATTTCGGGATTGTTGGATTTTACCGCCATCAACTGATAAATGGTGTTGAAAATCTGCTTCTGGATGCCTGTTCTCTCATATAACTTTTCTTCCGGGATGATCTCATAGACTTTCTCATCCATTCCTGCTGTACGGCTGTCCCGATAACCGACTGCATCTCCAAGCATTTTATTCTCTTTATCCAACAGGACAAAATCAACTGCCCAGGTATCAATCCCCATACTCACCGGGATTTTCCCCGCTTCCTTACACTTTTTCATTCCCTCTAAAACTGCGTCAAAAAGTGCTTTTACATTCCAGCATCTCTGTCCGTTCTCTTCGGTCATTCCATTCGGAAAACGATATATTTCTTCCAATACCATTTTCCCGTCTTCCAGATGTCCTAATATGTGTCTGCCGCTGGAAGCCCCAATGTCGATTGCAAGATAATACTGCTCCATAGTTTCCCCCTCTCCTGCATCTGTGTTCCTTTTCTATTTTTTATTTTAGGAAAAAAATGAGCGCAAAAAAAGAACACTTTTTGTTCAAAAAAGTGTCCTTATTTGCCAAAATTATTTTCAACAGAGCCACTGATAGGTTCCTGCCTCCACTGTCTCTTTCTTTCCGTCTGGCAGAATCACCTCCGATTTTACCGGCGTACTTAATGTAATATGACAGCCATCCTCCCCATACTTCCAGGAGCTTTCAATTTTTCCTGCTCTTGAGAGGTAACTTCCGCTCACACCGCCAAGCCGTCTGTCCGGATACGGCTCGAAATGCAATTCTGCAAAACCCGGTTTCTGTGGTCTGATGCCAAGAATATACTGATAATAAAATTCTCCGACACTGCCAAATGCATAGTGATTGAAAGAAACCATATTGTCGCCGGAACCTGCCATTTTTTCTTCGTTGACCGTTCCATCCGGTTTTAATGCATCCCAGCGCTCCCATGTCGTGGTCGCACCGCATTTTATCTGATACATCCAGCCCGGACAGCCTTCCTGAAGCAGAATATCATAGGCGAGTTCTGTCTCTCCCGCTTCCACTAAAAGCGGAAGCAGATGTTCCGTCGCAAAGAAACCTGTCTGTAAACCATTTTTACGGATATTGGCAGCAAAATTCTTTTTCACCTGTTCCCGCAGTTCTCCCTCCGGCAATACAAATTTTAATGCCATAATATAAGCAGACTGATAATCTTTTGCCACAATTCCTTTTTTGCTCACGAATTTCTCAATATATGCTTTCGTTGTGGCTTCCAGCTGTCTGCGGTATCTGTCTGCATCAGCTTTTTTCCCAAGACGCTCTGCCGTCTCGCTGATGACCTTCAGATCATGTACGATGAAGGCATTCGATACCGGATTGTTGTGCATTGCCTGCCATGCAATCCCTTTTCCCATTGCAAGCCAGTCTCCTAAAGACGGTCCGATCCAGAGATTTTTCTTTCCCATTTTCCGGATTTCCGCCTCCACAAAAAGTTTCATGCTCTCGTACTGGCGTGGCAGTGCTTCCTCGTCTCCAAACTGCTGATAGAGCATTTCCGGTAAAATTGTGACCGCATTTCCCCAGCCTAACATGCTGATAAAACCAATTCCGGCAGGTCCGGTCTGCGGCACAGTGGCACACACATACCCTTCCGTGTTGTCAAGCTGTCCCAGTTCCAGATCACGCAAAAAGTTTTTCCAGAAATCATTGGTGTCAAAATTGTATGCTCCGGTCCGTGCAAACACCTGACCATCCCCGGTATAGCCCATACGTTCATCCCGCTGCGGACAGTCGGTCGGCACTTCCACATAGTTGGATTTCTGCCCCCAGACCTGATTCTCATATAACTTCTGAACCATTGGATTCTCACACGAAAAGTATCCGGTGCGCTTCATATCGGTGTGAATCGCATACGCTTTGATCATGCCCGGCCGATAATCTGCGCCGGAAAGTTCCATATAGCGGAATCCCATATAGGTAAAACGGGGACGGTATTTTTTCTTTTCCGCTCCGGCATGATAAATAATCGTTGCCTTTGCTTTCCGCAGATTGGCAGTGTAAAGACTTCCATCTGCATTTAAAATCTCTCCGTGGCGGATTGTAATTGTCTCATTTGTAAGAAAAGAAGGATCAATTTCAACAATTCCGGCAAAGTTCTGTCCAAAGTCAAGAATAGTCACATTTCCTGTCTGCTTTGCCTCTTTTACCTCCATCTCTTCCTGTAACGTAACTTCGGTCAGCGTCGGCTCCAACGCAAAATCCAGTTCGTTTTTGAAAGATACCGGATGCCCGGTCACCACGTTTCTTCCATCCGCAAAATAAATCTCACCGTCATACTCCCCGGCGTATTCGTAAGGAGATTCCAGTTCGTCCGTCTGCTCACCGGATACAATGTCCCGGACACCAGCTGCATCCTCAATCTTTAAAATCCATGATACCGCAGGCTTTTCCCCATAAATCTGTGTCTTGTTCTCACAGAGGAAACGGCCGCAATACCAGCCCTGTCCAAGATAAACCCGCAATGTGTTCTCACCCTCACGAAGCAGTGCGCTCACCTCATGAGTCTGGTAAAGCACACGCCTCGGATAGTAGGAATATCCTGGTGCAAACATCTGTTTTCCGATTTTGACGCCATTGATCTCTGCCTCATATACTCCGAGCGCGGTCGCTGTGAACACTGCCTTCTTCACATCTTTCACGGTAAATTTCTGCTCATATACAAAAACTTCCCCCTCGCGGTACTCCCGGTCTGAGGTGATAAAATGCCTTTTCAGTTCTTCCATGCCCTGTGTTTCCTCCTTCCAGCTATGCACTAACGAATGTACTGATTCATAAACTCTGCACTTAACTCCATGGACTTTAACGGAGAATTGTCCACCCAGTTTTTATGGCTTTCTAAGATCACTGCATCCACCTTCACTTTTTGTGCCTGCGTGACCATGGAAACAAGATCCATGTTTCCATAGCCGAGTTCCATGCTGTCCGATTTTAAGATTGGTGTCATGGCAGGTTTTGACAGTCTTGTTCCACGGTCATTAATATGGTAAAGCTTCATTCTTGTATCCAGCTTTCTCATCAGTTCCAGCACATTTACGCCTGCTTCTGCCGGCCAGTAGGAATCCAGTTCAAAATTCACACACGAAGCATCCGTCTCAGAGAGGATCAGATCATATGCCGTTTTTCCCGGTTCAACTTTCAAAAATTCACAGTTGTGGTTATGATATAAAAGCCCCACGCCCGCCTCTTTTAAAATTTTTCCGGAAGCATTTAAGTCCTGACACAAGCCAAGTACTGCATTTTTATCCGAATACTCAAAACGGTACATTCCGGTGATGACTACATATTTTGTGCCAAATTTTTCAGCCTCCCTGATAACGTTCTCCGGCTCTCTTTTTATCGTGCCAAGATCCTCATGGATACTTGTCACGACAAGTCCTGCCTCTTTCACGAGGGCATTCCAGTCGTAATTCCCTCCTTTTCCGACCGGCATACCGGCTGCTTTTGTGAGCATTCTGACCAGAAAAGAGGTCGGTTTTATCATAAACCCATTCAGTTCAATGCCGTCATATCCGGCCGCTTTGATCCTCTTTAAAGATTCTGCCGCCTGTTTTTCATTCTTTGTCACAGTTCCAAGCATAATCTGCTGTATTGCTTTTGTCATGTTCGTAACCATCCCTTTCCTATGCCTGATTTTTCGGGATTTTCTGTAATGCGTCGTTGAGCGCTTTCATCTGTTCTTCACTCACCGCATCACCTGCCTGTTTTAAAAGGCTGACTAATGTCATCCGCTGCATCATGCGCTGCAATGCCGGGTTATCTTTCACACTTTCTGCCACATCACCACGGCTTGCTGATGCCTGCGCCATCAGACGCTGTACGATTGCATTTGCCATCTCGTTCTGTGCAAGCTCGCCGAGCGTATCCGAGATTGAATAATGGTCTGCCTTAAAATCATCCCTGTCAAACCAGTTGACAACATCTCCCTGTTTGTTAAATATATAATCTTGATTTGATTTTTCTACTTTTTTTACAGTGATCTCGTCTTCACAGGTACCGGACACTGCCCTAATTTTGTGTGTTCCTGTGATTGGAACTTTGAATTTAAATACTTTGGAACCTTCGGATGTTTCTCTCTCCACGCCATCCACAAAGAGTGTGACGCTCTGCTCATTGGAATAAACCTTGATCTCCGTCACATCTTCGGTACGCTCCACATACCTTCTGCCACATACATGGACAAATGGAGTTTTGCTCCAATATGCTTTATACAGATAAAAGGCATCTTTTTTCAGCTTACGGTCGATGGTCACAAGACCTTTCTGGTTCACACCGTGTTTTCCACCCTCATCTCTTCCGTCTGCCGCAAAATCAAACAGATTCCAGACATGTGTTGCCCACAGATACGGGCGCTCCTCGATCATTTTTGCCATATGCTCATGATAAATACACTGATATTCCTCTGTGTAATCGCCCCGTTCCGGATTTGCACTGTGGTAAGCCGGATTGGCGTCTGCGCCATACTCTGAAAGTCCGATCACACGATCCGGGTATGTATTATGATACGCGTCAAAGAAACTGTCATTCTGTTCTAACTCTCCCAGATACCAGCCAAAATACAGATTATAGCTGTTCATATCCGGGATCTCCAACATTGGGCTGTCCGTCTCCAGCATAAACACGTCTGCCATAACCGTTGGTCTTGTCGTATCCAGTGCATGGCACAAATCATTTAATTTTCTGTGATTTTCCAATAATTCCTCATTTACGGCACTTGCTGCAGTGATCTCATTGGAAAGTCCCCAGCAGACGATGGATGGATGATTGTAATTCTGAACGACCAGCTCTCTCATCTGGCTTAATGTATTCTCTGTTCCATCTGACATGTGCATCGTAATGTACGGAATTTCTGCCCATACGATCATACCGTTTTCATCACACAGATCATAAAATTCCTGCGCATGCTGATAATGTGCAAGACGGATGGTATTCGCTCCAAGCTCTTTTATGATCTCCATATCCTCACGGTGCATCTCATTTGTCAGCGCATTGCCTGCTCCGGCGCGGTCCTGATGACGGCTCACACCGCGAAGCGGATAAGACCTTCCATTTAAGAAAAATCCTTTCTGCGGATCAATGGAAAAACTTCTGCATCCAAAGGTTGTCTCCACGCTGTCTCCATCAGACAGTTCCGCTTTTGCCGTATATAAATACGGATCATCCACGCCATCCCAGAGATGTACATTGGTAAGTTCAAACACTGCTTTTGCATATCCATGCTCTACAGGAACACTCTTTTTCTCATCTCCCACCGTCACCATAACGTCAGCAGATTTTCCCTCTATCCAGAGTTCCACGGTCACTTCTGCGTCTGCCTTTTTTGCTCCGGCGTCTAAAATCGTTACCTCCGGTGTCACCTTAATACCATTACTTCCTGCATACTCCATGCAGAAATGGTTTTCCGGCACAGTCACCAGCTTCACCATGCGGTACAGTCCGCCGTAAAATGTGAAATCTGCCTTCTGCGGATAGACTTTTGTGTTATCGGAATTATCAACGAGCACTTCTAACTGATTCTGTTCTTTTAAATGTTCTGTGACATCCACACGGAATCTGGAATATCCACCTTCATGATGGAAAAGCTCTGTTCCGTTTACAAGCACATCTGCCGTCATGGCTGCTCCGTCAAACTCCAGATAAGCCTTTCCGTTTTGATCCATCTCCGGTTTTTTGAATGTGCAGGCATATTTACAGGTTCCACGGTAGTAATCGTTTCCACCGTCCTGCCCATCCACTGCGTTCCAGGTGTGAGGAAGTGTTACGTTTTCCCCTTCCACACTGTCCGGGTTTTTATAAAAAATCCAGTTTTTATCCAATACTGTCGTCTGTCTCATCTTTGTCATTCCTCCTGTATTTTCTGTCTGTGTTCAGACTTTTTTGTCTCTGCTTATTTCATCTCATCAATCACTTTTTCTACTTCTGCCTGCTTTTTCTCCTGAATGCTCTTCTGCACTTCTTCCATTTTTTCTTTTGAGAGCGGTGTTTTTCTCATTGCGCAGAGTGTACATACCCAACCGATCAGTGGAAGTCCAAAGTACAGGCTCATCGTCATCCAGAAAATTGCCGGTGTGGATGGATCGGATGGCTGTGGCATTGTCGATGTATATCCGATCAGTGCTACCAGTCCGGTTGCGATTGCCGCGCTGAAAGAAGATACCAGTTTGTCGATAAAACTGTAAGTTCCTGTCACTGCTGCCGGTATGAATTTACCGCTTCTGTCTAATTCATAGTCAATAATATCTGCCATCATGGCATTGCTTGACATCGTAACGCACATTTTAGCTCCATTTAAGATTAAAGTAAGTACGACATACGCGATCATCATCGGCGCTGCTGTCGCGATCAGCGTTGGATCGATCAGTATAAATAATACGACAAGTATAGCTGTCACTGTCATGCATACATAAGTCCATGTCACCATTGATTCTTTGTTTCCGTGCTTTCCGGCATATTTTGCACCAATAAATGCAAACACGATAGACGGCAGCATTCCGATCACACTGAGGATTGTTCCAAGCTGTATATTGCCGATAATAATACCAAATAACATCGTTGTGACCACTGCCTGACTTGCTGTCTGGCTTGCGATCTTATCGGAACTTGCCGCTACGATAAAGGTCTGTAATGCACGGTTGGATTTCACTAATTCCACCATATCTTTAAATTTGACCGGTTCATTTTTCTTTGTGGTACTCACACCCTTAAAGTTCTCCGGCTTGTCAATGTCCGTAACACCGATGCAGCATAAAATCAGTCCGGCTGCTGAAACTGCAACACAGACTTTACATGCTGCTGCAAGCATTTCAACAGAATATACATTTCCATACTGTGGAAGTAACATAACAGTAATTACAATATTTAAAATCATAGGTACAAGATAATTATAGGCAGTGCTCCAGACACCTACCATTGGTCTCTGCTTCGGGTCATTTGTAAGCATTGCAGGAACAATCTGTGCTGTTACGTTGCAGAGTGTATATCCAATAATATAGACACAATATAAAACAACAAATAATACAATTCCATGTCCTTTTCCACTTGCCCAGCAGTACATCATAAGAACTGCCAGTGACTCAATTGCCCAGCCGAGTGCTGTTAAAATCCTGATTTTTCCAAATTTTGTATTCATTTTATCAATGATAATTGCGATGATTGGATCCGTCACACCATCTAAAATTCTTGTTGCAGTAAGAATTAACCCTACCACTGCAGTTGCAATTCCATATCCTGCATTTGCAACATAACTTGCGAGTCCAAGCAATACATAAAAGCTCATTCCAATTCCCGAACTACAGGACGCAAGTGCAATCTGCCACGTTTTCGCCCTCCGGTATGTAAAGCCATTTGTCTCTGTTATCTGTTGTTTTTTCTTTCCAAACATTATTTTTTCCTCCATGCATTATCACTCGTGTACCTCTACACCATTTTTACTGTATTACCCTCTGTAATTCCATTCTCATTAAAAGTATCTACCCGCACGTAATAATTTTTGTCTTTGATCAGTGCTCCAATTCTTTTCTCTTTGAGTTCCTCTCCATATACCAGATAACTGTGATACAGTTTATCCTTTTTATGTCCCCATAAAATATTGTATCCAGTTGCCTGCTCCGCTTTGGCTGACACTGTCATGTCCAGTCCATTTTCGCTTCTCGCTACTGTAAACTCTGCATTTTGCGGTTTTTCTCCATCTCCTGTTCCAAATACACGCAGACCGGAAATACACGGTTTCTGCTGATATGGAACTTCATAGATTGTAAGTTTTATATAACGGACTTTGATTCCCTGTTCTTTCACAATAAAATCATGTGGCAGATCGGTCACTGCACCGGACTTATCTTCCAGCACTTCATAAGTAATTCCGTCCATGGATCCCTCTAACTTCCATCTTGTCACATAATCCTTTTCTTCAATATAACGTGGCTGGGTTTTTGTACCCTTAATTTCTCCCGGTACCGGAATATCAATTTTATCATCTGCAAAATTAATCTGAACTGCCCGGACATCATACACTTTTCCAAGATCCAGTTGTAACCAGCCATCTTTCGTCTGTGACTGCCACCATGTCGTTGCATCCTCGTCAACTGCAAGTTCCGGTTCTTTTCCTTTTTCATAAGAAGAAGCTCTGACAGATTTTTTATAACTCAGCAGATACCATTGTGGATTTACCCATGCATCTGTGTTCTCTTCTTCCACTGCAACCGGCCAGTCACCATACCGCTGATTGCAAAACAGTTCACCATCCTCATCAAAACCGGCGCGCCAGATACCAACACGGCGTTCAAACTGATGGTTCACACTGATTCTCATCGTAGAAGCATGCCAGAGATTTCCATTTCTATCCCACATCGTAGAACCATGTCCTGCTCCCGGCATATATCCACCCGGATGATAGGAATATGGGTTATTCTCTGCCAGCACAAATGGTCCAAGCGGTGAATCTGAAACATAAACACCATCAGCATATACATTATATTCTGCTCCGGGACAGGCATACTGTAAATAGTACTTCCCATGATATTTATCCATCCATGGTCCTTCTATAAAAGGTTTCTTTGTAAACATTCCTTTTACAAGTGGAATCATTTCCTTCGGGAGCATATCTTCTGTCATATGCTGCATTTTTAAAAAGCCCTGAAACTGTTGCTCTACCACTTCTTCGGGGTTCGGGAAAATACTATTGTCAACCCCCATCCTCTCATATCCTCTGGTGAAAGGATTTCCATAGATAAGCGGCTTTCTCTCTCCAAGCGGCTTCATGGTTGCCGGATCTAACTCCACACCCCAGACCGGTGTTTCATTGGAGCATCCCCAGTAAAAATATACCCTGCCATCCTCGTCAAAAAACAGATTTGGATCCCAGAAATCAAAAGTTCCTTCTATCTCCTCATAAGATCCATTTATAATATCCTTTGTCCGGTAATAATTACAGATTTCACCTTTTTTCGATGCACAGAAATAAACATAGTCTCCATTCACTCTGGCATCCGGTGCATAATCATACAGCGGAAGATTATCCGGCAGTCTGTGTATTTCCCAGTTTACCAGATCATCCGATACCCACACACTCAGGTTCATTGATGCAAAAATATAATATTTTCCTTTAAAACAGATCATCGATGGATCTGCCGCTTCCCTGTCAATCTGGATTCCGGTGCTCCTCGGATCTGCATTAAACTGATATCTATAATTTACATTGATAGGATTACAATAATACTTCATTGTGTCTGACCTCCTTACTTGCTGTTATTGTACCTTTTTCTTTTTCTTCGTGTGTTTACAAATTCATGTAAATGTAATAAAATTCATGTTATATAATTACATTACATCATTTTTCTAACATTTTCACGAGTTTGCAAACATATGATTTCATAAAATCTTATATTATCTATGTAACGTAATAGATAATTACGAAACTCTTAGATACGTGAATTAAATTACGGAAAGTTGACAAGAGCAAAAGAAAACCTGGGAAACCGCCGGTTCTTAGAAGGCAGGAACGACATTTTTAATCAGGTCTGTGCATTTACTGCACAGACCGTGCGAAGATGATTCAGGTGTGAGCAAATTCCTATCTGCGTAGCAGATTTTAAATGAATTTGCGAAGTACTGCGAAGAATGAGCAGTACCGTTGCG